>ERZ650310.47-NODE-47-length-33988-cov-16.820499_pt1 | contig 33988 bp, 51 predicted proteins | sample MGYA00376246_ERZ650310 | MGnify/ENA primary metagenome ERZ650310 (study PRJEB26733, sample SAMN07839286) | wastewater metagenome | biome: small river; feature: stream; material: water | place: USA: North Carolina | collected 2016-03-01 ...
GGATGGTGTAGGTGATTTCGGCGATATCGCTCATATGAGGCACCCAATTACAAAGCTGCCGATAAATGTGACGGCAAGTCCGATGATGAAGTCTCTGTACTCACGCATACGCCACCCGCCCATTTGCCGCCTCCGAACCCATCTCCTCACGCAACAAACTCAACTGAGACTCGTACTGGTCCTCTGTCGGCCGGCTGATCTCGCTACGGATCAGCGCTGCCATTACTGCTCTGTGTTCCTCCAACAGGCGATCGGCTTCCATTTGACTTGTCATCGCACCCACCAAAACATCCAGAACCAGGGATTGAAGATATCGACTGGCTTCTTTCCGCCGTCGATTACGACCCATGCACGCCTTCGTCTTGCGGGCGTCATTCGGCGGCCTGTAGCGCCAGCGCCTCAGCGGCATCGAACAGCTCATTCGTCACGTCATCGACTAGTCCGTCATTAATGTGATGGATGAAGTTGATGTGCGTGCCGTACTCGCCGGAAGCGATGCGGGAGATGACACCCGAGCGGGTCACTTCAGGGTCAACAATGGCTTCTTGGCCTCGGCGCCCGTAGTCCACCATCACGACGAAATAACTGTGCTTGATTGCCATCTGTCTTCCCCGTGTGTGCTGCTGCTTTGATGGCTTGTTGTACACCGGGCGTACGCACCGGGTCAACAGAAATCATACACCCGGCGTACGAATTATCCGGAACTCACGCCACGCCTTGATGTACGTCCGCTGGTAAAGCGGTCGCAGGCGGCCCGGAGCGGTCCCTCTCGTGGTTTTTGCTCTTTTCCCCATGTACACATCATGCACGGACTCTCTCCCATAGAGAACGGCGCAAGGTGTACGAAAGGGCTTGACGATCATCGTACAGCCGGTGTACAACGATTTCATGCACCTCTCCGATTACATGACTCAGCACAAGCTCGACGATGAGACGGTCGCGGCCGCCATCGATCGCACCCGCGTCACTGTCAGCCGGATTCGGCGCCGCAAGGTCCGCCCCGACTGGGGGACGATTGAGGAGATCAAAAGGTTCACGAACGGCGCCGTTGTCGCTGACGACTTCCAGACGTTGGAGTCTGCTCAGTGATCGATACAGCGGCCCATCAACTGATCGAGGTTGAAAGCCTCTTCGGCCGCGCTTGCCACATGATGGCCAACGGGCATCAGCCTGTCGGCTCGCATCACGCAACTGTAGAGCCAATGGACCGTACCGCCGCGTTACAAGCTTTATCGTGCCAGCAGTGCGGCGAGACTACGGAAACTGAAGCTCATCATCCGGACTATTCGCAGCCGTTGGCTGTGCAGTGGTTGTGTGTTCCATGCCACCGCGCGCACCACCGCAAGACGCACTGCAAGCACGGCCACGAGTACACGCCCGAAAATACGTACTTCCATAATGGCGGTAAGCGACATTGCGGTGAGTGCGCACGCATCCGATCTCGGAAATATCATCACGCCAAAAAGTCCTTGGCTAAACCAAGCTAACCACTAACCGGCCCGCATCACGGACGCCGGCAAAACACAGAAGGCAGGGGAACAATGGAAAACGGGAATGCGTGGTCCGATGACCGCGTTGCAGAACTGAAGAGACTGTGGGCCGAAGGCTTCTCGCAATCGATCATTGCGGAAAAACTGGGAATTACCCGCAACATGGTTTGCGGGAAAATCTATCGCTTGGACCTGCCGCCGCCGCTGATGCCAAAAACCTGCCTTGAACGGGTTCGCCGGTCAAGCAGTGGTGAGCGGAAGGTAGTGCGGCGCACGCCGAAGCCGCTCAAGCGGGTTATGCAGAACTATGAATCCGTCCGTGCTGTCCGCGCCAACGGCAACAGCAACGCGATGCGGCTTATCAAGTCTCTGATGACCGATCTTCCCGTGCTGCGCTGCGTCGAGATTGATCCCCGTATGGTATCGCTGGACGATTTGCGCAGCGGCGATTGCCGATATCCCTACGGGGACGGGCCGTTCCTGTTCTGTGGCCATTTGAAACTGGAGGGATCGAGCTACTGCCCAGAGCACCATGCTTTGTGCACTGAAGCGCCTCGCATACCGATCCACAGATTTGCGAGGGTGGCGGCATGAACGATCCTATCATTGAACGCTCGCCGTTGCAGCAGGCGGCCAGAGTTGAGCAGATGCACGCCGAACTGCTCCGCATGGGATTCTCAGTCATTTCAACCGAAAGGCTGAAAGAACTGACGAACCGTCCAGTGCAGATTGTTCGCGTGCGGCGCCCGGTCAAGCGAGTTGAATACAATGAGCAGGCTGCCGGATGAGGCGCAAACCTGCTTCTCTTGCTGTGCGGCGATATCTCGTCAGCGTCTACATAACCGAAGGTTACGAGGCTGCAAAGCCGCTTGCTATCAAATACGGGTACCCGCCGCGGTACCTGAACCATATGGCTAAAGACCTTCTCGGGCATTACCTGACGATTTTCTACAAGAACAGTCCATTCGTTGAGTTCGAATCCTACCGTTTTGATCCGCGATTTATCTTGAGGACGACAGATGAAAATTCGCACCATCATTGCGCGCCGCAAGAAGGCGCTGAAGGCCGCCAATCCGAAGCGCAGGGACAAGCTGCGGCATGAACTGAAGGTGGCGCAGGTCGCGGCCTTGCTTCGTAAGGAGAGTTGCGTTTGATCGTTCTGCACTTGCCGTTCCCGCCCTCGGTTAATGAAGCGAACAAGTTTTCCAAGCGCGGCTATTATCCGAGCACCGCCAAGCGGGATTTTTTCCGTGACGCTGACGCTTTATTCCTGACGCAGAAGCGCTCACTGAGCGGCGTAAAGATCGACGGCCCGTTCACGTACCATGTTGTCCTAAACCGCGCCCAGCGAGGCCCGTTGGCCGATGGCGACAACCGTCTTAAGTACCCGCTCGATTATGCACAGCGGGTTGGTTTGATCGACAACGATAAATTTGCCGAGGGCGGTTCTTGGTCATGGGGGGCCTGCGAACACGGGGCGATGTTGAGTATTCATCCAGTCACAGGGGCGAACTCATGAGAGAGAATACTGTCATTAAGATGTCGGTGCAGCGAATAGTCTGCACTGGGTGCGGCTCAGAGGCTAACGCTAGTTGCAATTGTGGTCTTCCTTATAAGCCAAAGGCAGCTCGCGCGCGTGAGATGAGAGAAGCCGATCCAACAAGATCGCTTGGTTCCATTGCTGAAGAACTGGGTATGGCGAGACAGAGTGTTAGCGATGCGCTCAAGGTAGCAGGTGACCTGCCACCTACGGAGGTGATCGGGCGGGATGGCAAAAAATATCCTGTCAGGCCGCCACGGCTGATCGGTGACGACAATTACCTAACAACCGACGATGACCACAACGAGGGGCTTCGTGTGATCGCCGCGCGCGGGTTTATGAACCGCGCCATCGAAGCAAAGAAAATCTGCACAATCGAAAAACTCAGCGCTTCGGACATCACCGAGGCAATGATCGAGGCCGCTTATGATGCTGCGGCGGCGTGGGGAACAGCAGCACGCAACTTGAGGGAAATGATCACAAATGACTAAATATCTTAAGCATAAAGTATACATTACGCTTCCAGGTACCGGGAAAAAGCAAGTCAAGGTCCCGGTGAAGGCCAAGCCGCTTCGACGTAAAATATCGTTCCACCGCAGCCGCGATGATGTCGAGCACGGCATACAGGGCGAGTGTGCGACCTGCGCAAATGCGGTTGCTGCGTCACGCAATGGGTTGGCCGATCTTGTGCAATTCACAGATAGCCGAGCATATCTGGTAGATAGATTCGACAAGCGTGGAGTTCCGACAGAATGCACCGTTGCAATACACGATCAGAGCGAATTCCAAAAAAAGTTTGATACGAACAAGCGAGCGCTTCTGAAGTCCGATATGTGTGAAGGCATTGTTCACCTTCATCCGTTGGATTTGAGTAGGCTTGGCAAAAAGAAGGCCCCGGGCGCCGGAGCTCCCCAGAAAGAGCATACAAGGCGTACTCGCGAAAAGCGTGAGCGTGGAGCGGCAGCCCGGGCTAAGCGTGCAGGCATCATTGCGGTTGGGGACTAGACTTGTCTGACATTGGGGCACTAGTCGAACGGCTGGTTGAGCACGGCCTTTCCATATCCGAGGCAAGCTCAATCATCGCGGAGGCGGTCGCTGCTGGCGCCGCAACTGCTGCGTATCGCCGTTCGCCTGGTGCCCTGCGTACCGAGAAATGGCGTGGAAAACAGCGTCACAAAGCGTCACAAAGCGTCACATGTGACGCGGAGAAATCAGAATCCGAAAGCGTCACAAAGCGTCACAAAGCGTCACAAAGCGTCACATGTGACAACGCACCTCTCTCTAATACTAATATAGATTTAAGAAAGAGAGAGAGGCGCGGCAGTCGAATTCCCGATGATTGGAAACCCGACCGCGAACTTGCCAAGCAGCTTGGCTGGTCGGAAACCCAGATCGACACCGAGGCGGCTAATTTTCGGGACTACTGGACCGCAAAGCCCGGTAGCGGCGGCTGCAAGCTGGACTGGCCCGCGACTTGGCGGCAATGGGTGCGAAATAGCCGGACTAAACCTGCTGGCATTTCGTCAACTGCGATGCCAGCGTTTTCGACGCCGGTCGACATCGACTGGAAAAACGTGATTAGTTTTTACAAGAAATCCGGCATTTGGTCGAAGTGGGCGGGGCCGGACCCGGATTCGCCAGCGTGCAAGGCACCACCGGAATTGCTGCGTGAGTTCGGATTACTCAAGCTGGGGCACGACGATGGCACGAACGAAGCGCAGAGAACCTTACGATCCGTCCAAAGCGCATGATCGACGGGCGACGGAATCCAATCAGGGCGTGTCGAAATACCTGACCCCAAGGGAGGTGGATGACCCATACGAGGCTGGAGGGAAAATCATCGTCATGCGTTCAACCCGTGACGATCCCTTAGCCGACCTCCACGCGCGCCACATGATCGATGAGGCGCAATATCAGGCGGGGAGGGAATTCCAGAGCGATTTCGAGACGGCCGAGCGTGGCCCGCGCGCGATTGACCCATCGAAGGAAGCCGTTGACGGAGGATTGGCCCCAGAGCCGATTACGGAGGCCCAGCGTCGCGCGGCGCGGCAGTTGGCTGTCGTGTACCGGCAGCTTGGCCAAAACGGCTCAGCGCTCGTCCATGACGTTCTGGTGCATGCCAAGACTCGGGCGCAGGTGGCGGCATCGCGCGGACTGTCCGGCAAGCGCTGGGAGGAATACTTCGGGATGCGGTTCAGGGAGTGTCTGGATTGTCTAGCCCAAGTGTACGGATTCGCGATGGATACCAGATAGGGGTATGGGGTATTGACACCCGGAGCAAATCAGGGGTATATCGCCAATGTCGCAAGGGTTCCAACTTGCAACACATCTTAGGGCTGCCTCGGAAACGGGGTGGCCCTTTGTGTTTTCCGAGTTCCGGCACCCTCAAGCAAACCGATAGAGCGCATCCCCCTGCAAGCGGCCCTTTAGGTGCCGAGGCTCTCGACATGCTGAGCGGTGCCGGAAACCCTTCGGAGGCTGAATGTCCGCAAAGATCTATCAAATACGGGACTATCAGTCGAAGCGGGCGATTGAGCGGGCTCATGCCGAGCTAGAGAAGGGCCTGGCTGAAATCGCCAAGGCGATAATCCCGGTCAACGTCTTGGAAGACGTCCACTACCACGCGCCGGATAAAGACCCGGCTTGAACCAAAACGAGCTTGATTGGTACGCCGCTAGATTGGCTATCGCTGTTGAGGAAACGAGAAGGTTAACCCCCGAAATGGGCGTATACGAGCTAAAAGCCGCCCTATCGGACATCCCCGGAATCGAGACATTGACCGTAGGGCGGGCGGACAATGGCAATCAAATTCTTACGGTTGGGGATAAATCCGTCGAAGTCGGGCCAATGGCAAGCGTTGATGAAATCAGGCTGGCCTTGCAAAACCCGTTTATCAGGACCGAGAATACCAAGATGAGCGTCAATCCGATTGACCGGATCAAAGAAAAGCTGGCCAAGGCGGCAGGCGTAGGCGGTAGGGTAGCGGCCAACATCGAGGCCAAGGCAGATGCACTGATTGCCCGTGAAAGCGTACTTGAGGCCAAGACAGCTCAGGCGTTTGCCGGGCACGAGGCTATTGCAGACCATGCCCATTCGGAACTGGACGCAATCGAGGGCGCTCTGAACCAGCTATCAAACGGGGGACCGGCACTAAATGACTAGCGCACCAACTATAACTCCATTCTGGGCATTGGCGGAAAAAATCCATTTCTTCGACCGCGAAGCATGGATGTCCCAATCTCATTGGGGACTGTTCCGGTTATCCACGACGACATTTAACGGTTTGAAATGACTAAAGCCGCCGACGAATACGCCGATATCAAACGCCGCTTGGAAGAGATCCAGGCAGAGCGCAGCAAGGCGCTGGAAGGCGTACCGATTGAGCCGCCGGCAGATATCGATTGGACGAATTACACCGGCATGGATGGCTTCGTAGCCATTTGGGGTTTCGATCCTCGAAAACCGATTACAGGCCCCCGCTATGAGTGGCGAGAAGATTAACCCCAAGTAATGTAAATGGCTAAAAACCTTACCGAACCGTTCTATGTTTATCGCATCTTGGGCGAGATGGGCGAAACCGTCTATATCGGCAAAGGATGCGGGCGCAGACTGCATAACCAGAAACGCCGGTTTATGAGCGACGGCGAGGTCATGGAATGGTGTTCTACCGACAAGCAGGCATTCCGGCGTGAGCGAGATCTGATCGCTCAACATAACCCGCCGTTGAATAAATCGACGGGCGGTAACGGAGCGACGCGCGGGCTTAAGATCGATAGTGTCCCGTCATTGTATGCGGGCGTTGCGAAGATCATTCGGCGGCTGGATAGCCTTGAAACGAATGTAAGGGAATATTTGAAAAACCTCATCAGCGAGGTAGCCATTAGCCACGGACAGGAAAAAATGGCGGCTGGGCTTAGGCCCTACGGTATCGAGATTAGGTAATGTCAGAACGTGGAAGACAGCCCGGTTTTCGGATGTCTAACGAGCACCGGGTTAAAATCCAAAACTCCAATATTATCAATGCGCTTATTGAGCACGCTTGCGGGGAGCGCGAGATGAGTGCAACTCAGGTCTCTGCCGGGCTCGGCCTGTTGCGGAAGATCATGCCGGACCTCGCAGCGACGACCATATCAGGGGATGAGGACGCTGCCCCGCTTGTGATTACGTGGCTAAAGAAGTCGTAATACCCTACGAGCCGCGCCCGCAGTTCGAGCCATACCACGACAGAAAAGAGCGCTGGTCCAAGATCGTCGCGCATAGGCGCTTTGGTAAGACGGTAGGCTGCATTAACGATGCGATCCGGGCGGCCCTGACCAATACGAGGGCGTTCCCGCCGCCGAGGTACAGCTACGTTGCGCCGACATATACGCAGGCCAAGGATGTCGCGTGGAGCTACCTGAAGCATTATTCGGCGCCCATACCGGGCATTCAGATCTCAGAATCGGAGTTATGGGTTGAGTATCCCAACGGCGCTCGAATACGTCTGTACGGCGCTGATAACTATGATCGCATGCGCGGTCTGTACAACGATGGCGTTACTATCGACGAGCCAGCTCAAATGGACCCTAGAGCCTGGCCAGAAGTCATACGCCCTACGCTTTCGGACTACGCGGGATGGGGCACGTTCATTGGTACGCCGGCTGGGCGCGATTGGTTCTATAAAGTTGACCGATCCGAAGACGGCACTGAGCAGCCCAACTGGTTCAGACTTACGCTCAAGGCCAGCGAAACCGGGATCATCAAGCCCGACGAGCTTAAAAGCCTTAAAGACGGTCTAAGCGAAGAACAATACGCTCAAGAGTTCGAGTGCAGCTTTGAAGCCGCTGTCATCGGAGCCTATTACGGCAAGCTGATGAACCAGGTGGAGGCTGACAAGCGCATTTCTGGCGTACCGTATGAACCAACAGTTCCGGTTTACACAGCGTGGGACTTGGGCATCCGCGATGCGACGGCAATATGGTTCGCGCAAGTCGTTGGTAGAGAAATCCGCCTTATTGATTATTACGAAGCGACAGGGGCGGATCTTGGACATTACGCCCGAGAAATCTTTGGCAAGCCCTTCATTTACGCGGGCCACATTGTACCACATGACGCCCAAGCTAAAGAGCTGGGAACGGGTAAGAGCCGCCTGGAGGTTCTGGAAAGCCTTGGGCTGAAGAACCTGCAAATAGCCCCGATGCACCGGGTTGAGGATGGTATCAACGCTGTCCGAACGATTATTCCGCGCTGCTGGTTCGATGCCAAGAAGTGTGTTCGCGGTATCGACGCTTTGAAGCTCTACCGCGCCGAATACGATGACAAGCTGCAAGCGCTGAAGCCTCGTCCGGTTCATGACTGGACGTCGCACGCCGCTGACGCCTTCCGATACCTCGCAATGACGTTGGACAAGAACATAGTGAACACCGGATTCAATCGACCCATTGGCGGCCCCGGAGACGGCTGGCGCTGATGGCTAAGCTCCATTTGGGCGAAGTCGCGGCAATGCTGTCCTCTGAAAAGGCGTCTGCGCTCGCCGGTATGCAGGATGCTGCCTTGGCCTCAGAACGTGCCAAGGCGATGGCCTATTACAAGGGCGATATGTCTCAGGACATGCCCGCAATGGAAGGTCGCTCGCAGGCTGTCTCGACTGACGTTTCCGACGTCATTGAGGGCATTCTTCCGAACCTGATGGATATCTTTGCTGGATCCGACGAGGTGATGCTGTTCGAACCTGTCGGGCCAGAGGACGAGGAAGCTGCCCAGCAAGAGACGGATTATATCAACCACGTCTTCATGCAGCAGAACCCGGGCTTCATGGTCCTTTATGGGTTTTTCAAGGATGCACTACTGTCCAAGATGGGTTTTGTGAAGGTCTGGTGGGAAGAGTCCGAGCAAGAAGAGCGCGAGACCTATTTCGATCTGACCGATGATCAGTTCGCCATGCTGGCGATGGCTGTTGACGCGTCTGATGGGGCGATGAAGATCGTTGAGCATACCGAGAAGACGGGCGAGGCGGCATGATTGGTTGTAATTGGATTGCCGCAATGGACCCAGACCGTGGCAAAAAGCCAAAGCCGTTCATGAGCCGATGGCAGAGCGAAGAGGGCCTATTCATTTTCTATCGGTGTTGCACCGATGAGGGATTAAGCCAATCGGAGTCCCGATGGCTCGTGCCCGGAACTTGGGCTGACTGATGGGAAGCGGCATGAAAGTCCATATTTGGAAGGACGAGCGCTACCCGGATTACGGCATCGATGCCGAGAACAATCTAAATTACGAGTGGGTAGAGATAAGCGACGAACTCTTTGAGGAATATAAGGCTGCCGATGCGGCTTATGAGGCGGTGCAGGTAAAGCTAGCTAATCTGTATAGATCGCAGGTCAAGGCTACCTGATGGACGACATCAAGGCTGCGATGTCCCAGGCTTTGGTCCCGCAGCCCAAGCCGACGACGCACGACGTCACCATCGTAACTACAAAGAAGCTTGCCCGCGCCCGCGTCATGGGCGTTCCTCCCGAGGAATTCGGGATCGAGCGTTCTGCCCGGACGATCAGGGATGCCAACTACGCCTTCCATGACATCGTTACCAAGACCGAAGGCCAGTTGATCGCTGAGGGCTTTGACGAAACTCAGATCAGGGCGCTACCTGAATACGCCGGCTTTGACAATATCGAGACCTTTGCCCGCGATACCGCATTTGAGAACACGCCCAGCTCTAGCGTCAACACGTCGACCCGGCTGGTAAAGATAACCGAGCATTACATCCGGATGGATTATGAGGGCAATGGCAAGCCGTGCCTGTACATGGTCATCACGGCGGGTAATGACGGTCAGGTTCTGAGCAAGGACAACGAGGACTGCGTTTACCCGATCGACGCTATTCCGTTTGCCGCGACTACACCGATTCCGGTCACTCATCGTTTCTTTGGCCGTTCCATTGCGGATGTAACAATGGAACTGCAACGGCAGAAAACCGCGATGAAGCGGGGCGCGCTGGATAACCTCTATCTGCATAATGCGCCGCGTCCTGTGGTTTCCGAGTCACACGCTGGCCCGAATACGATCGATGACATCCTGACCGTTAGGCAGGGCGCTCCGATCCGGATGAAGCAGCCTGGCGGCATTGAGTGGCAGGCGGTGCCTGACATCACCGGGTCAATCTACCCGATGATGCAGTACCTCGATGCCGAGCTGGAGACCCGTACGGGCGTTTCCAAGCAGTCCCAGGGCATCGACGCCAACGCGCTCCAGAACCAGAGCGCAACGGCTGTGGCTCAGGTGTTCTCGTCTTCGCAGATGCGAATGAAGCTGATCGCCCGCATCATGGCCGAGGGCGTTAAGGACATCTTTTCGCTGTTGCATGGCGTGGTGCGCAAGCATGGTCAGCAAGCCCAGACGGTCAGGCTTCGCAACAAGTGGGTAGACGTAGACCCGCGCAACTGGAAGACCCGCGAGGACATGACGATTCATGTCGGGCTGGGCAACGGATCCAAGGCGCAGCAGTTCAGCCAGGTTATGGCGATTGCCAACTTCCAGAAGGAACTGATCCTCGGGGGCAAGACCAATCTGGTTGATGACCAAGCGCTGTTCAATACCGGCGCCGAGTTGATCAAGCTCACGGGCCACAAGAACCCGGACAAGTTCCTGAACGATCCATCAGCGCGAGACCCGCAAACGGGTCAATTGTTGCATCCGCCTGCCCAGCCGCCGCCTGACCCTGCAATGGTCAAGGTGCAGGCTGACATGCAGATGAAGCAACTGGAGTTGCAGCAGCGCGACAAGGAAATCGCCCTAAACGCTGAGGCCACGCAGCAGGCAGACGAGCGCAAGGCGCAGATTGAGGCCGTTCAGGCACAGGCGGATATCGCCACGCAGGATCGCAAGGCTGCGACCGAAGTGGCTTTGACGCAGCAGAAGTTTGAATTTGAGGCGATGCAGGCCGAGCGAGAGTTCCAGCTTGAAAAGGAACTCAAGCTGATGGAGTTCGGACTTAAGCAGCAGCAGCATAACGACGAAATGCAGATGCGCCGTGAACAGCATCAGCAGGGTCTACAGACCGAGGCTGTCAAGCTGGTCGCCGGGGCTGAATCTCATAACATGGAAATGGAAAGTAAGAAGGCCAGCCGCGAGTTCGAGAAGGAAGCGCACGCTGACGACCGCGACTCCAAGCGCGAGGAACGCACGGAAAACCGCAAGGATCGTGAAGTCGAGCGCGAGGCCAAGAAGGAAGAGGCCAAGCCTACCGAGGCTTTGGCCAAGAAGGTTGACAAGCTGGAAAAGCTTGTGAAGGCGCCGCGCAAGCGAACGCTGGTTCGGGACAAGGACGGCAAGCCGTCGCACACCATTGAGACCATCGAGGAGTAGGGCGGGGTCAGCAGTAAACTACTTCACCTTTTCCAGAACCATGCCGCCAAGTGCTCGGCGGCCCTCGAAAACATCTGCAAACAAAACAGCTTCATCAACCGTCATCGCGTGTGACGCATTGATCGTGGTTTCACAGAGAACGGTCTCTACGTTCTCGTCTTTGTGCGTCACACACAGCGTGTCGCCTGCACACAGATGAATCGGGTTGAGCTTGTTGCGTCCCAGAACTTCCATCACCGGGTTTCCTGGTTGAATCCGGTCATTATACCATTGATTGCCAGCAAGAGGAATAGATGCAGACCGAAACAGCTAACGCAACAGGCGTTTTTACGGCCGAATGTATCGGACCTGACGGCAAGGTAAAATGGCAAGATCAGTTCCCCAACACCGTCACCACGGTTGGAAAGAACCTCGCACTGGATACCTACCTTGCGGGTTCGTCCTATACGGTGACTGGCCCTTACATGGGGCTAATCTCATCGACCAGCTATAGCGCCATCTCGGCGGCTGACACGATGTCGTCTCATGCTGGCTGGCTTGAGGCAGGCAACGCCAATGCGCCGACCTATACGAGCCCCCGCAAGACGGCGGCCTGGTCCTCGGCTTCGTCTGGATCCAAGGCGCTCTCGTCCGCGCTGTCCTTTTCGATTACGGGCTCTGGCACGGTCAAGGGCTGCTTTCTGGTGTACGGCTCGGGTGCGGTAACGACCATCGACAACACCTCTGGAACGCTCTATTCGGCCGGTCTGTTCTCGGGCGGCGACAAGGTAGTATCAAACGGCGATACGTTGAACGTCAGCTATACGGCATCTCTATGACGTTGCCTACCTCGGTTAACCCGTATTTAGGACAGGCGCTAGTTCAAGTGCTTGGTCTTGCTGCTGGGCTGAAGACGCAGGCGCAAGACGCTATCGCGCAGACCAATGCAGGACCGGTAGACACGGCATGGGTCTTCAGTGCCGTTGATATCATGCGGAATGCCTACTTCACGCTTGAGCGGTTCAAAAACGTGGCGGGCCTTAATGCTTATGCCACTGCGCAAGTCCCCGGCTATGTCGGGACGCTTACGGATGACATTTTAGCTACGCAGAATGCGTTGCAGAACTGCGTCAACTGGATCGTTACGAACTTCCCGAAGGATAGCACGAACAGCTTTATCCTGGCTGAAACGCTGAACTCTGACGGCACGCGCACCATGCGCAGTTTCACAACCGCGCAGATGGCCGGTTTCCGAACTGTGCTAACGGCACTGATCGCCACGATTGGCTAACATTTGGGCTGTACCGAAAGTTCCGCTAGACGATGGCGCGACAGGCGCGCCAGCCGGAACGCCGCAATATGCAGCGCTGCTCAGCAGTATGGCCGTGCGTCCGCCGTGGCGAGTTGCAGGCGTTGATTATAGGGTCGGGATCGATGTCGGCGTAACGCTAAAGCCGATCACGGACTTCACGACTGATCACCCCGAATGGGCGAGCATTGTTATTTTCGATGGCACTCTTATCCGCATGTGGAAATCGGGCGGCGGTGCTCCGGTGGTCACGTTCGATGGATACGATTTCACGGGATATACGATTTACTGTTCGAACGTCGATTTCATCTGCATCAATTGCAAATCGTCGCTCGCCGGCTGGGTCATTATGCGCCACGATGGGGGCGAGGACAATTCAGGTTCGTGCACGCTGACCAATTGCGAAGTCGATGGCACTGGGATGTCGGCCCTCGATTATAATCGCTATATCTACATGCGCGGGGAAGGCACCCTTACCATGCGCTATTGCTGGATACACAATATTGCCAACCACGGCGTTGAGTATCAGGGGCAGGCTGGCTCGGGAGCACCGCCACGGTACGACGTCAAGTATTGCTTGTTTGATGAATTTTCGGACTCGACCACAAGCTCCGACGTTCCGCCGTCTGGCGTGCATACGAATTTTTGGCAATGCTTCGGCGGTTCGAGCAACGATAGTTCGGTGTTGAACTTCAACACATGGAAGCAGCACGTCAACTATGAGGGCGGGCAGGGCATCCAACTGTCTGGCACCAATAGCCAGTGCAATAACAATACGTGCGTGATCTACGATACCGGCCCGGGCGGCACAGGATCGGCTATTGCCGCAATGTTTGATGCCGGTCATGCCGGGGAGAATTACACCGGCGAGATCAAGGACAATTACATTTACCGCGCGGGGATCAGGGTGGTAGACGGGTTCAGTGTGTTCTACCCGTCAAGCCTTGGCGTGCCGGCTGTGTCAGGAAACATCGACATGCAAACCGGCGCAATAATCACAGCAGATGATTAATGGCTGTCACGCAAACCGGGTCAACCACACAGTACACGATAGGTAACGCCAACACAGGAACGGTATCGACAACAATAACCGTTCCCGCTGATGCGGAATTTGTTGTTGTTGGTATAACGCACTATTCATCGACCGTTTCGACAATCTTATCTAATGGTTCGATGACCTTTACGAAGGGTGGCGTTGATACCGCCATGACTTCGGCAACGACCGATGGCGACTCGACCACGAGCGCCATGATGGTTGCTATGTACTACATGGCCTTGCCGGACACAGGGTCTAACAAAACCTTGAAATGGGATTGGGCCGGCGCTGGCACATTGTCGCAGGCCAGCGGCTTAGTATCTGTCACGTTTTGGAAGGGCGTCGATACCGCGAGTCCTATTCGTTCTGTGAGCGGTACTCAAAGCACCGCTTTACCCTATGTGACCGCGACGCTGACGGCGGTGAGCGGCGATCTAGTGATTGCCTATGCTGGCGCGTTTTATACGGGGCCGACTGAAGGTTCAGTCGCTACGTGGTCAAGTCTTACTTCATTATCGCAACTGACTGGCGTTGCATTCGCCGGCAATTCGTCATGTGACGGTGCTTGGGCGACAACATCGCCTTCGGGAAACTTGGCTGTAGGCGCTTCAACATCATCGTTGTGGGAAGACGGCGGCATTATAGCAATCGTCGTCAAGGCGGGTGCCAGCGGCGACACGTTCGCGAATATCTGCCAACGGTTCTACATATGATCTTCTCGAAAAAGTCCTTCCAGGGCTATCTCTGCATCGATCACTCGGAAAGCCCGGGGTTCAATGCAGAAGTGGCCAAGGCCGGCCATCGCACGTCACTCGTGCGCCAGCTTGGCAAGGGCCAGAAGTTTCAGGCAGCCACTAACACATGCAGTCATTGCAGTAAGGTTGTCGTTCAAAATCCAGATCGCACGCGGCCCCGGGGTCACTGCCACAAGTGCGATATGTTCCTGTGTGACCCATGCCACGCCGATTATTATCTCACTAGCCAATGCCGTTGTTGGGCGCTTCGCCTAGACGCACATCTTAAAGGAGTTGCCTGATGGCACGCCGCATCACTGCTTTCACCACTCTCACGCCTACCGCTACTGCTGACACGACCAACCTTGTTGACAATACCTATCCGTTCCTGATCCGTGGTGGCTCTACCACTCAGGTCAATTACATCTGGGAAGTCTCGATTACCGGGCAGGCGGCATCGTCCTCGTCTCCGACCTTTATGTTGCTGTCAATCGACTCGACGGTTTCGAGCGGCACCGCGACGTTTGGCTCAGGCGGCACGGATACAGCTATGGACCCGGCGACGGCTGCGCTTGGCGCGCCCGTTGTTGCGGCCAACTCGTTTGCCACGACCAAGCCGCAGCGCTCGGCAACTGCACACTTGCTGAATTGTTCGCTGAATGCATACGGCGGCAACTTCTTCTGGCGTGCTAACCGCGTTGAAGAGTGCGTGAAGCTTGCTGGTAGTGCGGCGCCGGCCACGGGTCTTGCGGGTGAAGCGTCGCTCTCGGCCTTCACGGGCGGCACAGCCGGCGCTATCGGCGCGCACATGATCTATGAATCGCAGTAAGTCAATTTGCCGGTGGTGCCACGCCGAATTTTGGCAGCACCCATTCAGCAAGTTGGAATTGCGCGAGTTTCGCGAAGCGTTGCTGATTGCCGATAACGGCTATAAGCCGATCATCTGCGATACCTGCCACGAAACCGTGATGAACACGGCACCTCGCCATTTAAATCCACCCAGGTTCATCATGAACGCAGCTTAGAGTAAGCCATGGGCGCGGTAATTGTAGCGTCACGCTATGTGCCGCGTCCACCTCCAGACAATATCTGGAGTCCGGCAACTTCAAGGGCCGTTCCGGAGCAGTTTCTACCCAGAGCACCGCCGTTCACACCCAATACGTGGGTGTTCAAGGGCAATGACCCGGCAGTCTGGAATTTCTGGGCGTACCAGCAACCGGCCATCACTCCAAAAATGCCGGTTGGCGGTGGTTTCCCGTTCAAACCGCGCTATTGGCGATTTGGGCTAAACGACGCCGGCTTCTGGTTCAATGAGTCCGCGCCTGTTCCGAGAATTCTGCTTTCCGGGACGGTTTATAACGATAGCGTAACTGAAGCCGCCACGGCAACGGATACTGACAGCGCGGTTGCTGTCTTTGCTGCCAGTGATACCGAAGCGGCGACGGCGACTGATACTGACAGTGTGGTTGCTGACTTTGCGGCGACCGATACCGAAGCGGCAACTGCGACTGATACGGAAGACTCGACTCAAGTCGTTATTCCGCGCACGCCGAGGCGGTGGGTTTTCGATGTTGATCGGCCTAGAGAGTGGGTTGGAGCGCCGACATCGGCCTTCGATCTGCTTACACAGACGCTCCAGCTTTATGTTGGTTCGTCTACCCGGCAGATACCGTACCTCGAAACCGCGTCATGGATTCGCGTTCCGTCCCGCAACTTCGCGGCGTTCCAGTTACTCGCTGGTGGTGGGAATACCTATAACGACAGCGTAACTGAGTCTGCGACCGCTACCGACACTGATAGCGCGGTTGCTACGTTCGCGGCAAGCGGATCTGAAAGCGCTTCTGCCAGCGATACGGACAGCGCCAGCGCGGTCTTTGCGGCCAGCGACACGGAAGCCGCCAACGCAACGGATCAGGGCGCCTCGGGTTACACCGATGGCACAACTGAAAGCGGTAATGCGGCGGATGCTCCGACTGCAACCGCTGTCTTTGCGTCGTCTGCTTCGGAATCTGGTTCGGCGGCGGACGCCCCGAGCTCGGCGGCGGTCTTCGCGGCAAGTGCGGCTGAGACGGCTAGCGCTGCGGATACTGACAGCAGTACAGCAGTGTTTGTGGCTTCCGAAACGGAGGCGGCAAATGCGACTGATGCGCCAGACGCCGTTCTGGGCAACCAGACCTATGATGTTAGCGTTACGGAAGCGGCTAGCGCCACTGACGCAACGAACTACATCGCGGCTGATGATACGACCGGACAGACCGTCCTTACGGGGAGTCGTCGGGGTACTGGCCGGCACTTCTCGCGTAAGCGGTACGAGGAATTCCTCGAAGAGCTTCGCGAGGGTGAAGGCAATGTTGCGGTTCTAGAGACCAAGAAAACCAAAAAGGCTGCAAAGCCTGATGACGACGATGACGACGAGTTGGCTGCATTGATGCTTTTGGGGGTTTTGTGATCGCATTCGTTCTTGCGGCTTCGGATCACGGTTCAATGATCGTGAACCGAATGGACTATAACCACACGTTCACTGGTGATTTCTACGGCGTAGGTGCCCAGATCATGGAGAACGGCTGCTATGACCCAAGGGACGTTGAAAGCCTCAAAAGCCTACTACAGTGCCGCCGAAACCACTTCGGGAGCGGCGTTGTTGCTATTGATGCTGGCGCCAATATTGGCGTGCATACTGTTGAATGGGCTCGCCTTATGCGGGGTTGGGGAGAAGTAATTGCCATCGAAGCGCAAGAAAGAATCTTCTACGCCCTCGCAGGAAATCTCGCACTCCATAACGCCTTTAACGCACGGGCAATACACGGTGCCGTTGCCGATGGAGTTGGTGAAATATCTTTTCCAGAGCCCGACTATACTAAACAGGGAAGCTTTGGATCGCTTGAGTTGCGAGCCCGAGTTGGTACGGAATTTATTGGCCAGCCCGTGGATTATGCTAAGCCTAGTGTCACCGTCAAACAACTATCAATAGACAGCCTGAAGCTTCCACGAGTTGATCTGATCAAGATCGATATCGAGGGCATGGAAGCCGAGGCGCTTGATGGGGCGAAAGAGACGATTGCGCGCTGCAAGCCGATTCTTTTCGTTGAGACGATTAAATCCGATAAGGCGTCGATAACGGCGGCGCTGCGGAATGAAGGCTATGTCGTCCTGAACAATGGCATGAACATTCTGGCCATACACAAGACGGACAAGACGCTAGAGAACGTGACGACCGTAAAGGAAGCCGCGTGAACGTCGAGAAATACCGCGCAACAGCAAGCAAGCTTGTTCGCAATCCCGATGATGCAATGGCTCTGGTCGATCAGTATGCGAATATCGCTGAGAAGCGCGATAATGCCAAGTTCTACCTACCGATTGCCAAGCGAGCCTATGAACTGGCACCGAACGATATCAGCCCGACATTCAACTATGCATCGGCGCTGAACAATATTGGCGAGTTCGAGAAGGCCAAAGAACTGTATGTGCGCTGCGTAAAGCTTGCCGATGATGAGTGGATGCCGAAGGTTTTGCACCATATCGGCATTTCATACCGTGGCATGGACGAGAACCGTAAGGCAATCGAGTATTACCAGAAAGCCTATGATCTCTGCGGCGATCCGAAGATATTAAAGGATCAGGCACTAGCCATTCTTGCGAGCGGCGATCTGTTGAGGGGCTTCAAGGCGTTTGAAGTCCGTCGAGAGGTCGCCAATCAGAAGTTCACGGAGAATGAAGGTCATCTGGTCAGCCAGCAAAAGCTGCCGGATGGCGTTGTTCACTGGCAGGGTGAAGTCCTGACCGGAAAGACGATTGTAGTTTACCACGAGGAGGGGAGTGGTGATTTCTTCCAGTTCTGCCGATACATCCCGTTGCTCAAGCATGTCTATGGAGCGCGCAGAGTATTTATTTGTGGGCCTGTGGCTGGGGTTCTTGATCTCGTCAGTGATAACATTGCCGTTGATGGTGTGGTCCCTCTCTCAGGCCCCTTTGATAGCGATTACGTTGTGGGTAGCATGTCCCTGCCTTGGCTTGTGGACATTGAGCAAAGCAAAATTACTGGAAGACCATATTTCTTTGCAGAAGCCGCAGACATCCCGCGACGGGGCAGGCTGAATGTCGGGCTCGTCTGGCGCGGCAACCCGGCTTATGGGCAGGACGTTCACCGCTCCATGGCGTTCTCCGAATTCTGCCCGTTGTTTGACTTGCCCAATGTTGCGTTTTATTCGCTTCAAGCAGGCCCAGCGGGTCTTGAGGTCACAAATACCGGCTTTGACGGCTTCGTTGCAAACCTCGAACCGCTTGCCAGTACATGGCGCGATACCGCGAGATTGATTCAGGCTTTGGACGTGGTTGTGACTGTGGATACCGCTGTTGCCCATCTTGCAGGAGCTCTCGGCAAGCCAGTGATGACACTCGTAACGCAGCATTCAGACTGGCGCTGGAACAGAAACAGCGAAAGAACGATCTGGTACGACTCGATGCGGGTCATCCGGCAGAAGAAGCAAGACGATTGGGGGCCGTGCATCAAGGCGGTTCGTCAAAACCTTCAGGAGATGATGCTTGAGCGACGGCGAGCTGCTTAGGGACCGCGAAAAGGGCATTCAGGCTCAATCGCTCCTGAATGACGAAATGATCAAGGATGCGTTTGCATCTCTCAGGCAAACCTATTCGGAAAAGCTGTTCTCGACAACGATTGACCAAACCGGAGTGCGGGAACGCCTCTATATGGCAACCCGCGTTGTCAACGAGGTAGAACGCCAATTACAATCCATCGCAGACAACGGAAAGTTGGCCGAAGCAGAGTTGAACCGGATGTTCAACGAAGCAGAAGCGAAAAAGAAGTGGCAGGACATCCGGTAATCCTGCTTGTCCCGCCGCAGTTCGCAGCGGTCAAACCGATCATAGATCAAGCGTTAGCGCTGCACAACTTGACCTCTTTTGAAGAGGTCGAGCCAAAGGCCGGCTGTCGCCGGTTTCGTTTAACCTAGCACAAGGGAAAATTTATGTCTGACGACGCACTGGCGCCCGCCGGTAGCGAAGCTGTGTCCATTCCGCTTCCTGCCGACGCTCCCGCACAAATGTCTGTTTCCGAAGCTGCACGATTACTTTCACAAGCGAGGCGCCCGAAAGAGGAAGCGCCGCCTGCCGAGAGCGCACAAGCTGCGACCGCAGATGAACCGGAATTGGCGCAAGCCAACGATGACCAGCCACAAGCTGACCCCATCGAAGTTGCCGAGGAAACTCAACCGGAGGCCGAAGAGGCCCCGCCCATTGAGCGACCGAGGTCTTGGGCAAAGGAACTGGACGAGGAGTGGGCTTCCTACCCTCGCGCTGCGCAAGAGAAAATTGCAAAGCGTGAACAGGAACGAGACGCTGCAATCCGCCGGAGCCAAAACGAAGCCGCTGAAGCAAGGAAGGCATACGAAGCCCAACTAGCTCAGGCGGAACAGATACGGAAAGACTACGAGGCCAAGGTTCCTGCACTCACCAAAACCTTAGAAACCGCGCTTCAGGCAGAGTTTGCAGACATCCAATCGTTTGCCGACGTTCGCAAGATGCAGCAGGAAGACCCATTCCGCTATCAGCAATGGGATCTTCGGCAAAAGGAATTGGCGGCTGTCAAGGCGGAAGAAAACTCCGCACAGCAGCGACAGGCACAGGAAAAGCAAGCCAAACGGGCGAACTACGAAGCAGAGCAGAACAAGCTTTTGGTTGAGTTGGTGCCAGAGATGGCAGACTCGAAGAAAGCCGCCGAACTTCGTGAACGTGCGATTGCGATGCTTACCGATGATCTAGGACTAAAAAACGAACTGCTCACCCGATGGATGGCTGATGATACAGGGCATGAAATCCTGTCTAACGCCGGTATCCAGAAGCTCATTGCAGATGGTTTGAAGTACCGCGACATCAAGGCAGCCCCGGCCAAGGTAGTCCCGAAAACTGTTCCTCCGGTTCAACGGCCTGGCACAGCGACGCGCGCACCGTCGCATGTGCAGCAGATCCAAGCCCTCAACAAGCAACTCGAAAACGCGCGAGGCAACCAGGCAATCAGAATTGCCGCGAATATTGCCGCCCTACAGAGGGCCGCCGCCTCCCGCTAGAAAGGATAAACTACAATGGTTATGCAAGTATCGTCCTTTAACACCTTTGGTGCTATCGGCAACCGCGAAGACCTCTCCGACCAGATTTACCGCATCGATCCGACCGAAACCCCGTTCTTCTCGGGCGTCGACAAGGTAAAGTCGAAAGCTACCAACCACGAATGGCAGACCCAGGCGCTTGCGGCTGCGTCCACCTCGAACGCACAGCTTGAAGGTGACGACAACTATAACGCCGACGCAGCGACCGCGACCGTTCGTCTCGGTAACATCTGCCAGATCTCGCGCAAAACCCCGTCCGTGACTGGCACTCAGGAATCGGTGGAGTCCGCCGGACGTGGCTCTGAGTGGGATTATCAGAAGATGCTCAAGGGTCTTGAGCTGAAGCGCGACGTTGAAGCGATCCTGACCGGCGCCAACCAGGCCAAGGTTACGGGCGCGACCACCACGGCCCGCAAGCTCGCGGACGTGCTGTCGTGGATCAAGACCAACACCGACAAGGGCGGCGGCACTGGTGCCGATCCGACTGCGGCGGATGGTACTTCGCTCCGCGTTGACTCGGCTACCCAGCGCGCATTCACTGAAGCCCAGCTCAAGAACGTCATCAAGAAGTGCTACGATCAGGGCGGCAAACCCGACACCATCTTGATGGGTTCGTTCAATAAGCAGGCGTTCTCGATGTTCCCGGGCCGTGCCACGGCAACTCAGGACGCAACGCAGAAGAAAATCACGGCTGCGGTTGACGTGTATGACTCCGATTTCGGCAAGCTGAAGGCTGTGCCGGATCTGTTCATGCGTACCCGTGACGTGCTGGTGTTGGAGATGGAGAAATGGGCCTATGCTTCACTGCCTAACCGCAACTTCGTTTTCCAGCCGCTTGCGAAGACCGGCGACGCCAACAAGGGCTCGCTACTCACCGAGTACACCTTGGAAGCCCGCAACGAAAAGGCTTCTGGCGGTATCTTCGATCTGACCAGTTCCTAAGCCTCTTAACATCAACCTAATGGCGCTCCTCCGGGGGCGCCTTTTCTTTTGGAGGCTTAAATGGCACTTCCTATCTATCACCCGCTCCAAGAAGTTATGGTGTCGGGTGCTGCTACCAGCGTTGCTACTGGTGTCTCTGGCGTCATCCGTGCCCCGTTCAAGGGGCGCGTGCTTGAAGTCGGAACGATGATTGGCAGCGCGGTTGCGTCTGCTGACGCTACTTGCACCACCTCGATTGCGGGCACGGCGATCACGGGCGGCGCGTTCGTCATCACCTCGTCGGCTTCGGCGATTGGCGATCTCGACGCAGCGGCTGTCTCTGGCGTTGTCGGCAACGGTGTCTCAGCTAACGCTACAATCACCGGGGCCAATACCTGTCTTGAAGGCGATGTCATCAAGTTCGCTTTCACGGGATCGGGCACCGCCGGCGGTACGGTTCATTGCTATGCCGTCATCGCGCGCGGCTAACAAGAAGGGCTCGCTACGGCGGGCCTTTTCCTTTTTGGAGGATTGAATGAAGAATTTAGAAAGTGCCCGTCTTGGCACGACCAATAATGTTGCCGTAGCTACTACGTCAACGGCGGTTGCATCGTCTGCATTCGGTACGCAGACATATCAGATCAGGGTATCGCCTACCGCCGCCTGTTACTACGCGGTTGACAAGGCGCCGACCGCCACGACGTCTGATGCGTTTCTTCCCGCGAACTGGGTTGAGTTTGTAACGGTTTCGCCGGGAGAAAAAATCTCGATTTTCTCGGCTACGATCCAGACAATTTCCGTGAAGGAAGTAACTACGTGATCGATGACGGCGTTACGCGCAAATACTACATCGATGATAGCGAGCGAACCATTACGTTCGTTAGTTCTCAGGATGTAGAGCCCATTCTTGATCAGAACAAGATCGACCGTTCCGAGGAACAGAAGATGGATTGGGGGCGACATATTGCCCGTATCCCTCCGACTGTCCAGCTCAAATGGTTTCACGAAGAGCAGGCGAGGGGCAACGTCAATCTTCGCATGTACAGCAGGGAGTGGGACGAGTTGGTCTTAAAGAAGATCAATGATCCCGATTGGGCGTATCTGCGGACAGACAAGAAGCCAAGCATCATCACGGGCATCATGGGGTTTGGCTCATGACGATTTCGACCTATGACGAATTGCTCGACGAGATTGGCGACTATCTAGCCCGCGACGATCTGGATTCAAAATTCCCGACATTCGTAAAATTGACGGAAGCCAAGCTAAACCGTGAACTGTTCGTGCGGCAGATGGAGCAGCGGTCAACGTCCGTGATCGATTCCGGTTCGGAAGAACCAGAGTTTATATCCTTGCCGACAGACTTCCAGTCAATGCGAAGCATCAGGCTTTCGAGTGTTACGGGAAAGCCATCGCTTGAGTATGTGACGCAAGTGGAATTGAACACCTTACGAACCAAATACGCGAACGCTCCGGGACAGCCGCAGTATTTCAGCGTGATCGGGGAAGAATTGGAATTGTTTCCGACGCCCGATGACGATTACACGATTGAAATGATCTACCGGAAGAACATTCCGTCGCTGGTCAGCAACAGTACCAATTGGCTGCTGACGCTGGCACCAGATGTCTATCTTTACGGTGCCCTGCTGGAAGCAGCACCCTACACCAAGCAGGACAACCGTATTCAAGTCTGGGGGCTTGGTTACACGACCGCGCTCGATGGGCTTAACCGGCTTGGCCTCATGTCAACATTTAACGCCGGTCCCTTGACGGTTCGGCCTTGGGGGCCAACGCCATGAGCATAACCTATTCAACGACGCTGAAGAACAATCGCTTGCAGTTGGTGGTTGACTTGATTGCGGGCAAGACCGTGGCCTCCTCTACGGGCAGTGCCACGGCTGGTTCATTGGTGATTGGCGATAATACGCTGTCTGGATCGACGGGTGTTCTGGCCACCATCACGCTTAGTGCAACACCGGGCACGGTTTCTGGTGGCGTGTTGACGCTTTCCGGCACTCCACTGTCGGCGACGGCGAGCGCAAGTGGAGTGGCCGCCTTGGCTGAACTTCGCAACAATTCTGGAACGGTGATCGCGTCCGGCCTGACGGTCGGAACGACGCTTTCGGATATCAACCTGAACAGCACAACCGTTGTTTCGGGTGGAACGGTTACGGTAACGAGCGGCACCATCACGCATGGATAGCATCACTACACTTGTGACCGATGGCGGCCCGCACCCTGTCGAGAAATGGGTCGCTCTGACGGTCAGCCAGATCATGACAATGATCCAGATTGACGAGTCCAGCGCATCCCCGGAGGCCGTAGCAGCGAGATACGCCAAGCGAGACCTTGGCGACGCGCTGACCGAGATGCTGACCAAATCCTACGAGAAAGCCAAGCTTGATTTTGATGGCCCGCTAGACCCTACGCCTTACATTCCGCTTGATGAGTTCAGGCAAGCTGTGACCGGCGGACCATTTGAACAGCACTTCGAAAATCATATCAATTTCGTGCGGTACTTGATGGGCAAGAGCGCGGCCAACGTCATGCACATTGAACGCCAATACAAGGAAGCTGCCTGATGGCTACAACCACTGCAATGTGCACATCGTTCAAGCGCGATTTGCTTAACGGGCTGCATCACTTCGCCCAAAGCCGCACGTTTACGGCGTCGTCATCGTCTTCCCAGACTTATACGTCTGTTTCTGCCTTGACGGGCCTTGCCGTTGGCCAGTTCCTGAGTGGAACCAATGTCGCTTCTGGTTCGCGCATTGCGGATATTCTGTCTTCAACCTCGATCTTTGTTTCAAAGGCGGCAACGGGGTCCATATCTGGCGGCACGATTACCGCTGTCGGAGATACGTTCAAGCTGGCCTTGATCAAGGTCGGCCCTGCCGGCACGTATGGCGCCGCGTCAACGTCCTACGCCGATATCACAGGTAATACTGACGAGGCTTCGGGCACGGGATACACGGCTGGCGGTGTGGCATTGACCAACGTTGACCCGTCAACCTCGTCTACCACGGCGCTCACGGACTTCACCCCTGATCCGTCTTGGACCTCGGCTACGTTCACTTGCACGGCTGGCATGATCTATAACAGCACTCAGAACGGACCCACTGCCAACGCAGCAGTTTCCACGCATGATTTTGCAGGCACGCAGACGGTAACTAGCGGAACGTTCACCGCTGTCATGCCAACTGCTGACGCGAGCAACGCTATTCTGCGGATTACGTAATTGACTACCTGGAATCCGTCCGACAAAGATAGCGACATTGTTCTATCCTTCGGGAACACTGTTGCTACATCATCGTCTGGAAATGGCGGTTCCGTCCGTGGCACCACCTCGAAATCGTCGGGGAAGTATTATTTTGAAGTGGTTTGTAATACCGCACAGTCGTTTAGCGGAGTGGGTATTGCTGATTCAACCGCAAGCTTGGCTGGTAATGCGCCGCTAGGAGGCGACACGCATTCATCGGTCTATTATTGTTATGGTGCGGCTGGTAATCCTTCCGGCTCCGGGAGTTTTACGAGCTACACAGACGGGGATATTATTGGCATCGCCATCGATGTCCCTAATTCCTACATCTATTTTTCGCTAAACGGGACTTGGCAAAATAGCGCGGTCCCCACCAGTGGCATAAATCCCTTATATTACACCACGACTAATCCGGTCTATCCTGCCCTGTACTTGGACGGCAGTAGCGGCACAACCGTTTTCACTCAGCAGTTTGGGCCGACCTTTACTTATTCTGCGCCAAGCGGTTTCACCGCGTTCGATCTCAACGCGACCAACGCAACGCTAACAGGCGTTAGCGCTACAGGCAGCGCGGGCATTATCAACCCGAATAGCCCTGACCGCTCAACTACGCTGGTTGGTGTTTCTGCTACGGGATCGGCCGGAACGATCTCGAAAATCATTAGCCCCAACATCTCTCTTACTGGTGTTTCAGCGACAGGAAACGCAGGGTCAATTCTGTTTGGCGCCGTTGAAGGATCGATGGCGATCTCTGAGGCATCGGATACGGTGTCGATGGTCGGAAGCGTCCAAGTTGCCGGAACTCTGGTTACTAGCGAAGCACCGGACACGGTTGCGATGCGAGCCCGCTATGGGTTCATCGGATGGCAGCCTGCCGACATTGAAATCGAAACCTGGACGGAACGATAAATGCCGCTGCTTCCGTTTGGGGAATACAAACCTGATATTTCCGATTACGAAGGCCAGGCAACCAAGAATATTCTAAACGTCATTCCAACGGGTGACGGCTATGCACCGTTCCCGTCCTTTGCAGGCTTGTCTTCTAGCCTTCCCTCTGCCTGTCGTGGCGCGTTCTATGCGCTCAAGTCGGATGGTTCGGTCAAGATATTCGCGGGCACTGCAACAAAGCTTTACGTACTCGACAACAGCAATTCGACATGGACCGACGCTTCTAGCGGGGGCAGCACCTATTCGCAATTGTCCGACAGCGCGCAATGGCAGTTCGCGCAAACTGGCAATTATGTATTCGCGACGCAGGCCAATGCCGTTCTGCAAGTGTTTAACTTGGCGTCTGGATCGGCGTTTTCTGCCGCGCTCGGCTCGCCTCCGCAAGCCGCCTATATCAGCGTTGTCGGTCGGTTTCTTGTTCTGTCTGGCCTTCTTTCCAGTCCTTACCGCATCCAGTGGTCCGGTCTGAACGACTTTAACTCGGCCAATAGCTGGACGGCTGGTCTTAATTCATCTGATAGCCAAGACTTCCCGGACGGCGGCATTGTGCGCGGCGTGGCGGGCGGTGAATTCGGGACAATCTTTCAGGATCAGGCCATTCGGTCGATGTCCTATATTCCCGGTTCGCCGCTGGTATTCCAGATCGATCGTATAACTGATCGGCTGGGCTTGTATGCGCCTTACTCGATTGTACGGGCTGGTTCGCAAATCTTCTTCTATGCTGGACAGGGTTTCTTCAAGATCGATCCCGGTCAACCTCCGGTTCAAATCGGGCGAGAGCGGGTAGATAGGACGTTCCTGATCGATCTTGACCGCACTTCCTTGCAAATGCTGATCGGCGCGCAAGACCCACGCAGCTCGCGTATTTTCTGGGCGTACAAGTCGGGTGCGGGTGCTGCGGGTCAGTTCGATAAGATCCTGGGCTATGACCCGGTGCTAGACCGCTTTTTTCGGCTGTCACTGTCCGGGGAATACTTCGTTGGTCTGTCGCAAGCGGGTCTTGGTATTACGCTCGAAAACCTCGACTCGATTTCAACGTCTATCGACGCCTTGCCACTGTCGCTGGACGCTTATTCGACCACCATTCAGCCGCAGCTTGCCATGTTTTCGACCAGCCACGCGCTGGGGTTCTTCACGGGGTCTGCCCTTGAAGCAACCGTCGAGAGCGGCGAGCAGGGGACGGATGATAACCTGATCGGGATTGAAGGGTTTAGGCCAATTACGGACGCGGCAACGTGTTACGGGACTATCTCGTCCCGCATGACGCAGCAGGCTACGCCGCAATCCTCAACCGAGCGTCTTATCAATTCCCGGACGGGCCTGGTCGATACGCACAAGACCACGCGATATTCACGGTTCAAGGTAAGGATTCCGGCCGGAACAACCTGGACCTATGCGGCGGGTGTGGTACCCAAACTTGTCGTTGAGGGCGAGCAATGAGGAAGTTTTTGTGCTGGCTGGGTTGGCACGAATATATGGACTTGTGCCGCGATTACGAAACGATGGGCCAAAGCGCGACCCAAGAATGTATCCACTGCGCAAAACATGAATATGTGCTCCGACCGTTTTGGAGCAAGGAAGGCCCGATGCATCCCAGGGTGCAGAAGTGACCGCCTACGTACCCGGGACCAGGGAAACCGATCCGCAGAAGATCATCCGAAGCCTGCACGAATTGGCTTCAGGACGTTCCAACGCCATCGGCACGGTAACACTGACGATCAACGTGTCGACGACGACGGTGACGGATGCCAACTGTGCCTCCGGTTCTGTCGTGATCTGCGAACCGACGACAGCAGACGCCGCTACCGAGAAGGGTAACGGGACCATGTATGTCTCTACCATTTCGAACGGCTCATTCATCATCACGCACGCCAACTCGGCCACGGTCGGGCGAACCTTCCGATATGCCATTGTCGGTTGAGCTGGTCTGCGTTGACCCTGACCGGGTTGATGAAGTCTGGCCCTTGGCGCGCGGTCTGATCAGATCAGCAATCGAACGCACGGGATTGAGCGACTTTTCGGACATCGAAAACGAAGTGTTGTGCGGCAGGCAATTGCTGTGGCTGGCATGGAACGGGATGACCATCGAGGCGGCTGCAACCACGCATCTTGTTAAAAACGGCGAGCGTCCGGTCTGCATTCTTAGCGCATGTGCCGGACATAACCGGGAACGCTGGCTGCCCTTGTTCGAGAAGATCGAGAACTACGCAAGGGCTGAAAATAGTTCATGTGTCCGTATCTACGGGCGCAAGGGCTGGGAACGTGTGTTGACCGGCTATCGCGTTGAACACGTCATTCTAGAGAAGGCATTATAATGGGCGGATCTTCTTCCAGCAGTCAGACGCAAAATCAGTCTGGCACGCAAACCGGCTCGATGAGTGGTACGCAAAGTAGCACGACAGCGCCTTGGGAAGCCTCGCAGCCGGCACTTAATAACATTTTGGGCCAGGTTTATCAAAACCTCGGCTCAACTGGTGTTACGGGCAATGAGCAAAACGCTTTCAACAGTATAACGAACAACGCTAACCAATTTGGCGCGCAGTTCGCACCGCAGATCAACGCCTATGCCAATAACCTGTTGAACGGCGGCGGGGCGAATGCGCAGGCGCCAGCGCTTCAAAGCGGGCTCTCGCAGTACCAGTCCCAAATGGGGCAGTATGCGGACCCGAATTATTCCTCACTGAATAATCCCGCGCTGCAAGCGGCGCTACAGCAGGTGCAATCCGATGTCACCAATCAGGTGAACGGGCAGTTTGCGGCGGCTGGGCGCGATATGTCCGGCATGAACCAACAGACGCTTGCAAGAGGCATTGCGCAGGGCCAGGCGCCGTTGATCCTCAACCAGTACAATCAAGACCAAAACAATCGGTTGAGCGCCATCAACTCTCTCTATGGGGCACAGAACACAACCAGCGGCCTACTGTCTGGCCTGAACCAGCAGGGGCTTGCCAATCAATCCGCAGGCATTAGTGCGGCTGGTCAGGGTCTTGAGGCGCAGAACGCGGGTAACAACGCTGCCTTGCAAGCGGAAGCCCAGCGGCGCGGCATTCCCGTGCAGGCTTTGGGATTGCTAGCCCAAATCGGAATTCCGATTGCGGGGCTTGGCTCGACCAATTCAGGGTCTACCAGCGGCAGCACGTCAGGGACCAGTACGGGCACCGGGACCACGCAGGGTACACAACAGATGTCCGGCGCGCAGCAGTTCGGCTTAATCGCGGGCGGGATTGGCAGCCTCGGCAAACTCTTCGGTGGGTTTTAAAATATGGGATTGCTTGACAGCCTTCTTTCGGGCGGTTCTGGTGGCGGCCTTCTCGACTTCCTGCGCAACAATGCCATGAACCAGCAGTACGGCAGCGGTTTGCAGTCGGATCAGGCGCAATACGCCCCGCCCGCGATGCAGGCGATGGCCCAGGCGCAACCGACGCAAAGCGCCGCTCCGGCGCCTGTCGCGAATGCCGCGCCGATGCAGGCTGCTATGCCGCAGCTAGCCGCGCCTATGCAGGCCAACCCGCAGGCGCAAGGGCTTCCTCCCGCTTTTGGCGGGGCCGCAAACATTTTGGGCCGCATCGGGAGCCCTGACGGGCTTATTGCCAGGCTCACAGGCAACGACAGCAGATCAGTCGCGCAGCAGAACCTCAAGGCGCAATTTGACGCTTTGGTTCCTATTCTTGGACAGCAAAAGGCAATGCTTGCGGTGATGAACCCGGAGGCTGGAAAGATCCTGTTGGGGCAGGCGTTAGAAGCCAAATTGCCGGAGTATGGTGTCGTCAGAAAAGACGAATTCGACCGCGACGTCTACGGCTGGAAAGATTCGAAAAATAAATCGGTTACAGAATATAGTGGTTCGGCCGTCGCCCAGCCTGCCGCGCCGTCTACTCTTCCTCCCGCCCCAGCGGGCTTTGATCCGAAAGCATGGCGCGAAGCGCAGCAAAAGCGCGCAACTAGCGACACCATGCCTGCGAACTTTGACGACACGGCGAAATTACGAACCGAGCTTTCCAAGCTGCCTTCGTATCAGAATATCTCGCAGGCTGCACCAATCTACAAATCGATGCATGACGCGGCCGGCCGCAATACCAAGGCGGCTGACCTCAATATGGTCTATGGCCTCGGAAAGATTATGGATCCCGGCTCGGTTGTCCGAGAGGGCGAAATCCAGATGGCAAACAACGCGCAGGGTTGGCAGGAAAAGCTAAACGGCGTGATTGCCCAAATCAACGGACAAGGCGGCCTCACACCAGAAGGGCGACAGGCTTTGATGGCGGAAGCCCTTAGCCGAATGCAGGCTTACAAAGCTGTGTACGATCAAGACGCAGAGCAATACCGGGGCATTGCCGCCCGCAATCGCGCTAACCCCGACGATGTTGTACGCGACTTTGGCGAGTTCAAACCGTGGGAAGCTCCGAAGAAAGAAGCCGCCCCGGTCACAATCGACGGCTATACGATCAAGGCGCGCTGATGCCGGTATTTGACATCACGGCGCCTGACGGCAAGTCATACGAGATCGAGGGCGCGAATGCCCAAGGTGCGCTTGCGGCTTTGCAGAAGCATCTAGGCGCGGCCCCGGCGCAACCGGCGGCAGCTCCGATGCAGACGACGGCTGCCTCTGCCTATGATGCGATGGGCAACCAGACCGGGACCGAAGACCGCGCGCCCGTTCAGGCGAACATGCCCTATAGCGACCAAATGTCTAAGGTCGGCACTGCGCTTGATCGGGCTGCCCGTATGGCGGCTAACGGCATGACGTTTGGTCTTGCGGACAAGTTTGCGGGCGGGATGGATGCCCTGACGGGTAGAGCTCCATCATATGACGCAGGCGTAAAGGCACAGCGCGCAGAAACACAGACCCTACGTGAAGCAAGCCCGGCCGCTGCTGGCGTGGCTGAGGCGGCTGGTGGCCTCGTCGGTGGTGTTGGCTTGATGGGTAACGGCATCACCTTGGCGGGACGTGGCGCACAGTGGCTGTTGCCGCGCGTTCTCAAATACGGCGTTGAAGGCGGCGCTTATGGCGCGGCGCACGGCGCCGGCAACACGTATTCCGATAGTGTCGGAGACTATATCAAGAATGCTAAGGACCAGGGCACGACCGGCGCATTGATCGGCGGCGGCTTGCCTTTGGCTGGTTCGGCCGCAAGCGCTCTTTATCGAACTGGTGCGGCATTCCTGGGGCCTCGCGTCGAAGGTTTGGGCCGTGGCGCATCAGCGATGCTTCGCGGTGCTGCTCAGGCTGACGAGGCTGGCTTGCGGGCTCTTCCGGCTATGGGCCCTGAAGCGATGCTGGTTGACGCTGGCCCGGCCATGAAAGGGCTTGGTCAAGGTGCGGGCACGGGTACGGGCGAGGGACGTTCCCTGCTGGCTAACGCCCTGAAAGGGCGCGATGACAGGACGGGGCAGCGGCTAGCTGCGGCGGTTGACGATAATTTCGGGGCGGCCCCTATCCCGTCGCGGGTTGAGGCGGGGCTGGCACAGTCCAGGCAGGAACTTGGCCCAGCGTATGAGCAGATTTTACAGAACGCAGGCCCGGTCAATACGAGATTACTTGCAGGCCAGCTTGAGCAGATAGCAGAAGTTGAGCGCGGGCCGGCGCAACGGGTGGCTCGCCAAATACGTGAGATGTTGGATGGCCCGCCACGCATGAACGCCGCGCCGCACGCTCGGCCGCCCCTTGAGGATAACCCGGCCGTGCTTTTGAATACCCGGCAGGCCGTTGACGGGATGCTTGCAACTGAGATTGACCCCAACACCATCCGCATTCTGACAGGCGCGAGACAGGCTATTGATACCGAACTCGGTCGCGCTGTTCCCGGCATCAAGGCGGTTGACGCTCAATTCGCAGAACTGTCTCGACAGTCTGCGGGGCTTCAGCGCGGTGGGCAGGTTTTGGATAGCGGGAAAACCGCCATCCGACCGACTGAACTTGCCGACGAAATGACGCAAGGCGCTTTGCCGCAAGGTGCCCAGGTCGGGCCTTCGGCGGCGCCGGCTCGAATCCGGCAAGGTGCTCGTGCCGAGGTTGATCGCATTGTCGGGACTAGCGTTAACGATCTGAATGCGCTGGAGCGTAAGATTGGCACGCCGCAGGATTGGAACGCGCAAAAGTTAGCGACCGTTTTCGGTGACGAACCAACGGCGCGCGTTGTCAAGTCGCTGATGGACAATCGCCAGTTCCGGCAAAGCTATCAGGATATCGTACAGAATTCGCAGACGGCGCAGCGGACGGAATCGGCGCAAGCCATGCGGGGCGCCGCAGGCGGTAACGTCCCGCACGACACAACCATGACCGGCATTGGCCTGAAGGCCCTCAATCTGGTTTCCAAGGCGATCTCTGGGGCGAGCAATGCGCGGACCAAAGACGAAATCGGCAAGGTGCTGGCGACGGAAGGTCCAGAGGTTCAGCGCATTGCCAGTCAACTACTGCAATCGGCCTGGACAACGGGGCAGAACTCGCGGGCTATTCTTCGTGTGATGTCGTCTCCTTATTGGATTTCAGCCTCGACGCCTTCCGCCGGTCGCAAATCCAAGCAATGAGACACAACGCGGGGAAGCCGATCAGGAACGCTAAATCCTTATCCCCGACAAATAGTTGCCAGCGATTTACTAGAAACGCCACGAACGCGCCCAGCGCGAGCGTTGCTAGAAACATGGCCAAACCGTTCATCTAAAGGAACCACATGGGCCTGATAGACTCCATCATTGGCGTCGAGAGCGGCGGCAATCCCAACGCCACTAATCCTAATTCGTCTGCATCAGGGCTCGGCCAGTTCATCGATAGCACTTGGCTTGCCACCATCCGGGAAGCCCGCCCCGACCTGGCACAAGGCAAATCTGACGCCGAATTGCTGGCCCTGAAGACCAATCCCGAACTCTCCCGTCAAATGACGGAAGCCTATGCCAACCAGAACCAAGCCATTCTGTCAAAGGCCGGCGTACCCGTCACGGACGGTAACACCTATCTCGCCCATTTTGCCGGGCCGGGCGGTGCCGTCAAGGTCTTGCAGGCCGATCCAAGCGCACCGGTTGCCGACATCTTGGGGGCGGGCGTTGTCAAAGCCAATCCATTCCTTGCCAGAATGACCGCAGGCGACTTGCAGGCGTGGGCAGCGAAGAAGGTGGGCGGAAGTAATCCCCAGCAGCAACCCACCCCAGCAAGCCCCGCAGCCCCGCCTAGACCCCTAAATCTGATCCCGCAGCAGCCGACCCCGACATTCGCCCCGCCGCAGCAGGCAACCGAAGCGCAGCAGGCGATGGGCCAGGCGCCACAAGTCCAGACCCCGCAAGCCCAATACCCGCAACTCGCAGCCCAGCAGCCGCTCGGCTTCAATATACCGAACCAAGGCCCGATCTACTTCGCGCCTAGACGGTCTCCCGACCTTTCGAAGCTTCGAGCCTCCTTTGGGGGCTCTTTTTTTGGGAAATCTTAATGCCCTTTTATGACTGGTCACAGACCGCCGCTACCAACGCAACAGCCGATAGCACGGTAAACTGGGCCGAAGGCATGGCGCCCAGCGCTGTGAACGATTCCGCCCGCGCAATGATGGCTTCGGCGGCGAAGTACCGGGACGATATTGCTGGCTCGATCACCACGGCTGGCGCATCGACGGCGTATACCGTGACATCCAACGAGGGCTTCACGACCCTCGCCAAAATGAACAATATGATTGTGGCGTTTACGCCACACGTCACTTGCGGCGCAACTGTGACGCTTAACGTAGACGGGCTCGGCGCAAAGCCCCTGCGGACTGCGCCAGGCGTAGAGCTCCAATCAGGCACGCTGATCGCCGGAACGCCTTATGTTGCGATGTATAACAACACGTCCGGTGTGTTCTATCTGCACGGCTTCTATGGCAACCCGTATAATACGCCAGTCGGCGGCGGGATGCTCTATTTCGGGTCTACCGCTCCAAACTCCGCGTTCGCATTCCCCAATGGCGCGGCCATTTCCCGAACCACCTACTCGGTGCTGTTTGGCATCATCTCGACTACGTATGGCGCTGGTGATGGCGTAACCACCTTCAACATTCCCGATCTTACTGGCCGCGTGCCGGCCATGAAGGAAGCTTCCGCCACTCGGCTAACCTCTACTTATTTCGGCGGCAACTCGACTGCGCTTGGTGCGACAGGCGGTCTTGAGTCATCTACGCTTGTGACCGCCAACCTCCCGGCTCAAACCATCCCGGTCACTGGCGGTGCAAGCGCTGGCTTCCGTATTACGGTCGCGCAGGCAGCAGGCACCACCATCCCCTCGTTCTCTGGAAACGTAGACGCTACTCCGTTGCCGCTCAATTCTAGCAGCGTTGCAACGTCGGTTGG
>ERZ650310.48-NODE-48-length-33944-cov-6.931187_pt1 | contig 33944 bp, 49 predicted proteins | sample MGYA00376246_ERZ650310 | MGnify/ENA primary metagenome ERZ650310 (study PRJEB26733, sample SAMN07839286) | wastewater metagenome | biome: small river; feature: stream; material: water | place: USA: North Carolina | collected 2016-03-01 ...
GCTCTTCCGATCTGCCATGCTGCCCGCAGAGTACTGACGGCCACCTAATTGAACGGCGAGAAGGGTACCGCCAGCAGTCCCTTGGCCTGTCGTGGCGCTCGCGAAAGAGGAATTTGTGCCGCCGTATCCTTTGGTTCCGCCAAGACAACGTAGATATGTACCAAACGTCGTATCGGCTCCAGCGACACCGTCACCGCCGTTTGTGTCGTTAGCGGTGGCCGCCGCCCCAGCGGCACCGCCAGCACCAACAGTAACACTAACCGGGCTTGTCAGCGCGGATACCAAAAACATTGCTGAAACGGGAAACCCCGCGCCGCCGCCAATCCCCCCAAGGCGGTTTGAACCAGCCGCGCCCCGTCGACCGCCGCCGCCGCCGCCGCCGCCTGACCACAAAGTCACTAAAAGCCGAACTGCACCCGTTGGAATGCTGTAGCTGGTCACGCCTGTCGCTGTGATGGTGGTCGCAACAGGCGCTTGACCCCCGCCGGTGGCTTGCGTGATCGTTAGACCGCTGCCGGAAAGAGATAGCCCGCTCACAGGCTCACGCTCCCAGACTGGATAATAGTTGCCGTCGTGGAGCCCGCGCCGCTATTCAACAGAACACGAACATAGCGGGGGGTGAAAGCGTAGTTAGTCTGCTGCGCCGTGGTAGCCGCGACGACCTCGGTGTCGGCGCTGTCAATCCACTTCATGCTGGCTGCGGTTGTGGGGTTCGTCGGGTCGTTGGGGTCATCCAGCGACTGCTGAAGGGTGTAGTTGACCGTCCCGCTGACGTTAATCTGAACAGCAACGGCCGGGAGCGCCCACGGGTCCAACATAACCCACGGGCTAGCCGCCACGTCGTTCGTGCCGAGGGACAGGTTGCCGGTCAGCGCCGCGCTGCAGTAGGCGCTCGTCACTGTCTTATAGTCGAGGACGGATGGCACGGTGCTGTTGTTGACCAGCGTCACCGTCTCAGAAATCGAGTCACCGGCCCAGTTCGCGCCCGCCAGCAGAATGGTCTTCGTCGTCTCGTTGGCCGTCGTCGTGAACAGGATACGGCGGGGGGTGTCGAGGATCGCGACACCGGCCGTGACCAGCGAGCCGTTCAGCGTCAGGTTCCCAGCGCCGGCAACACCGGACGCCGTGCGAATGTTGGTGGCGCTCGCGCTGGCAAGCGGACCAACAGAGGTTACGATAGGGCGCATCTAGTGAACTCCTAGCACTTCACGTCCCACTTCTTCAGCGCAAGGTTGATGCGGCTGTTCGGATCGTGGGCGGTTTTCGGGGATGTCAGTTTTTCCTTCATCCCGCACATGCGGGAGCGGAAGCTGTCACGGCGCGCGGCAGAGGCCGGGCTGCTCTTGGCCTGCTCCGCAGTGACGGGCGGCTTGATATTATAGCCAGTGGCGCGGAGAGAGGCCCTGCCGGTGGCGTTCAAGCCGCCTGACGGGTTCTTCCCCTCGCGACGCTGCCATGCCGGTGTGCGGGCCATCGGGCACCTCAGAAAAAAGGGGGCGAGGGCCGGGGCCCCCGCCGTAGGTCGTTAGTCGATCTGCTTGGCGCTGCGGCCCTTGGCGGGGGTGCCGCTGTGAGCCGAGGACAGCGGGTTCATGTTGGAACCTGCGCGGCCGCCGCTCTTGCGGGGCATACGGCCGCCGTGTGCCTTGGGCTTCATGCCCTGCATCTTGACCGTCTTGCCGCCGCGCTTGCGCGCCTTGGCAGCGTCGGTGACCTCGTCGCCGCCCTCGGCGGTGTACGACTTCGGGTTCTTGGCGAGGTCTTCCTGATATTCCGCGACGCCGCCGGCTTCGCGATGCTTACGATGACGAGCCTTCATTGGAAGTCTCCTTAGTTGGTCGACGTGAGCTGCACGTACTGAACGGAGACGTTGACGTATCCGGCCGAAGTAGCGCCCACGGGGGTGATGGTGATAACGAGCGGGGCGGTCGTCGGAGCCGCAACCCCGAGAACCGTCTGGTTGGACATCGCAGCAAGCTGCGCTGCAGTGTACGTCGGGGCGATCCGGCCGGTGGCGGCCTTCACGTTGACGCCGCTGACATATTCCGTGCCGGCGGCCGTGATGCCGACAGTCAAGGTCGCGGAGGTGGCCGAATTGAAAGCCGTCAGGACGTCAATGAAGAAGTCCAGAATGATCGACCCGGCGGGGATGTAGAGCGTGGAGGACACGGCGGTCGTGCTGTTCTGCGTCAGCGACGTAGACTGAACGAGCGTAACATATCCCTGATTGGGTCCGTTGGTCTGGCCAGCCTGAAGATCGCCGGTGATAAGCGGGCCCGAAAGATGCGTAGCTGCCATGGTAGTTCCTTCTATGATTTAACGCCGGGTGCCGTCAGGCACCCGGCGTTGACCTGTTACGAGGTCGGGAACGATCCATAGATCGAGCGGAAGTTGTAGTAGCCGAACGAGTACCGTTCGTAGCCCTTCACCAACAGGTTGTCGGTGACGAAGTCCACCTGCATGTCCGTCTCGAACTTGATGCGCTCCATGTAGGAAAGCCCGTCGATGTTGGTCAGCAGGAACCACGCATAGGACGACGTCAGGAAGTCGTTGACCATGTAGCCTTCGGGCAGGCCGCCCGCAGTCGACATGATCGCGTTGACGTCGTTGTCTGCCGTGCCGGGGCGCAGTTCCGTCTTGGTCAGTCGGATGGCGACCGGCTCAAGCTGCGGCGGCACGATGAGCTTCCGAGCGCGGGCGAAGACCTTGAGGCCTGCCTGATCCTTGAAGTTCGTTCGGACCGAGATCATCGCGTTGAGCAGCGACGCCTCGTTCAGGTCGACCTGAACCGCAGGCTTGTTGGCTACCGTGCCGCCGTCGATGGGGTGGTCGGTGGCGCAGAGCGCCTTACCGTCACCGCCGATGGAGGCATTGTAAGTCGTCGCCGTGTTCAGGATGTTCGAGCCGTAGATTTCCTTGGTCTGCTGGAAAGACTCGATCAGACCGAGGTTCGACGGGTGGAACTGCGTCTTGTACAGGTTGTCGTCGATGGCCTTGCGAGTGATCGCGTAACCGAGGGCGATTTCCGTGTGCTCCTGATTGTAGACGAAGCGTTCGCCGGCGCCGTTGTCGAAGGCGGTCTGGCCGCCTTCGGTCTTGAGCTGGGCGAGGCCGAGGTAGCGCATCTCAGCGGTGCGCTCCAGAGCCATCTTTGAGTCGTGCTTGGTGAAGATTTTGTCGTACTGAGACGGGATCATCTCGTACTTGCCCTCGACACCACGCAGGCCGGGGAGGAGCAAGTCCTTGATGGCAGAAAGATTAACAGCCATTGGTCATTACTCCTTAGCTGATGCCGGTGGGGCCAGCGCCATTCGAGCGCAGCCACTCGTTGTTGAAGCCGACGATGACCTCGTTGTAGGCCGTAGTCGGGTCAGCGCCGTCAGAGCCCGGCGGGGCGACGATCAGGCCGCGCACGATGAACGGGAAGGTCACCGTGGTGCCCACGCTGTTCAGGTACGCGCCAGACTGGCCCGTTGCGGTGCTGCCCGAGCCGATGGCGAACTGAGCGTACTGGCCGACCTTCGAGCTGGTGACCGTGGTCAGCGAACCCGTGATATTGAAGGTCGTGCTGTTACCCATGACGACGAACTGCGCGTTCGGGTCGTCGATGATATATGCCTCGACGTCGCCCGAGGCATCGCTGCCCGGCCAGTAGCTGTTCCACACGGTGCGCTTCTGCGAAACCGAGAGGTACTTGCAGCCGACGAAGATGCCGGCGAGCGTGGTGGTGCCCGCAGCCGCCTGCGTGATGTAGCCGTTGGCGGTCGAGACGACCGGCATCACCGGATCGCCGGAATAGATCGCGGTGGTGTCGGTGGACGCAATCAGGCGGGTCGACTGGGCAAAGGTGGGAGCGCCACCAGAGCCGCCGTAGTACTGACGGAAACCGAAAGGCGCGTTCGTATTCGCCATGTCGGAAACTCCTTTGTTAAGGAAGGTCCGCAGGCGTCCCGAGACGTCGCAAGAGCCGTTAAAACTGAAACCTCGCGCCGGGGAGGTCAGGTAGATAATGCGCTGCAGAGACTATCAAGTTCAACTTGACATACTGTCAAAGAAAAAGGGGGTCTTTCGACCCCCTTCTGACCCAGAGACGGACCCTATTCGTCTTTCGGGACCGGCATCGCCTCATAGGATTTGCTGATCTTCGGCATGGTCTTGGGGTTCGTGTACTCGGACTGCATGGTACCCGGGGGAGCGGCGTTAAGCTGCTGCTCCTTGGCCTTGATCTGGTTGCGGGCCTTCCGCAGGTCCAGTTCCTCGACACGTTCCGTGATTTCCTGCGGGCGCTGCATCAGGACCATACCCTTGCGCTCAATGGTGGCTCCCTTCCAGCCGGCGGGCATCATCTCGGGGTGCCTGCTGGAGGGCACCGCCTCCCATCCCGTACGAGCAAGGGCGACCTGATAGGCGGGGTCTTCCTGCCCCATGATCGTGCGGCGCTTCCACTCGTAGGTCCACCCATCGGGTATCTGATCGGGCGAGAAGTAGAACTCGTCGACGCCCTCGTCCATGGTGCCAAGATGGCCGAGGATTTCGGCGGTGCGGCGCTTGGCGGCTGCGCGGGGGTCGTCGTCGCGCAGCGGCGGGCGCATCTCCGGTCGAGTTGTCTCTACGACCGTCTCTTCCGTCTCTTCAGGGCGGCGCGAACGGCGGCGGCGGCCCGCAGTCTGGGTCTGGATATCCATCAGTGCATCCGTCCTTCCTTCTTGAGCGCGACCTTGTTCTTCGCGTACTCCTCGGGGGTCATTTTCATCATTTCGGCCATCTCGCGCTCCTCGGCGGTGAGACGGACCACGTTTCCGCCGCGCGTTTCGCGCGAAACGGGGGCCGCAGGCGGGGGCGTCGAGCGCCGCGAAGCAGACGACAGCGGCTCCTCAACCGCAGCAGTCTTTCGGATGCTCAATAGCCCCTCGACAGTGGCGAAGTAGTCGTCGCTGTCGGCGGCGTGGCCGTCAGCCACGGCCATGTTATGCGCCGCGATCATCTTCTGGTTCAGTCGCGGGTCAGTCACGAACTGCGGGTGCCTGCGCACCCAGTCGGCCGACCGCGACGAGAGTTGCGACGCGAACGCCTCGACCGGGTCCGAGGGCCTCGACACCGGCATCACGGGCTGCGGGGCTGTTTCCAGCGCCTGCCTGCCCTGTTCGAGTTGCAGGAGCTTGGCGGCGTGGTTCGCCATGTCCTCCTGATAGCTCGCGGCGGCGTCGTAGTCGCCGTTCGACATGGCCGCCTTGTAGTTGGCCTTGGCGATCTCGTTGCTTTGCCGCAGTGTGTCGATGGCATTGGACACAAGCTGCAGGTTCGTCTCCTGCACCGTGCCGCGCGCCTCGTGCGCGACCACTTCGGCCTTGTGGCGCGCGTCTTCGGCGGCTTTGGCGCGAGCCTCGGCCGCCTCCAGCCGCTGCTTCAGGTCATCAACGCCCTCTTCGAGCGTGATTTCCTTCGGCTCGTTTTCTTCAACGACGACTTCTTCGTTCTCAGTGCTCATGTTCCCCTCACCACACACGGTCGGGCTGGTCGACCTTGCCCCTGATTGCCGTGTCGTCGATCAGTCTGCAGGCGACGCCGTTGACGTTGATCGCCCATCCATCGCTGGGGCGGAAGATGACCCAGTCGCCCTCGTTGATGCTGGCGTCGGCAAACCACTCACCGCGCTCGTCCACAAAGGCGCGGGGGCCCTTCTTCACGACGAGGCCCGCCTTACCCTGAATGCGGTCCTCGGACGTGTAGTTGTCCGTCAGGAAAATGCCTGACTTGGTTCGGTTGGGCCTCACGTAGATCGCGACCAGAACCGCGTTGTTGAACACATCAACACCGGACGTGTCGCCAAGCGCGGCGAGCAAGTCCTTCTTCGGGTCGACCTCGTGCTTCATCGCCATCTGTGGCATGTCAGCTCCTCTCTGCACCTTTAACGATAGCCTCCGCTTCCTCGTAGAGTTCGAGCGCCTCGCGGAGGCCTTGGAAGCGCCCGGTATCGCGAGCGTAGTCACGCTCGGACATTGTGCCGTTCATCACGTTGTGCGTGATGACGGTCATGCGTTCGGCGGCAAGGTCATTGAACTTGCGGCCAAGTCTCGTGTCGAACTTCACTGGCTCCTCCCAGTGGCCGAAGGTGGGACGCTGCGCCGTGAGGAGCCGTCGCAGCGTCCCGGTCGCCGGCCAGCGATTACCTCTTGTGCTTCTGGATCGCGGTCTTCTCGATGCGGCCCATACCACTCAAAGAGCCCGCGTCCATGTCCTTGTAGGAACGCGCGCGGCCGCCCGACAGGCGCCCCACACGCTTGCCGTGTTCGATCTCGGTCTTCTCCAGCCTGCCCATGCCGCTCAGCGCGCCGGCGTCCATGTCCTTGAAGGACTTGTAGGCGGCGCGGCCGCCGCGCTTGCGCGGCATCGGCGGCATGCCCGGGGGGCCGCCCAGACCCGGCGGCGCCCCCGGTGGGGGCATCGGCATGCCCGGAGGCGGGCCAGCGCCCATGCCCGGAGGCACGACGGGCGGCGGCGGCATCGGCGGCAGCGTCGGCGCCTTCGGCATCATCGCCTGCTGGTCGTCGGGCTTCCCGGCGTTGATCGAGATGACAATGTTGGTCTTGCCCTTGGCACGGCCGCCGCGCTTGCGCTCGGCGCGGCCGCCCTTAGCCTTCTTGGGCATCATCGTGCCGCCGGGCGGGCTCGTCTTGTCGCCCTGACCCTCGGCGGGGCCCTTGCCCGTCTGCAGCTTCTTCCAGTCTTCGTACTTGGGCTCGGGCGCAGGTGCCTCGGCCTCGCCGCCGGCGGCCTTCTTGGCGAGGCCACCCTTCTTCAGCTTAATCTCTTCGGACTTGCCGCCGTGCATGTTCTTGTCATGCTGGCGCAGGGCCTTCTTGACGAGCTTCTTGTCCTGCTCGACGTCGCCGCCGCTCTTGTAACCGCCGACGTGCTTGTCGCCGCCTTCACGAGCCTCGTTCGCCTTCTTCTCGTTGCGATTGATCAGGTCGGTCACCAGCGAGCGGCCGCCGGCCTTGCGCTGCTTGCGGTCGGCGCGCATGGCGGCGGGGCCGCCTTCGCACTTCTCGACGACCTTGCCGCCCTTCTTGAAGGCGCGGCGCGAGATCGGTCGCATGCCCGTCTTGACGTCGGTGTTCATCATCTCGGGCGGCGTCCAGTCCGAGGAATCGACCTTAGCCCTCGGCTCGCCCTTACCACCCATGCGGTTGGCCTTGGCCTTCATCGCCGCGCGTGCGGCCTTCGACATCTCACTCATCTATTTTCTCCGTGTCAGTGCGAGCGCGTGCTCGACGATAGCCTTTGACTTGGCGGGGGTTTTCGTCTTGCCCCGCTTCAACCAGTGCTTGAACGCGTCCAGCGACATGGGCTCGACCGATCCGATGCGGGCGTGCCCCTTGCCGTCGCTGAACGCTTTCGCGTAGTCGGCCACAGCCGCGCGCTCCGACGAATAGCCCAGCATGGCCTTGTGCTCGTCGAATTGTCCAGTCCGGTGGTCATTCTGGTTGATTACAAAGACCATCTGGCTGGCCTTGTCGGGCCCGACGTAGACGTCGACGTGATCGCCGTCGGCTCCCTCGGTGCGCTTGATGTAGCCGTAGTCGGCCGGCATCGTGCAGCGCCACGTCTTGCCGTTCGCGCTCTTGCCTTCGCGCGCCGCGCCCTTCGGCGTCTCGATGGAGATCGGCAGTCCGTGGAAGCTGAGGTGGCGCTTCTGGTAGTTGCCCGCGTGCTTCTGGGCTTCGGTCGGTTGGACGCCTCCGCCGCGCCTGAACGCGCTGCCCGCGCCGGCGCTGCTGGCGCCGCCGTCGCCGCCGGCGCCATCGGCCCCGGCCGCGCCTGCCCCGCCAGTGCCGCCGCCGCCATCAGCCGCGCCGCTGCTGCCGCCATCGCCGCCCTGCAGCATGTCGCTGTAGTTCGGCGTCTGCGGGCTGGCGGGGTTGAAGAGGGGCGGGGCTAGGGTGATCGGCGCAACCGGCGCAGGCGCCGTCGGTGCCGCGGGCGTCGCAGCCTTCGGGAACAGGCCTTCGTAGGTCTTGCCGTTCAGCGCCTGCGCCATCATGCGCTGGTAGGCGTCGTTGGGAGCCGTCGCCTGTCCAAGCATCGCCTGATAGTTGGCGGGCGCAGCTTGCGGCTGCGCCGCGACCTGCTGGTTGAGATTGTTGAAGGTCCCCTTCAGGTTCTGCAGGAGCTGGTCGATGCCGCCGCCGTTTGCGTAGCCGACGCGGCCGCCATTCCTGAAATCGACGCGGCCGCCGCGTTTGCGCGGCTCAGGCAGTTCCCACCATTCCGGCCGGTGATCGTTCGGCCCGTGTTCTTCGTAATGGTGGTGGTTGTGGAACTGCTCCATGAAGTGTTCCGCCGGGATATGATGCTTCTTAGACATCAGGGCGTCTCCGCTTCATCATTGTTCTTCAAGGTCGGCGCGGCCTTCTGATGCCGGATGCGAACCTCGGTGTTCTGCGCAATCGGGTTGCCGTGCATGTCCTTCGCCCGCTTACCCGCGTTGCCTACGAGAAAGTTCGGGTCGTACCTCACGAAGAAGCCGTTTGAGGTGCGATGCGCCGCTGCGTTGGTAGAGCTGATCTTCTTGTTACGCAACCCGACGATGACACCCGGTTGGTCTTTCTGCTGGATGTCGAGCGGCCGGAAGTCGTGGCTGTCACCGTTTGTGACCTTGTATCGCTTGCCCGTCTCCTCATCGAAGACTGTCTCGGGCAGGTGCGCCTTGTGGCTGAACGCCATGGCGACGTTTGAGCCGGTGTCGAGACGTTTGCGCATCTGTTTCCAGTTGCTGTGCGGGTTGTCGACGTCGCTGTCGGACACGCCGGTCGACGAGTATGTATAGTGATGGTTCGGCGTGACCGGGTTCGTGTTGTTCTTCGTGTAGTCGTAGAACGCGACGTCGGGATGGGCCTCGAAAATCGCTTTGTGGACACGCGGGTTGATGTCCGACAACACATTGAGCCGCACGCCCAGCATGTTGTTGTTCATCGACGCCATACGTTTGGCCGCCTCAATCTCATCGTGCAGGCGCACGGCAAAAGCCTCCGGCTCGCGCAACATCGCCACAGTCTTTCGGACACTGTTCAGGCGAGGGCCCTTGAGTGCATCCGGGTCTTGACCGCCTCCAGCGTAGAAATACCCCCCTGCGAATTTGCCGAGGCACTCCTTCTTGCACGACGCCGAATTCGGGCACGTCGTGAACTTGCCCTCCTGATAGGCTGGTGCCAGCGCCAGACCTGTCGTCTCAACACCCTGTCCGTTGGGCAGCGAGATGGGGGCCCCGCCTTTGTAGCCTTCTTCGGACTTCATCAGTTTGGCATTCTTGGTCAGCAACGGCGAGGGCACGCCAGTCTTCGACTTGCCGAGGTGCGGTGCAAGTTTCTGGAGCGCCGCCCGGCTGTTGGCCGCGCGATCCTCGGGCCCAAGAGACGTGTGATGCTGAACGGCTTTGTCGAAAGCTTCCGTCAAACTCTTGATCGAGACGGATCCCGGCTCAGTCATCTGGCCGCTCTGCTGCGGGGCCACACGCTGCGCCATCATCGGCTTGGCCGGCTGGAACATCGACACGAGATCAAGTGCCTTGTTGACACCCGGCGCGTCAGCCCCGCCCCCGTCAGCGTAACGCTGTCGCATCCCTACATCTCCGCCGCGCTTGAATGAGTTGAAACCGTTGCCCTTGATGCTGTCGCGCATCTGCGGCGTGACGTCGAGGCTGTGCAACGGCGCGCTATCCTCAGCGACTGGCATCGCGCCCAGCTGCACCTTCGCCTGCGGGTCGTGCTGCTGCGCGAGAGCCTGCAGGCGCTTGGGCAGGATGTTGTCGTAGTAGCCGCGCATGCCCGCGCCGCCCATCTTGAGGCCGTCGCCCTCAAGCTCGTGGTAGAATTCGCCGCCCAGCCTGCCGCGACCCTCGTAGCGTTGCATCCCCTGCTTCAGGATCCGGTCGGCGGCTTCCTTGCCGATGTGCTTCGACAGGTCTTCCGGCTTCACATTGTCATGCTCAATGCCCCTGCCGTCGTGCGTTTCCGCGTGCAGGTAGCCGATGTCGGGGAAGTAGTTGATATTCTTGACCTGCTTGCTCAGGTCGTAACGCTTGTTCTGCTCGTCGCCCGGCGTGACGACGATCTTGTCGTAGCCGCCGTGCGCGGCTTCGTGCAGGACGCGCTTCAGTGCGAGGTCGGTCCACTTCTGAGTGTTGCCGACGTAGGGGCCGCGAGGGATGCCGGGCTTGTTCGGTGTATCAAAGTCGCGAACTTCGAGCTGTCCCTTCAGGCTATCGGGCAGCGTCTCGAAATACTTCTGCGCCTCTTCCTGTGTGTCAAAGGGCTGCGACCTGTTGCCAGAGCGTCGGTTGTAGACCTCGTACTTGCGCTGACTGGGCTCGGCGAAACCCTGATCGCGGCCTTGCTGGCCCCAGTCGCTCTGGGCCTCCTCAAGATGGAGGATCTTCTCGCCCTTCGGCCCCACGCGGTCGGACATGCGGACGTGCGCGAGGACGTTGGGCTGCTCCCAGTGCCCCGCCGTAAAATGGTCGGGCGCCTCGCGCAACGCGTCCATGGCCGCGTGGTACTCTTTTCGCACCGGCGTCAGGCGCGACATGATTTCTTTTGCCGCTTCAGGGTCGCTACTGCCCCCATATTCAGCGACCAGACGGTCTTTTTCAGCTCGTGCTGCTTTCGCTCTCTCCGCCAACGCCGTGCGCTCGCTCGGCGTGTGCAGCAGCACTTCGCGATAGTTCTCACCGCCGGGGAGCGTTTGCGTGGGGTGTCTGGTGTCGCCTTCACCCAACACCGTCTCCTGCAGCGGGACGGCATTGTCCTCAAGGTGCTTGATCACCTCCTCTCGGGGAAGGGCCTTCGTGCCCAGCGTGTCGAACTTGGAGTGCTTCAGCTCGTCGGGCTTGATGCCCGGCATCGCCGCATACTGCTGCGGCGTCGCCTTCTTCTGGCCCTTGGTGCCGATGATCTTGGCCGCGCCGCTGTGCAGCTTGAAGGGCGGTACGGAGCCGCCGGTGGCGCGCTGCGCCCGGGGCCAGTAGCCGTACTCGTGAATGCTGTCGCCGTTCGTATACACCTCGTCGGCGCGCACGGTCTTGCCGATTACCTTGTACTTGCCGCGCAACGCACTCTCGCCATGTGCCCGCGCATACGCCGGGTTCGTCGTGACCCAGTCACCGTGGTTGATGGTGTCGCCAGCAGTTTTGGGCACCGCGCGAAAAACAGGGATCTGCGCTTCAGGTTTGCCCCTTACTTCATGCGCAATTTTCAGCGTCTGGCGATCCATAGGGGCGTCACCAGTGCCGTAGTACCGCACCCCTTGAGGCCCGTACACATCATCAGGATAGACCGTGCCGTTCGCCGTCAGATCGTGCAATGGCGCGCCGCCATCGGGGCCGGGAGGCCGATGCCCGCCGCCGTAGTCGTCAACACCACCGCCGTCGGCATAGCGCGAGGGGCCGATGTACTTGCCGCCGCCGGGGCCGCTGTAGCCGCCGCCGCCCGGCGACGGGTCCATGCCCCCGCCGGGCCCCGGGTAGATGTTGGCGATGCGCCGCAGCAGGGCGCGCTGGTCGCGGGCGATCATCGCCGCGCGACGGACAGGGTCAGCCATCCGACTTCGCCTTCGGCTTCATACGCGCGATCTCTTTCTCGTGGGCGTGCTGCGCCTCGCGCTCGGTCGACGCGTGCGCCTGCGAGGCCTTGGTCTTCATCAGGTCACCCACCAGCTTCAGGTTAGCCTCCTGCAGGCTCGCCTGCCGTTCAAGGTCGCGGTTCTCGTCTTCCTTGAGCGCCCGCTCCTGCTTGAACTGCACGTCCTTTGCCTTTGAGGCGATGTCGGCGGCCTTCAGGGCCAGCTCTTGGCTCTTGTCCTCGGGCGGCGCCAGTCCCGTCGCGGGCTTGCTGGCCTCGATCTGCAGCTTGGCCTGCCCGAGCTGGCCGTCCTGCTGCAGCTTCGCCTGATCGAGCTGCATCTTCGCGGCGTCGGCCTGCGCCTTCATCTGCAGACCCTCGCGCTTGATCTGCTGGTCGCCGTGCTTGAGCTTCAGCTCCTCAATGCCCTTCAGGACTTCGGGCGGGGGCTGGTTCATGGCCGCCGGCGGGACAAAGAACTGCTCCGGGTTGTTCCAGCCCAGCGCCTGCAGGGCCGCCGTGTCGACGGCCTTGACGTCGTACAGCTGCGGGCTCATGCCCTGCAGCTGCTTCAGCGCCATCACCTTGATGATGCGCTGCGTGTGGCTCGCCGTGTTCGGGTCCGCCTGCGGCACCAGCGACTGCGCGTACATGTCGAGCGCGTCGCGGAAGGTCTTCTCGTCCCACGCGAAGGCCGGCTTGCGGTTGCGCTGCCAGAAGCTCTTCGGGTTCTCCTTGAAGCACTTGACGAGGAGCTGGAACTCCTCGGCCTGCGCCGCATGCATGCGCTTGTGGACGCTGTTCAGGATCTTCTGCGCCTGCTCGATCAGGGCCAGCGTCGTGCCGACGGGCGCGTCGGCGCGGCCCTCGCCGACCTGCTGCTCGCTCGTGCCGCCCAGCCGGGATCCGGTCGTGGCGATGTTGTCGACGAGCGTCATCAGTGCGCCGCTCGGCTCCTTGTAGGGGAGCGGCATGATCGCCTGATTGAGCGGCATGCCGCCCGTCTTCACGAGCGCGCCGCCGCCCGGCGGGACGCGGAAGATGTTGGTGTTCTGGCGGCCGCCGGCGTCGCTGAACAGGAAGCCCGGGAAGTTCGCGAACATGCCCGCGTCGAGCAGCTCGCGCCACGCCGCGGTGATCGCGTTGGTCGTGTTGCCGAGGATGTGCAGGAGGCCGATGGGATAGAAGCCGAAGCCCGGCACGAACATGTACGGCACGAACACGGGTCGCGCCTCGGGCAGCTCCGCGGTGTCCTCGTCGTAGTTGCGGACGACCGACAGGATCTGCTTCGAGCTAACGTCGATGGTCACACGCCACGGAATTTCGAGGCCGCTCTCCTTGCCCTTCCACTTGTGCTCGAAGCCCTTGATGTTCAGCTCGCAGTAGCACTCGAAGATCTCGCGGTCGCGATCCTCCGGGTTCAGCGCCTCGGGCTCGACGCCCTGTTGCGCCTTCTTCTCGCGCTGCGCACTGTCCAGATCCTGCGGCAGCGGCGTCGAGAGCTGCACGTCGCGATAGACGCCGAGGATCTGCAGGCGCTTCACCGTCGAGGGCCGCATCATCACGCGGTGCGTCGCGCGCTTGGCGCTGCGGATGTCGGTTGCGGCCGCGTTGACGATCAGGTCTTCGGCGTCAATCGACTCGCTAACCGGCCGGTTGCGCAGCGGGCAGAAATACACTTTCTTGAACGAGAGGCCGCCGAAGCCGAGCATCAGCAGCATGCGGTCGGTGTCGGGGTAGTACTCGGTCGCGATGGCCGTCAGGTAATGGTTGAGGTCCTTCTCCAGCGCATCAGCCATCTGGTTGGTCTGGTGCGTGCCGTTGTTGTCGTCGATCCTGATCTTGACCGGGCCGTCGGTCGGCAGCAGCTCGGAGCGCGCGTTCGCCTGAAAGCGCAGCACGGCTTCGAGCAGCAGCGGGTGGCGAACGCGGTTCATGCCCTCGACAGGCGCGCCCTCGGCGGAACCGCCGATGCCCGGCACCTCGATCTTCAGGCCCAGCAGCTTGATGCCCTGCGCGCGGTCCTCGATCCAGTCCTTGCGGCTGTCGTTGTCGTCGCCGATGCCGCGGATCAGCTCGTCGGCGATGCGTGACAGCTCGCCCTCGTCGATCTTGTCGACGATGTTGCCAAACCACTCGGCGTTGTCTTCGTCGGCGCTCTCCTCGACGGGCTTGCCGTCTAGGCTGATCGTGATGCTTCCGTCGTCGTGCTCGATCTGAATGACGTTGCCCCGGTCGTCGAGATGCTCGACGTCCGCGCCCTCGGGCGCGTCCTCAACAACGACATCCTCGCCCGGCGGCAGGGCGTCGGGGTCAGGCTCGACCAAGCGGATGTTGGGGCTCAACCCCGGCACTAGCGCCATTCAGAAACCTCGTGGGAATGCAAGGATACCACACCGGATGCCGTTCAGAATAGTGACAGGATGTCAACGCTTTTCAGATGCCGTACAGGCTCTGAGGCGGCGCTCCTCTGTGCCGTAAACTTTCGCCCACCTCGGCAATGTGTTCGCTGCTGCGCGTCAGCATCGACGCCTGCCGTAGGTGCGTCAGAGCCTGCGATACGGTGTCGCAATTATGCACGAGCACGCCATTAGCGTAGTAGTGGTGCGCGCCTTCAACGGTCAGATTGTAGACGCGCCTCATAGTGAGGGTGGCAGTTACGACTAGCACCGCGCTTGAAGCGCGAGTGCTGCCCACTACATTTTGGCGAACAGAACACGCTGCGCGAATTTTTCGCCACGTAGCCCGCACCGCACCACACACATTCCTTAGAATGCCTGCTCTTGCTGAAGGGTTTGGGTTTTCCGGGCTGCCGCAGTGATGTCCTAGCGTTCTGTCTGTGCCATTCACGCCCTTCAGGGCTTCGATGCCATTCCGCAGCCTTTGACCGAATGCGCGCCAGATGTTCGCGCTGCGCAGGTGATTGTCCCCGCACCACATAGTCGGCGTGGTGTTCCTTTCGGTGCTGCGCGCGTGGCAAACATTCCAGATTTTCAATCCTGTTGTCGGCGGGGTCCCCGTTGATGTGGTGGATGTGGCACCCCGCAGGTATAGGGCCCTTGTAGTGTACCCATACATCCCGGTGCAGACGGGAACCGGCGCGGGCAAAGTATCGCCGATGCGCCTTATTCGGTGAATCAGGGTAGCGGTTGTAGCGGCGGCCTTCGAATACAACCGTTTCAACTTTGACATCGCCGGTAGCCTTGAAACCCATGTAGCCTCCTGAAGATACGATGTCTCAAGCATAGCACATGGATACAGAGACTCAAGCGGACGCCACTCACCGTCAGCCCATACCGGATGGTTCCCGGTGCCTTCGAGGGCGCCTTGCTCGTGGCGCAGTAAATAGGTTGGGCGAACACCGGTGCAGGTGGCAGCGCTGACACGGCGCGGCCCGTCGCGTGTCAAGACGTAGTCGCCGGAGTTGACGGTATTGAGGCATCGGGTAGAGCCGTCAGCCATGGTGATCTGCGTCTCACCGACTAAGCACAAGTCATCGTGTTTACCCCGTGGAAAAGTGGACATTTGGCCAATGACCATCTCGGCCCACTGGCGGTCGGGGGCGAAGATCATGCCCTCGGCGAACAGGTGCTGCACGGCATAGACGCGCGCGACCTTGTCGAGGGCGCCCGGGTTGACGAGCTGGACGGCGAAGCCGTCGTAGCCGAAGAGGCGGCGCAGCTCCTGCGCGACGCTGTGGCCGGCGGCCTTGTCTTCGATCAGGAGCCGGTCGACCTTCATCTCCTTGCAGGTCTTCTGGACGCGCATGACGAGGTCGTGCAGCTCAAGCCGCTCCTGCCACGCCTGCATCAGCATGACCTTGGGCGCCTGATTGCCGTACTCGCGCGGGTCGACGTTGGTCAGGCGCTCGCCTCTGATGACCTGCTTCGAGGGCTGCGCGACGGTGTCGGACGTGAAGATGCCCCACACGGTCAGCGCGCTGAAGTCGTTCTCCTGCTTCGTCGTGAAGGCGGTGTCGAGCGAGGCGACGACGTAATCGAACTGAGGGAAGTGCGGCGCGTCGTGCAGCTGCCACCAGTCGCGCTTGATGATGCCGCCGCCCTTCGGTTCCGGGCGCTGCTGCAGCTGCCCCGCGGCCTTCCACGGGCCCAGCCGCTTCTTCAGCACCTCGACCTGCTCGCCCGCGAAGCGTTCGGGCCACAGCAGCTCGCCAGCCTCGCTGCGCGGGTCTTCCCAGCCGATGCTCGTCACGAAGGCGCGCTCGGGCTCGTACTCCATGGGCAGCATGAGATGCGTCCAGCCGTCGTCGGTGTCGAGGATGTGGCCCGTGAGATCCTCCTCGCCCAGTCGCTGCTGGATGACGATGTAGGCGCCGGTGCGCGCGTCGTTGAGGCGCGTCGACATCGTGCCGTCCCACCACTCGTTCGTCGTCTCGATCAGCGCCTCCGACATCGCCTCGTTGGCGGCGTTCCCATCGTCTACAATTATGATCGAACCGCCCTCGCCTGTGACGCGAGCATCTACCGCAGTTATCAACCGTTCGCCGCGTTGGGTGTTCTGGAAGCGGCCCTTCGTGTTCTGGTCGCCCGTGAGCTGGAAGCGATGGCCCCACAGGCGCTGGTACCACGGGCTCTCGATCAGCCGGCGCGTCTTCACGCTGTCGCGCATCGCCAGCGACATCGCGTAGGAGGCGTGCAGCAGCGGCACCTGCGGCCCGCTGGTCGGTGATATCTCGCGCTGCGTCCAGACCCACGCCGGGAACGCCACGCTGCAGATCGTGCTCTTACCCATACGCGGCGGTATGTTGATGATCAGCTTGCGGATGTCGCCGTCGACGACCGCTTCGAGGTGCTCACAGACAGCTTCCAGCGGCCAGCCCGGCACAAAGGGCGACGGGTCGATGTACTTCCACGCATGTTGGAGGAACGTGTACAGCGACGTCTCGCACTCGACGCGCTCGATCTCGCGCAGCGTTTCGAACGGGTTGAGGTCGGTTAGGTTCATACCCGCTTACGGCGAGTGCGCAAGGGCGTGTTGGCACGCACGCGCTTGGTGATCTCCTCGCGCAGGTGCCAATGGTCGTAGTGCGACTGCCGGATCTGGTCGCTGGTCACGGCTTGGCCTCGAAATACTGGGCGCGGGGGCCGCAGATCTCCCGGTCGGCCTGCGGCGGCCCGAAGCGTTCGGCGTAACAGTAGCGCGGCCCCGGTGCCGTAGTCGGGCGCCCGCACATCAGGATGCCGTCGCTGTTGCGCCAGCTGTGGGCGCAGTCGGTGCAGAGGGGGGTCATTGCATCCTCGCGTAGTCGCCGGCGTAGTAGCAGCCGTACATGATGTCGGGGGCGTAGGCGTTGGCCATCAGCGCCTCGAAGATGGCGCGCTGCCATGGATCCTCCGCGTCGGTGACTTCCGCGTAGGCCTCGCCCGTGCCGGCCCAGCCGACCGTGATGCCGGCGCGCAACGCGGCGCGCAGCAGCTCGGGGGCAGGCAGGACAGGCCGCTTGGGGTCCATGGCGCAAGCGTACATCATTCGACGGGCTTGAAACAATGCCAGAGGGCGCATTCGTCGAGATAGGCCACGACGTCGAAGGTGCCGCGAGGCTGCGTCAGGGCCATGAACAACGGCAGCAGCAAGGCCAGATCGCTGCGCGTAGTGACCGCCTCGGGCGCGAACAGATAATCCTTGCCGCCGATGTGGAAGCGGATGTCGCTAACGGCCCGCATGACCGAACGCAAAGTCTTCGACCGTGGGGCCGCACGCTTCGCACAGGTCGCGGTTCTTAGAGGGCTTGTCATCACCCCGAAACGTAACACTCCACCACCCCGGCGCGGGCTGCAACTGCTCGGTTTCGCGCGCACGACCGCAGCGGTCGCAAGTCCATAAAGTCTTCGCGGGAACTTCATCATAAGCCATCTTCGGTCTTCCCCTTCGTTGCCTGCAGCAGGATCTGTTTCAACTGGTCGCGCTGCTCAGGCTGGAGGGCTAAAACATCAATCCGCGTCGCCTGCGTCTCGATGGGCCCGCCGTCCTTGCCCGTAATCTCGGTGATCACCTTCTCGCCGTAGACCTTGGGCAACACCTTCGACAGCAGCCACTTGCGCGTGTCGATGCGCAGCCGCGACCGCGCGACGGCCTCCATGTCGAGGACCATCTTGCCCTCCTCGTTCATCACGTAGTCGTCGCGCTTGTGGTCCGCGATGTCGCTGATTTCGTCAGCCCATCTCAAGGCAACGATGTGCTTAGCTCTCGCGTATTTCTGCCCGAAGCCTTCGTAATCGTCGATGATCCAAGCGTAGATCGTCGACTCGCTTATCTTCAGTTGCGCTGCAATCTTAGGTGACGATATCCCGTCGGCCATCATCTGCAGGATTTGGTCCGCGATCTCAGGCGTGTACGTGCCCGTCCGCCGAAACCCTTGATTACGAGGGCTCCCCACACGCCGAGCCACACCGGCCACGCCATTGGCAGGCTCAGGATCAGCACCAGCGTCGGGAGCGCGAGCATTACGGCGAGCCATCGCCAGATCACGCCCTTGCCTTGAGCAGTTCCAGCATGGCGACGACCGACCGGGGGACAGGCGTCGTCCCGGCCAGCCAGCGGTACACCGTGCGCCCGCTGACGCCAGACAGCACCGCCAGTTCGCTGTTCAGGATGTCCATCTCGTCGAGCAGCCGGGCCAATCGCTGGTGAGATAGATCAGTTGCAAGATCGGTCATATCGTCTTTTACGCCAAAACGGCAAAAAAGACCAGCGGGAGTGTACTAAGCGAAGCCAAACGCGTCGCTTAGCACACCCCTGCGGGCTACGCGGTGAGGCGCTGGTTGGCGCGGGCGGCAACCGTGATGCGGTTCGCGGTTGAGGTCTTGGTCGCCTCCGCGATCTGTTCAGCGGTCAAGAAAGACTTGACCGTTGCGGTGTCGAGGCGGGACATCTCGTAGGTCGTGACCTTGAGGGCGAACTTGTCGCCCGCGATCTCGTCGGCGCCGAGGGCGAGAATCTTGGCCTTGAGGCCGTCCACGAGAAGCTGCGCGGCCTTGAGCTGCGCGACGGCGACGGCGTACTGGTCTACAAACTTGCTGGTCGTCATTTCCATCTCCTATTCGATGAGCCTTTATACGGCTGACTTATCCACATGTCAAATCGTCAATCGACTTTTCTTTCGTGGGGGGTGGCGCACGATCACGCCGTCGAATTCAACGTGCCTATAGGTCTGCCGCCACTTGATCGCGGCAACGACATGCTTCCACGTACCGTGGGCGGCGGCGATATCCCTGTACGGTCGCGCGTCAGCCAGTATTGAGCGCACTTCGTCAGGCGTAAAAACGCGGCGCTTGACGCTCATGCGGCCCCCAGATCGGCACGCTCGCGCGCATGCCGGGCATCCAGATCGTCACGCTCGCGCGCATGCCGGGCGTCCAGCGCCCGCCGCGCCGCGCTCGGAGACGTCAGGCCGCGTGTGATGTCGACACCTATGCGGCCTTGTCTGATCTGCCGCGCCATTGAGAGGCTCACGCCGTGGCGCTGGGCGGCCTCGCGCGTCGTGGCCGGGTCGAGGTACACCGCCCGCACCGTCTCCGCGCTGAGCGCGCTGCGCGAGCCGCGAGGCACCTCCCCAGCAAACGGCACGTGCGCGTACAGACGCCGCGCCTTGATCGCGGCGACCGTCTGATACCCTACATTGCACGCCGCCGCGATCTCCCCATACGGTCGCGCGTCGGCCAATACCGCCTGCACGACTTCCGGGGGCATCTTGCGCCGCCGCCAATCCGCAATCTCGGCGGCCTCAAGAAAATCTCGCGCATTCGGGGCGCGTGACACGATCCATGGATGCAGCACCTGATAACCCTCCAGACTGTCTGGTCTTTTCCAGACTGAGCTTTTAGCGACTTTTCTTCTATTGGAAACAAATAACACGCGCAATAGCGCGGTCCCTATACCTACTATTATATTATATTTTCTCTCGCGATATTTATAGAATAACTATAGGAAAGAGGACGACAAAAGGTCAACGCCCCCGGTTTTATTGGGTTTCAGACAGGGGGTCATAGTTCCAGACTGTCGCCCACCCCGGCACGACCACACCGCACTGCGGAACATGCCCGGATCGGTGTTTGACAGATTGTCAAAATCTCGGGTATAAGAGGCCATCAACAAGGAGATCGACATGCCCGCCATCGAATACATCGCCTACGGACCCCGCGCCGCCCTGCAGTCGGAAGTCGGCACCCCGGACTTCTACGAGGGCAAGTTCCTCGTCCAGATCATCGGCGACGGCCAGTGGGACGCCGAGGGCTTCCGCAACATCACCGAAGCCCGCGCCTACGCCAAGGATCTGGCCGCCACCTACGCCACCCGCATCAGCCACATCCGCTAAGGGGATCGACATGAACATCCAGCAGATCGAAGCCCTTCTCGCCGACGACGTCATCTACAACGTGGACTACACCGCGGCGAAGGGAGCCCTGAACCGGGCCCTAGAGCAGGCCAAGGCGGCCGCCTCGGCCGTCTACCTCGCCATCCCCTACGAGGACCGCCGCACCGACGAACTGTCGGACCAGTACTACGGCACGGTCTACCCGCACACCCTGCCGGGTTGGCTCAAGAAGCTGCCCAAGACGGCGAGCCCGACGCACGCCGCCGCCCTCGAAGCCTACCGGGCCCTCGGCGCCTACTCCGCGATCTGCGCCAAGTTCGTCGCCGCCAAAACCCGCGTCGTGAAGGCCCGCAAGCCCTCCACCGTCGCCCGCAAGACCCCGGCGCGCACGCTCGACAACACCGGCACCTGCGCCTGCTGCGACATGAACGTGAAGCTCGACGGCGCCGGCACCATCGTCCCCCACGGCTACACGATCCGCTGGGGTTTTCAGAGCGGCGGCTGCTTCGGCGTTGGCTACCGCCCCATTGAGGTGTCGGACGAGGGCCTGCGGGCCGCCCTGCAGGGCTTCGAGCGCCTCCTCGGCAGCGCCCGCCTCTCGCTGGAGTATGGCTCCCTGACCCGTCGCGAACGGGCCGAGCTGGAGGCTCGCATCAGCGGCTCGAAGAGCGCCATCAGCCACTACAAGGCGGCGATCAAGGTCTGGGCCCCCAAGGCCCTCCCCAGCGAAAAGAGGGTTTGACAGGCCCCCCGCCTGCCCTATAATCGGGACATCGAATAGGAGATCGAAATGGTTGTCACCGCCACCACCGCCGCCGAAGCCGCCGCCATCGCCGCCCAGCTCCGCGCTCTCTACGCCAACACCGACTGGGCCGTCTGCATCCTGCGCCCCCTCTTCGAGGGTGAACTGTATCGCGTCATCGTCGGCTAACCGGGAAGATTGTCATGACATACCTCAACCGCACCACCTTCGAAATCGACCGCATCGAGCACATCGTCGGCAAGACGGGCTACTGCATCGTCTACGCCTGCGGCACGGTCGAGGTGACCTACGGGGGCCGCACGGAGCGCGTGCGCGCCACCCGCTGGCAGGACAACGACATCTTCTGCGGAGACGCCCTGCTGCACCGTTTCCAGCCCGGCGCGGAGCCCTCAAAGCTGGTGATCACCAGCACGTCCGACGGTCGCGAGATCACCAACTGCAGCGGGCGCAACCTCGAATGGAGCATCTGATGCACACGATCCTCTGGAGCCGAGGCGGCAGCCACGACGGTGTGGACTGGGAAGACGAGCAGACGGTCACGTTCGGAGCCGACATGCAGGTCATCGCGCTTCACCCCGGCGCCGGCAATCACGGCGTGTTCAGCGACCTCGCTGACCGCATCCTGCTGGACGAGGCGCAGGACTGGCTCGACAACGAGGGCTACGACGAGGCCGCGAAAATACTGCAGCAGGCCGCTTGACGGCGCCCCCTGACTGCCTCATAGTCGGGACATCGAATAGGAGATAGCATCATGGCACAGCAATCACAGCGCGGCGGCGGCACTTGGGCTCGCTACATGAGCAACCCCATTTTCCGCTACGGGTGGCAGTCCGCCGTCAACGGCGAGCCGCTCCTCGACGACGTCGCCCGCAAGGTCTGGCCCACGGTCGCCGACATCGGCGGCGTGCAGCGCCTGTACGAGGCCGGGCGCCTGATGGCGCTGGAGACGCGCATGAAGCTCCCGCCCAAGGCGCAGCGCATGACCAACGACATCAAGGCGACCGTGGCGGCGGCTCCCGCGCTGCGCGAGCAGTTCCGGGTCGAGCAGGCGCTGGCCCGCGAGGAGGCCAAGCGCGCCGCCGCCCTCCGCCTGAAGGTCATCCACTACGAACGCCGGCTGAAGGCCGCGTAAGGGGACAGGAACATGGCAAAGCTGATGGACATCTTCGAAATGGGCGAGGAGATCGCCGCGCAGCACCGGGCGCAGGCCGAACGCGACGACGCTGACCCCGTCTATCAGGCGATGCTGAAGGCCAAGCGGGAGCGCGAGAAGGCAGCCCGCAGCCGCACGACCTTGACCGAAGAAGAGGCCACCGCCGAATGGGCCGCCCTCGACGAAGAAGAGGAGGAATAGGATCATGCTCAACCTCCTCACCGCCACCGACGTCAAGGATAAGTACCCGAAGTAGTTGAACGCCCACCGGGCCCCCGCCACCAACGGGGAAATAGCCCGCTTGACAGCGGCCCCTGACTGCCTCATAGTCGGGACATCGAATAGGAGATAGCAGATGGCACAGATCAAAACTCGCCGCACCACGTTCAGCAGCATCGTCGGCTCGGCCGCTTTCCGCGAGGGTATTGAGGACTATCAGGCCGGTCGCGCGCCTGACTTTGACAAGCGCGCAGGCACCAAGGGCGACTGGCACTACGAGCGCGGGCGGCAGTACGCTGCCCACTGCGCGGGTGCCAAGCGCACCCCGGAGCCCACGCGCTTCCGCCGGCGCGTCAGCCAGATCGCCATCCACGACTTCGCCGCCGCCTACGGCACCAGCGTCTTGTAATAGGAGATAGCAATGCACATCGACATCAGCACTCACCTCGGCAACACCGAAATCGTCATTTCCTGCTACATGCGCGGGGGCTCCTGCGAGAGCTTCACGGCCTTCATTCACGGGCGCCGCGCGGGTAAGGCCGCGACGGCGTTCGCGGCAGATTATCTGGACAGCGTGGACGGCATCTGGCGCCTCGCGGACGCCTGCGCCGACGCGGGTATCCGGTCATGAGCGATCTCGAAGCCAAGTATCTGAGGTGGCTGGCCGCCTGCCCGGCCGCGCGCCGGCTCGACGCCCAGAACCCCGCCGACACCCGCGAGGTGTTCGCCCAACTCTACCGCGCGCTCGCGGGCGACGACGTAGTCGTCCGCTTCCCCGACGAAAGGAACCTGTGATGCTGACCATCCACGACTGCACCTTTGAGGTGCGGTGGACAGGCTGCGGTCTGTTCTCGCCGCACGCGGAGCGCGCGGCGGTGAATATCATGCTCGACCTGCTCGACATGAGCCCGGAAAGCGTGAAGAGGCTCGCGCGGTCGCCGCGCGAGCTTGCGCTGACGCGGCAGGTAGCGCGGGCGCACCTCAAGCGCGCCTTCGCCGCTCGCGGCAAGTCGATGCCGCCGAACGCTGACATCGTGCTGGAAGTCGTCCAGTGCCCCGCGTGATCGTGCCGTCGCCGGGGGAGCCTCGCAGGCTCGCCCGGATCGCTCACCTGCTTTACGGCGCGCATCACATCGAGTACCTCGCGCGATTGCTTGGGGTGGACCGCAAGACCGTCTACCGCTGGCGTTGCGGCTCCACGCCGGTGCCGGCCTACGTCTGGGAGCCTCTCAAGGTCGCGCTGCTGAAGCGCCGCAACGACATCCACACCGTGTTGGAAGGATTTGAATGATGGCCAGTGAGGAGAAGGCCAAGCGCATCGCGGCCGCGCTGGAGCGGCTGGCGGCGGCCTACGAGCAGGAGACGAAGGTTTTAGAGCAGGAGCCGCTGCAGGGCATGTGTTTCCGCTGCTTCCCGCCGCACCGGATGGACTGGCACAACCCCTGTGAGAAGTATCAATGAAGCCCATCACGGCCCCTGACCTGCCGCTGGGCGAGCGCCTGCGCCGCCTCGCGGCGGCGCAAGGCAAGAAGCCGAAGGACATCGCCGCCGAACTGGACGTGTCGGTGCAGCACATCAGCAGGCTCTACACCGGCAAGAAGACCCTGCGCCCGGCGATGCTCGACGGCTTCATCGCGGCGCTGGACCTTGAGTACATGGCCTCGGCGTTGCACACGGCCGCCGCGCGCGAGTATGGTTTCAGAATAGGAGGATAGGACATGATCGACGCGAAAGAACTGGAGCATGCCCTCGACGCCGTCGAGCAGATGCCGCGAGGCCGGTATGCGGACCTGATCCTGTCCGCCGCCCGCGCGCACCTCGCGACGCTGCCGCGCTACAAGGACGTCGAAGTGATGGCGTGGCTCATCGTTGATCCCACAGGCACGGCCTACACGGCCTACAGCGACGAAGGACCGGCGCGTCGTACGTGCCCCGACGAGTGGCAGGTCGTGAAACTCACCGGCACGGCGAGGGTCAAGGTATGAGCGGCGAGGCAGGCCGCGACGAGGGCATCGGGCGCGTGCTCGATAATGCGGGAACGTGGAAGCACAAGAGCCGCGATCTGGTGATGGACACCGACGAACTCACGGGGCGGCTGATGACGGGTGAAGACATCCGGCTCTACGTCTCGCAGCGCGTTGGATCTCCGCACCATCACAACGCGTGGGGAGGCCTCATCATGGGCCTCGTCAAGCGCAAGCGGCTTGTCGAGGTGGACCGGGTCAAGATGCGTGACCCGCGAAGCCACGCGCGCAAGACCCCGGTGTACAGGGTTTCGTGACCCGCTACATCCTCATCGTCCTGCTCTGCACGGGAGCCAGCTGGCAGGTGCAGGAGTGGGACGGCACGGCGTGGGCGCCGGCCGTCACGCCCAAGGGCAACACCGCCGCCTTCAACGCCGAGAAGACGGCCTGCGACCTCGACCTCGCGAGCCTCTCAACGGTCAAGCCGTCAGGCACCCGCCTGCGCTGCGCCAAAACAAAATAGGGAAGGATTAAGATATGAGCGAGGAATTAGAAGCGTGCCCGGTTTGCGGTGCCCTGCCCTGCGATCAAATTGAACTTGTGAGAGATCGTTACAAGTTGCCCTCCCCCAAGGCAATCGAGGCGATGCGGGAGGCGTTGAAATTCTATGCGGACGGTCGCCGCTACGACGGCCCGAACCAGATCAACACCCGAGACGATCCGCATACCGATGAGAGGATGCCGTATCTGACGGACGTGACGCGTGACGGCGGCCGGATCGCCCGAAACGCGCTCGCGGCATGTCCTGCCGCCGCATATACCGCCCTCCTCTCCTCCCCACGGGTGGAGGAAGTGAGGCGCGAGGCGCTGGAAGAAGCGGCGGCAGTGGCGGACCAATATATGCGGCTCCCGCCGCTGTTCAACCACGGCACGAAGCCGTCGCGATCTGAAGAGGCCGCTATGGACACAGCCGCGCATATTGCCCTCGACATCCGCGCCCTCTCTCTCCCGCTGTGAAGGACACAACCAAATGACCGACAGCTCCAAGATTATAGAGGTGATGTCGAGGGCTATGGATACGCCTTCAGGGCAAGAATACATGCCGGTCATGCGCCAGTTTGCAGAACGCGCTCTCTCGGCCCTCCACGCCAATGGGCTGGCGGTGGTGCCTGTGGAGGATATGCGGCACATGCGGGAGGCGTTGGAGGCGCTGCTTGCCGACATGCCGGACCCGCTTTGCGAGCATCTACACCACCCATTCAAGGACCAGCACACATACGACGAGGATTGCCCGGTTGTGGAGCGGCTTCTTGTGGCTATAGCCGAAGCCACCGCCATCCTCGCCATCAAGCAGCGGAAACACTGGGCGCATCTATGAACACGCTGTTCTCTACATCGAACTTCGTGATCAGCCTCGTTTGAACTTCCTCCTCGACAGTGTCGACAACCACTGTTTCGTAGCTGATCGTCTCCGGGGCCTTCTGACCCTCGCGTGCCAGTCGCATGATCGTCTGGAAAAAATGATCAAGCGACCACGGCAGCGAGCACCAGCAGATGATGTGCCCCCCGAACTGCAGGTTGAGCCCGTGGCTGAAGGCTGCCGGGTGCGCGATCAGCACGCGCAGCCTGCCAGCGTTCCAATCCTTGACGGCTTTCGCCGCGACCTTGCGCGTCGTGCCGCTCCCCAACACTGGCGCACTGGGGTAACGCAGCCTCAACTCGTTGAGCTGCTCGCGGTAGTCGTAGACCAGCAGGACGGGCGACGTCTGCACGTCCACGACATCGCAGATGGCGTCGACGCGGAACATGTCGAGGCGCTTGCCGGCGCCTGTCTCGTCGTAGACGAAGCCCGCGCAAACCTGCCGCATCTTGTTGACGACCTGCGCCCGGCCGCCGGGCATCATGACCTCGCCCTCGATGTCGGCGACGCTCGTCTTGTCGAGTTCCTCGTAGACACGCCGAATGTCGGGGGGCAGGTCGACGGGAACCTTGACGTGTCGCACGGGCGGCGGCGCCCAGTTCTCAGGCGACAGGATGAACGTCATGTCGGAAATCTTCGCGAGCGTCTTTTCCAGCGTGCCCTTGCGGCAGCGCCACACGTTCTCCGTCTGCTCCCACATGTTCGCCGCGCGCCACTTGACCCAGTCACGGCCAAGCCTGCGACCGTGGTCGATGATGCGCGTCTGCGCGAACAGGTCTTCGGGGCCGTTCGGCACGGGCGATCCGGTGAGGCCGACGCGCACCTTCATGTGCGCCGTGTGCTTCAACGTCGGCCGCCACTTCGCCGACGTGGGCCCCTTGAACTTCGACAGCTCGTCGATCACGAAACAGTCGAAGGCTTTGCTGTGCTTCTCAAGGAAGTCGACGAGGTTCTCGTGGTTCACGACGACGATATCCGCACCTTTCACGGCCGCATCACGCTCGGCAGGCGTGCCTGTCGCGACGGCGATCCGCAGGTGCTGCAGGTGTTCCCACTTCGCGCCCTCCTGCTGCCACACCAGCTCTGCCACGCGCAGCGGTGCCGTCACCAGCACACGACGCACGATGCCGTCGCGCAGCATCTCGCTCAACGCCGTCAGCGTCACCAAAGTCTTTCCGGCACCCGGACGAGCAAAAATCATGCTCTCGTTGCGCTCATAAATGTGTGTGATTGCCTCTTGCTGCACAGGCCTGATGTTAGCCACCACGCGCCTCTCCTTGCATCCACTTATACTGGCGGTCAAACAATCGCGCGGTCGCCCAACCCTGCCGCAGGCGATAGCGCAGCGTGTAGTAGTCAAGGCCGCTATACGTCGCCGCGTCTTGCAGCGTCATCGGACCCTTCGGCGTGTCGATCACACGTCGGTTGGTACGCGACTGTTCTTTCGGCGTCGCCCACCGGCAGTTCTTCTTAGTGTAGTTGCCGTCGTTGTTGACACGATCAAGCGTCGTGCCCGGAGGCCTCACACCCATGTCGGCGAGAAAGTTCCCGAACTTCTTCCACCTCGCGGCGTAGGTGACGCCGCGCCCGCCGTACCGATGGTACCAATCATTCTTCGGGTTGTCGCAACGTGACCGCATCTTACGCCACGTCGTGTATGTGGGGCTTTCTCGGCTGGAACCGTCGGGTTTTGTTACCGTGTGCCCGTGCTGAAGCTGGCCGCCTTGTTTACGTTTCATATAGGGTTTTTACATTAGCGGACGTGTGAACACAAGGCTCTCGTTGCGCTCATAGATGTGCGTTACTGCCAGCTCTTGCGCCGGCCGGATTTTAAGCATCACGGCTACCAAGGATGCGCTCGACTTCAGCCTTTACGACTTGAAGCGCGTCATCGGTATCGTTTTCAGGGTCGAACTTGGGGTCGTCGAGGGCATCACAAATCAGGCGCGCGGCGACGCCGATAAAACATTCGATAGGCACACCGCCTTGCGCCGCGCACACGTTAGTGAAAACGCGATGCAGAAATTCAGTTTCTTTTTCGTAGAGGTCGACGGGGCCACAGTGGAGAAAATGCGGGGTCACGGGCAAATCCTTTCAAAATCCGATACGTTGTCGATGACGTGAACTGTGAAGCCTAGCGCACGCAGCTTTGCGTGCCAAGCGGCTTGCAGCGGCGTCGGCTTCTTGCCGGGCGCCTTGAACTCAATAAACAGCACACAACCGCCAGTAGACAGCAGTAGACGATCAGGGACACCCGGATACCCGGCTACTTCAAGTTTCCAGAACACATGCCCGCGTGCTTTGGCGATCTGGCGGCACTTGTTTTCGATGTGTTTTTCCATGCTCAAATCTAACACGCTTGACGACACCTTGTCGCCGGGCGTAGCTTCCCCGCCATCAAACAGGAGACAGGATTGCAACACGCACCCTTTGGATCGTCGACTGCCGAGCGCGTCATCAACTGCCCCGGCTCCGTCGCCCTCTCAGCCAAATCACCCCAACAGCCCGCAAGCGAGTACGCCGCCAAAGGCAGCGCGCAGCACGCCCTGATTGAGCACCTGCTGCTTGAGGGCGGCGACCCCAAAGACTTCATCGGCGTGGAGTTCGCTGGCGTTACCATTGATGAGGAGTTGGCCGAGGGCGTGCGCATCGCGTTTGACGCGGCCGAGGACTTGCTCAAGGATTACGAAGGCGACCAGCTTGTTGAGCAGCGGCTTGTCATCGTCGAGAACGAAGTCTTCGGCACCGGAGACGTGATCGGCATTTCGGGTGACGGCACACGCGCCCTGATTGCCGACCACAAGTTCGGCTACATGGAAGTCACCGCCGACAGTTCGCAGTTGAAGTTTCTCGCCGCCGCATTGCTCGCGGACCCGGCGATGTCCCCCGTCGCGAAAGACATCGAGGAGTTTGAGCTGGCGATTATCCAGCCCGCCTTCGATCCGCCGGTGACGAAGGCGACGATAACGCGAGCCGAGGCCGAGGTCTTCCTGCGGACCCTCAAGCTGGCGCACTCGGCCAGCAAGGCACCCGCCGCCGAGGTCCGCGTGGGGTCGTGGTGCAAGTGGTGCCGCGCCAAGGCGATCTGCCCCGCGCAGCGCCAGATGTTTGCGGACCTGATCGACATCAAGGCCCACCCGGACTGGTCGTCGCAGGAGCTGGGCGACATCCTGATCAAGGCGAAGGAAGTCGAGAAGCTGATCGAGGCCGTGCAGGAGCGCGTCAAGCATGAGCTGGCAAACGGCCGCACCGTGCCGGGCTGGCGCCTGAAGGCGGGCTCGACGCGCATGGCGTGGGCCATGTCCGCAAAGGACACTATTGCCGCGTTGCGCGGGCTGGGCCTGAAGCCCGACGCAGTCATTCAACCGATTACCCCCGCCGCCGCCAAGAAGGCGCTGGGAGAGCTTCCCGACGATCTCGTCGTGAAGAGCACGAGCGCGCCGTCGCTCGCTCGTGATACCGACGCCGCAGACGCTGTCCTGCCGGTGGCGGCCTTTGCAAAGGCAGCAGCACTGTTGAAAGGAAACAGGTAAATGAGCACTCAATTGAGCCTCTTCTCGAAGGGCGGCCTCCCCCCGGCCGACGTCAACGCCTACAAGCAGAGCCTGAAGGCGATGTCGACGGCGGCGAAGTCGTCGCTGGGCGGCCTCCCGTTCCTGCGCATGGGCAAGGACGGCGAGTGGGTCTACGGGGCCGACAACACCGAGGTCGAGGAGAACAGCCTCTGGGCCGTGAACCCGTTCTCGATGTCGCTGGGCTTCATCGCGTGGGGCACGGGCGCGGCGGAGGGAACCGTGCTGGGCGAGCAGATGGCCCGCGTGGGCGAGATGCCCGTGCAGAGGGGCAACCTGCCGGAAGTCGGCTCCGAGTGGACGCCGTGCTGCGCGTTTGAGCTGGTCTGCCTGACCGGCGAAGACAAGGGCACGCACGTCCTCTACAAGACCAACTCGGTTGGCGGTCGGCGCGCGTTCTCCGACATGATGCAGTTGATCGCCGCCGCGATGGACGAGCCCGAGGGCAAGTGCGTCCCCATCGTGGTTCTCGACGCTGACAGCTACCCGCATAAAAAATACGGCAAGATTTATACCCCGATCTTCGACGTGAAGAAGTGGGTGATGCCGGACGCGACCGAGTTGGGGGGAGCGCCGGCGCAGCAGGTTGAGGAGCAGGCTGCGCCGGCCGCAGCGGAGGAGACTGGCACGGTTCGCCGCCGCCGCCGCTGACGACTGCCGGGGGCGGCCGATGGCCGCCCCCGTTTCTTTCATGGAGGATAGCATGGGATTGATCGCTTCTATTGACTACGAGACCTCCGCGCCGCTCGACCTGACCGAGGTCGGCGCCTACCGCTACGCCCAGAGCGCCAAGATCATGTGCGCCGGCTACGCGATCTACGAAGAGAACACGTTTGAGCCCGAGATGGTGAAGCCGTGGCGCGCTTGGAAGGGCGAGCCGATGCCGGCCGACCTGCTTGCGGCGTTGTCCGACGAGAGCGTCAGGAAGTTTGCGTGGAACGCCCAGTTCGAGCGCCTGATAACATTGCACGCTGCGGGCCTCGCGGTGCCGCAGGAGCAGTGGTTTTGCACCGCCGCCCGCGCCCGTGCCTCGGCCTACCCCGGCAAGCTGGACTTGTGCGCCAAGGCGCTGGCGATCCCGCAGAAGAAGGATTTGGCGGGCGGCAAGCTGATGAAGAAGTTGTCGAAGGAAGGCAGCGGCACTGAGGAAGAGTACGAACGCGTCCTCGAATACTGTCTGCAGGATGTTGTGGTCGAGGCGACCATCGGCATGGTCATCCGCGACCTGACGCCCGAGGAATGGCGCGATTATCACGTCTGCGAGAGGATGAACGACAGGGGCATCCCCATCGACGCCGAACTGGCGCGCGCGGCGCAGAAGTACGCCGCCGTCGAGGCGGCAGAAATTGCCAAGGAATTAAATGCCGCGACGGGCGGCGCGATCACCAGCGCAAAGCAGTTTGCTCGCATCAAGAAGTGGGTCAGCGAGAAGGCCCCTGAGGTCATTGAGATGCTGACGGGCGAGGACGGCAAGGTCTCGCTCGACAAGTCGGCGCGCACCGCGATCTTCGAGAGCGACCTGCAGATCAGCGAAGACGTGCGCGAGGTGTTGGAGCTGATCGACGACGCTGGGCGCGCCAGCACGGCCAAGTACGCCGCCATCGAGAACCGTACCGACGTCGACGGACGGTTGCGCGGTGCGTACCTGTTCAACGGTGCGGGACAAACTGGCAGATACTCGGCCATGGGATTTCAGCCGCACAATCTGGTGCGCGACAAGCTCAACAACAGCGGCGACGTGATCGAGGCCGTGCTGGACGGCGCGTCGGCCGAGGAGGTCACGAGGCTGTCGGGCGAGAACATGCTGACGACGCTGGCGCGCATGCTGCGGCCGACTATCGTCGCGGAGAACGGTAACGTGCTGGTCTGGGCTGATTACTCTGCGGTCGAGGCCCGCGCCCTGCCGTGGCTCTCGGCGTCGGAGAGCGCGGAGCCGCTGCTCGGCCTCTTCCGCAAGAACGAGGATGTCTACAAGCATGCGGCGGCAGATATCTACAGGGTGCCTGTGGATCGCGTGGATAAGGCGCAGCGTCAGATGGGTAAGATTGCCGTGCTGGCGCTGGGGTATCAAGGAGGTCAGAACGCCTTCCGCAAGATGGCGCGGGCCTACGGCCTGAAGATTACCGACGCCGCCGCCGAAGAGGTCAAGGTCGCGTGGCGTCTGGCGAACCCGTGGGCGCGGACTTTCTGGGCCGAGCTGGAGGGTGCCGCGATCCGCGCCGCGCGCCACCCCGGCGTCGTCGCAGAGGCGGGGCGCATCAAGTACCTGATGCACGGTGACATGCTCTACGCTCTGCTGCCCTGCGGGCGCCTGATTGCCTACCCGGAAGCCGAGGTGGTGATGGTCGACGGCCAGAAGGGGCCGCAGCCGCGCCTGTCGGCGCTGAAAGCCTCAATGCACCCCAAGAAGGGCGAGACGGTGTGGCCCCGCGTACAACTCTACGGCGGCCTGCTCGCTGAGAACGCGACGCAGGGCTTCTGCGCCTCCCTGCTGCGCGGGGCCGTGAGGGGCCTTGACGACGCAGGCTGGCCCGTCGTCATGCACACGCACGACGAGGTGCTTGTCGAGGTTGCTGAAGACGAGATTGACGATGCCAAGGCGGCGCTGCAGGAGGCCATGCTGTCGAACCCGTGGCCCGATCTACCGCTTGCCGCCGAGCCTGAACACGGATACAGCTACGACAAGTAGAGGTCGTTTAGATGGAATTGGATATTTTTATTGGCCACGTCTTCGGTGACGTGTCCGACGATGAAGTCGTCGGCATCGTTCAGCGCGGCAAGGATGGCCGGGGCTGGCTGACGACACCCTACAAGCAGGGCCGCACCAAGCTGCGCCCCGACGCTGCCAGCTACTACTGCATCTCCACCCTGAAGCGCCCGCCGGGGGGCGAGCCCCTGCGCCGGCTGATGCCGAACATGGCGCGGACCTATGTCATCGTCCTCGACGACATCGGTACCAAGATCAGTGTCGAGAAGTTCAAGGGCAAGGCCGAGCCCCACTACGTCATGGAGACGTCGGCGGGCAATTTCCAGTACGGCCTGCTCTTCGACGGGACGCTGGAAGAGGCGCAGGTGCTGATCGAGGCGCTGATCGACACCGGCTACAGCGACCCCGGCGCCCGCGACGTTCACCGCCTCGTGCGCCTGCCCGGCTCGCTCAACTTCAAGAGCGATCCACCCTTCGTCGCCCGCCTCACCGAGGAGAACTGGGACGAGCCCGCGTGGACGTTCAAGGGCCTGTGCGAGGAGTTCGGCCTGACGCCGCGCGAGCCGTCAAGCCTGCGCTCCACAAAGCGCGCGTGGAGTGGCGACGCGGGCGGCGACATCATTTTGAAGTGGATGACCGAGAAGGGCATGGCCCTCTCGGAGCCGAATTCTGATGGCTGGCTGTTTGTCGAGTGCCCGTGGGCCGACGAGCATAGTGATGGCCGCACCGACGCGAAGTGGCAGGTCGGGAACGGCACCACGGGCTCGTATCACTGTTTCCACGGCACCTGTCAGCACCGGACGCAGCAGGAATTCCGGCTCTGGTGTACCGAGAACGGCGCGCCTGACTTCGAGGCCGAGGAGGCGGCGCAGATTGCCACCATCGGCCAGAAGCTGGCGACGCTACCGAAAGGAGCGTTTGCCCCGCCGGGCCCTTTGAAGAACCCGCCGAAAGGAGCCGCTGCGGGGGATATCCTTACTGGGCTCGTGCTGAAGTACGCCGCACGGCTGAAGAAAGAGCGGCTGCCGTCGCTCGACGTAACGTCGAAGGCGGCGATACCAAAGGACGTGCAGAAGGCCACCATCGAAAACGTGCAGCATGTCGTCGCGGAATGCGAGTTCTCCGTTCTAAAAAACCACATGTCCGGAGAGATTGAATTGTCTCACGCCGACGAGGCGTTCGACAGCATCGAGAACCCTATGGAGAGAGCCCTCATGACCCGTGAATTGTTGATATCGCTGGCGAACCGCGTCGGCATCTCGCTGCGCGCCACCCTCGACGAATTGCTGCATTCGTTGGGGGCCAACAACGGCTACCACCCGGTGTGTGACTGGATTGCCTCGAAGAAGTGGGACGGCATTGACCGTTTCCGCGCGTTGGCCGACACGCTCGAAGTTTCGAACCCCCGGTGGCGCGACATCGTCCTCATGCGCGCGTCGTTGCAGGCGGTCGCCGCGTGGACCAATTGGGCGCGCGAGACGCCCTCCAGCGTGCCGCATGTGGTTGTTCTCGTCGGCCCGCAGGGTTGCGGCAAGTCGACGTGGATCGGGTCGCTGCTGCCGGCGCAGTGGCGGCTTCTGGAGCAGACCGCGAGCCTCGGTCACGCCAGCAGCAAGGACGACGAGAGGCGCTTGACGAGTTCCCCGCTTGTCGAGTTGGCAGAGCTGGAGTCGATTATCAGCCGCGTCGAGGCGGGCCACCTGAAGAGTTTCCTCTCGCGCCCCGTCGACAAGATCCGCCTCCCCTACGACCGGCTCATCACCACACGCCCCCGCGTGACCTCGTTCTGGGCCAGCGTGAACGACGGACAGTTCCTCAACGATCCGACGGGCGCGCGTCGCTTCTGGCCCGTCGAGGTCACGCGCTGCAACGCTTTCCACGGCATCGACATGCAGCAGTACTGGGCCCAGATGCTCCATTATTTCCGGCAGGGCGAGGGCTGGAACCTGACGCGCGAGGAGATACAGATCCACAGCGCCATCGTCGAGGAACACCGCGTCGAGAGCCCCGCCGAGGGCCGCCTGCAGGAGCTGTACGACTTCGCGCAGGCCAACGGCTGGACAAACACGCACACGAGGAGCGAGAACAAGTGAACGACAAGGAGCCAGAGGGCCAGAAGCGCAGGCGAACCGCGCACGTGTTCGACCTGGACAAGGTGCACGGTGGCCTGAACGTGCGCTGGGCGCAGGCGGG
>ERZ650310.49-NODE-49-length-33912-cov-10.554066_pt1 | contig 33912 bp, 41 predicted proteins | sample MGYA00376246_ERZ650310 | MGnify/ENA primary metagenome ERZ650310 (study PRJEB26733, sample SAMN07839286) | wastewater metagenome | biome: small river; feature: stream; material: water | place: USA: North Carolina | collected 2016-03-01 ...
GCGGTGCGGATAATGTTGCCGTAGCTGCTACTGAAAAAGATGAAGAAAAGAAGTATGCCAAGGGTGGGCACATCAAATCCCGTGGCGACGGCGTTGCCAAGCGCGGCAAGACAAAGGGACGGATGCGGTAATGCCGACCCTAAAAGAAATAGCTAGCGGTATCGCCAGCCTGCTGGGAGATAAACCCCAAGACCCATTTGTGCAGATGCAGCGGATGGACCCTAATAACGTCCTGAGTTGGGAGAACCAGAAGAAAGAGTTGGAGAAGTACTCCAATATCGCAGCGTATCGTCCTGACACAAAGCAACCGGGGAAACTTGAGACTCTTCCTATCGGGTGGAACGAACCTGAGAAAAGAGTAAATAGACGTTATTCTTTAAATATTGATGAACTTCGTGAAGGTGCACAAGCCATTGCCGCTGCCAAGGCTATGGGGTTTAAGCTGCCCGAAAAGGAAACTTCACCTCAGTTTTTGGCGGCTCTTGCATTGCGAGAGGGCAGAGGTGATTACGGTACTAATATCGCAAAGCCCTTTATGGCTAGTGGAGTTTTTAAAGATAAACAAAGCCTAGAAGCATATAACAAGATGTTAAACGCTGGTTATAATGCTTATCAAGCGACTATTGTAGCTAACATGATGCAAAAAGCTTCCGATGCGAAGCGACTCGGTATCCCATTTACTACAGCATGGAACGGTGCTGGCGAGTTTAAAACAAGCGACGGCAAGGTTGGCGGCGGCAAGTATTACGCCAAGAACTTTGGCTTATACGAAGACGCGGCGTTACACCCGAAAAACTCTTCTCTGTACCACTTCATCAAGGGTTCCCTGATGCCGGACCCCCAATCTCCTGATACTCCTGTTACCATGCCCAATAACTATCGTTCTGGTGGACGAGTGAGGATGATCTAATGGCTATCGACAAGTCCCTGTATGAAGCTCCGATGGGGCTTGGCGCTCTTGATGAAGAGCCGTTGGATATTGAGGTCATTCTTCCTGAGGATGCCGACGTTGAGATTGGCATCGAAACTGAGGAAGAAGGTGAAGGCTTCGACGATAACCTCGCGGAGTACATGAGCGATAGCAACCTTCAGTTACTCGCTTCGGACTTGCTAGCGGACATTGATGCGGACATTGAAGCCCGCAAGGACTGGCTCACTACTTATGTAGATGGCCTGAAGCTCCTCGGTCTGAAGAATGAAGAGCGGATGGAGCCATGGGCGGGAGCCTGTGGCGTGACGCACCCCCTGTTGATGGAAGCTGCGGTCAAGTTCCAGTCCGAAACTATCATGGAGACCTTCCCCGCTGCGGGTCCGGTTCGTACCAAGATCATCGGTAAAGAAACCGTAGACAAAATGGAGGCGGCTCAGCGCGTCCAAGAAGACATGAACTACCGCCTGACGGAGCAGATGCTTGAGTATCGCCCGGACCATGAGCGGTTGCTTTTGTCCCTGTGTCTCTCGGGCAATGCGTTCAAGAAGATTTACTATGACCCGTCGCTGGAACGGCAGATTGCCGTCTTCGTCCCGGCAGAGGACATCATCGTCCCGTTCGGAGCCAGTAGCCTTGAATCTTCTGAGCGTGTCACGCACCGCATGCGGAAGACTAAGAACGAACTAAAGAAACTTCAGGTAGCAAGTTTTTACCTAGACGTAGACCTTGGCGATCCGATCAAGACTATCGACGAGATTGAGAAGCGTAAGGCAACAGAGCAGGGTTTTTCTGCGTCGATGGACGACCGCTTCCAGCTTCTTGAGATTCACGCTGACCTTGACCTTCCGGGGTACGAGGATGAGGATGGCATCGCCCTCCCGTATATCGTGACCATTGAGAAGGGAACCAGTACGGTCCTTGCCATTCGACGTAACTGGCTGGAGGAAGACCCGCTCAAGCTTAAGCGCCAGCACTTCGTCCACTACGGCTACATTCCCGGCTTTGGCTTCTATTACTTTGGCCTGATTCACCTCATCGGTGGTCACTCTAAGGCTGCAACGTCCCTGCTCCGTCAACTTGTTGACGCTGGTACCCTCTCTAATCTCCCCGGTGGTTTGAAGTCTCGTGGTCTGCGAGTCAAGGGTGACGATACGCCCATTGCCCCCGGCGAATTCAGGGACGTTGATCTTCCGTCTGGCGCTATCCGCGACAACATCTTACCGCTTCCGTACAAGGAGCCAAGTCAGGTTCTTGTCGGCTTGATGGACAAGATTATTGAGGAAGGCAGACAGTTTGCTGCTGCTGCTGACCTTCAAGTGTCGGATATGTCGGCGCAGGCACCCGTGGGTACCACCCTCGCGGTGCTGGAGCGGACGCTTAAGATTATGAGCGCCATTCAGGCACGCATCCATTACGCGATGAAGCAAGAGTTCAAGCTCCTCGCGGCAATCATCCGCGACAATATGCCTGCGGATTACGACTACGAGCCTGAGACTGGCGACCCCGGTGCCAAGCAGTCCGACTACGACCAAGTGGACATCCTCCCGGTCAGTGACCCCAACGCCAGCACCATGGCGCAGCGAGTCGTGCAGTATCAGGCGGTTATGCAGTTGGCGCAGGGTGCGCCGCAGATTTATAACTTGCCCGTTCTCCATCGACAGATGATTGAGATTCTCGGCGTCAAGAACGCTGACAAGATTGTCCCGCAGAAGGACGACATGAAGCCCATGGACCCGGTGTCCGAGAACATGGCGATGTTCATGGGTAAGCCGACCAAGGCGTTTATGTATCAAGACCATACGGCACATATCGGTGTCCACATGGCAGCGATACAGGACCCGAAGATGGCGGCGATGATGGGACAGACTCCGCAGGCGCAGTCTATTCAGGCAGCGTTCTCCGCACATTTGATGGAGCATATGGCGTACCAGTACCGCAAGGACTTAGAGAAGCAGCTCGGGGCGCTTCTCCCGCCGCCCCCTGACTTCCTCGGTGAAGACGAAGAAGTTGGCTTCCTATCACCCGAGCTTGAGGTGCAGGTCTCGCAGCTTGCAGCCGAAGCGGCTGACCGTCTGCTCCAGAAAGATACCGCTGAAGCACAGCAGCAACAGGCTCAACAAGCCGCACAAGACCCGCTCGTGCAGATGCAGCAGATGGACCTACAGATTAAGAAGCAGCTTGCTGACATCGAGGGTCAGAAGGTGCAGCTTGACCATCAGATCAAGCTCAGTCAGCTTGATTTGCAAAAACAAAAAATGGATATCGACGCCGTTGCCAAGTCGGATGAAATCGACCTTAAGGAGAAGCAGCAGACGATTGATGCTCTCCACAAGAGCGACCAGACTGATTTGGCCCATGAAAAACACAGTAGCGACATGGCCCATAAGTATGCCCAGCACCGCACAGATAATATGCGTATGGGTATGGATGCCTCGCATAAGGCTAACGCACTCAATAAACCACAGCCTCCCAAGGCTGCGCCACCGAAAGGTAATGCATGAAGAAGTACCAAACCGCTACCGAGTACCTCATTTCCAAGCTCATGGAAAGGCAAGAGGAAGTCGGGGCGCACATATGTACTGGGCGACTCGCAAATTTCGAGGAGTTCCGGGCACTCTGCGGATTCATTGATGGTCTCAAATACGCAGAGCAATTAGTCAGAGACCTTGAGAAACGTCAGGAGCAAGACGCAGATGAGTGATCTAAGTTTCCATCCGCAACCCACCCAACTACCAGAGCCGTCAGGCTTTAAGTTGTTGTGTGCAATTCCACAGATTGAAGAGGAATACTCAGGCGGTATTTTGAAGGCTGAGAGCACCGTCAAGACCGAGGAACAGACCACTGTGGTCCTGTTTGTGGTTAAGGTCGGCCCAGATGCTTACAAGGATGCCACCCGTTTTCCCGGCGGTCCATGGTGCAAGGTGGGAGACTTTGTTCTCGTACGCCCGTATTCCGGTACCCGAGTCGTGATTCACGGCAAGGAATTCCGCATCATTAATGACGATACCGTTGAGGGTGTTGTCGATGATCCCCGTGGCATCCGCCGCGCATAAGGAGTAATTTATGGTTGATGAATACAAGTTTCCGCATGAGGGTGACAAGCCTGAAACGGATAATAATCCTGACGACCTAAAGGTCGAGATTATGGATGACACCCCGGAGCAAGACCGTGGTCGCCAACCCCTTCCGAAGAATATTGTTGAAGAATTGGAAAACGATGACCTTGAAGAGTATTCCGATAAGGTAAAGAAGCGTCTTTCCCAGATGAAGAAAGTCTGGCACGACGAGCGTCGTGAAAAGGAAAAGTTCTCCCGTGAACGGGAGGAAGCTGTCCGTTACGCGCAGCGTGCTTATGAGGAAAATAAGCAGTTAAAACAACGACTTGGCGCTGGTGAACGTGTTCTTGTAAACGAGTTCACGAAGTCGGCTACCAATGATGTTGTTACGGCACGTAATAATTTGAAGGCGGCTTATGAGACTGGTGATGCTGACAAGATTACCGATGCTCAAGAAGCACTGACCGATGCTAAGCTTCGGATGAAAGAGGTAGAACGATTTAAACCCTCTTTACACGAAGAAGATAATCAGGTACAACATACACAACAGGTGCAGCAGCCAACTGTTACGACTGACCCCAAGGCAGAAACTTGGCGGGAACGTAATCAGTGGTTTGGCACAAACAAGCCAATGACCGGGTTTGCGCTTGCCCTGCATGACGAACTTGTCGAGTCTGGAGTCGATCCGCGAAGCGATGACTACTACCGGCGAGTCGATTCGACGATGAAAAAGCGTTTCTCGGATTACTTCGAGGGCGCTGATAACACGGATGCGGATGAAAAACCCGCTCCGCGCAGAGCCTCAACTGTCGTTGCACCAGCCACACGCTCAAGTGCTCCGCGTCAGGTACGCCTGACCGCATCCCAAGTCGCACTGGCAAAGAAACTCGGTCTCACCCCCGAAGCTTACGCCCGAGAAGTAATGAAACTGGAGAACGGCAATGGCTGATAATCGACTTTCCCGAGAATTAGAAAATCGTGAGAACGCCGCCCGTAAGAAGGCGTGGACTCCTCCGCAAACGCTCCCCTCCCCCAATCCTGAAAAGGGCTGGGTATTCAGGTGGGTACGCACCTCGATGATGGGTCAAGCAGACCCGACAAATTCCTCTGCGAAGTTTCGTGAAGGTTGGGAGCCTGTAAAGGCTGAAGACCACCCGGAACTGATGTATCAGGCCGATCCGAATACCCGTTATAAGGGTAACGTCGAGATTGGCGGGCTGTTGCTCTGCAAGGCCCCTGAAGAGATGGCGCAGCAACGCGATAGCTATTATCGCAATGTCACGCAGTCTCAGATGGAGGCGGTGGACAACAACTTTATGCGAGCGAGCGATGAGCGGATGCCCCTCTTTAGTGAGCGGAAGTCTGCGGTGTCGTTCGGTAAGGGCAAATAACTTCTCTTAAGGAGCCAAAATGGCATATCCCGTTCTTGACAAGCCGTATGGCTTGAAGCCGGTCAACCTGATCGGTGGGCAGGTCTATGCGGGTTCGACCCGTATGGTCCCGATTCTTAGTGGCTACAGCACCTCTCTGTACAACGGCGACCTCGTTGAAATCGCTGCTAACGGCGTTCTCAACATCACTGGTACGACCATTCCGACGACCTCGCAGGCGGCTCAGGCTGCTCGTCCGGGTACTATCGGCGTGTTCCTTGGTTGCGAATACACCCCCTCGGGTGGTCCGCTGTTTGGTAAGCAGCGCGCTAACTGGTGGCAGGCTAGCACTGTCGCTCAGGACGCCGTTGGTTACGTTGTTGATGACCCGGATGCGCTGTACAGGGTTGCGGTTCTCGCCCAGCCTGCTGCGGCGACCAACACCGCGACTGCCATCACGACCATCGGCTACGTCTCGCAGGCTTTCGTTGGCACCAACCTGTACTTCATCGGTGCTGCTAACGGCGGCGTCCCGGCGACGACTGCTGGTTACGGCGGCGGCAACTCGCTGGCTGGCGTCTCGGGTAACACCGCTGGTGCGAGCAACGGCGCTGGTAACGTCATCAAGACCTCGGGTAATACGGCTCCGTTCCGTATTGTCCAGCTTGTGCCGGATACGGCGGTGACGGTCTCGACCACGCTCGGCGCGGCGGCTTCGTCCACCTCGTTGACGGTCGCCTCGACCACGGGCATCCAGCCCGGCATGCAGGTTGTGGTTCCGGCTTACACCGCTGGTGCGGGTAACGTTGGCGCTTACACCTACGTGACGGCGGTGACTAGTGCGACGGCGGTGACGGTTAGCAGTTCGATTACTGCTGCTAACGGTTCGCAGGTCGCGTTCATTGGCTATCCTGAAGTGATTGTGAAGCTGAATTTCGGCTATCACGGTTACTACAACGCCACCTCGATCTAAGGGAGCATCATAAATGGCTATTTCTCGCGCACAACTCCTTAAGGAGCTGCTCCCCGGCCTGAACGCTTTGTTCGGCATGGAGTACAAGAACTACGGCGAAGAGCATAAGGAAATCTACGAGGTTGAATCCTCGGAGCGTTCCTTTGAAGAAGAGACGAAGCTCTCTGGCTTCAGCGCCGCCCCGGTGAAGAACGAAGGTCAGGCAATTGCGTACGACAATGCGCAGGAAGCTTGGACTGCTCGTTACAACCACGAGACGATTGCTCTCGGTTTCTCCATCACGGAAGAAGCTGTGGAAGACAATCTGTACGACTCGCTCAGCAAGCGTTACACGAAGGCGCTGGCCCGTGCGATGGCGTACACGAAGCAGGTCAAGGCTGCGTCCATCATCAACAACGGCTTCAACGCCGCTTACGCTGGTGGCGACGGTCAGTCCCTGTTCTCGACGGCTCACCCGCTGGTCTCCGGCGGCACCAACAGCAACACTCCGGCTACCGCTGCCGACCTGAACGAAACGTCGCTTGAAGCGGCGGTGATTCAGATCGCTGCGTGGACGGACGAGCGTGGTCTGTTGATCGCTGCTAAGCCGCGTAAGCTGATTGTTCCTCCGGCCCTGATGTTCGTTGCCAAGCGTTTGCTTGACACCGAGCTGCGTGTTGGCACGACGGATAACGACATCAACGCCCTCAAGGCAATGGGTTCGATTCCTGAAGGCTACAAGGTCAATCACTACCTGACGGACGCTAACGGCTGGTACTTGATGACCGACGTTCCCAACGGTCTGAAGATGTTCGTTCGTACCCCGCTGGCTAACAGCATGGACGGCGACTTCGACACGGGTAACGTGCGCTACAAGAGCCGCGAACGTTACAGCTTCGGCTGGAGCGACCCGCTCGGCACGTTCGGTTCGCCGGGTACGTGATGATAGGGGGGTCGGGGTAACCTGACCCCCTTCTTTTTAAAGTTAACAGTTACTCTTTCTGGGGTTAATAGTTACGTAGACCGCCCCAGCGGACAGTGTGCTGACTACGTAACGACTTGCACATAAGGAATTTTTATCATGGGTATGGCTTCTCATCTTGGCCCTTGGCTGCTGGGCACTGTTCGTAGCACCACTGGTACCACCGCTGGCACCATCCGTAATATGGGTGTTACGCCTAACGCGCAGTACAAGAACATTGCTTACGGTGACACGACCGCTAATACGGTTCTCGCTGTCCTTCCGGCTGGTTCCGCCATTCAGAACATTCAGCTTATTTTCACCACCGCGTATACGACCACCAATCCCACGTTTACGTTTTATGTAAACGGTACCGCTGTTACTGCCGCAGCGGTTGTAGCTTCTCCCGCCGCTGGTGCGACTGGTGTTGCTGCTGTGGCGCTGGGCACCGCTCGTCCGGACTTGGTTGCTAACGTTGGATCTACGGATGCGATTATTTCGTTTACGCAGTCTAACGGCGGCGGCGGTACGGGTGCTATTACAGCGTCTATCGCTTACACTGTCCGTAACTCTGACGGTACGTACGCGCCGACCACCTTCACTGGCCCGTAATAATTAGGGGGCTGCTATGATGCAGACAGATGTAAAAGCTAAAGCACTCGCGGCAACGGGAGTGCTTGGTAACGGTGCGCGTACTCGCATCAAGGGCATTTTTTACAACGCCACCACGGGCGGCACGATTACCATCAATGATGGTAACGGCGGTACGCTACTGCTTTCATTGACGGTTCCTGTTAGCGTAAACACGGTATGGGTTCCCGGTGAAGGAATCCTGTCGCAGAACGAACCATACGTTACTTTTACCACTTTCGTGGGCAACGTGACAGTGTTCTATGGCTAATCTAGAAGTAGTGGCTCTAGATACCGTAACTCCCCAGTTACGGGCCCCGGCGTCGGGGGACGGGTATTCAATGCCCCGTCCCCTTGTCGTCGATGGTGTTACTGATATCCAAGATATCAACATCACTGACTCTACCATTTCGGTCACTCAGACCAATGGTTCGCTTAACCTTAGCTCCAACGGTAACGGGCCTATTGTTCTCAATAGCCTGTGGAATCTTACGGCTACTGGCAACTTAGCTCCTATTGCTTCCAATGGGGTAGACGTAGGTAGCTCCACATACCGTGTCCGCAGTCTTTATGCGGGCACTTCTATCAGCCTTTCAGGTACAACGGTCACTACCAGCACACCGATGCTGAACTTGTCCCAGACTTGGAATAACGCTGCTATAACCTTTACCGGAATCAGTGCCAACATCACCAAGACTGCGGCAGGTGCTTCGTCCAAAATCATGGACTTGCAGCTTAATGGCAGCTCGGTCTTTACCGTCAACTCCGCAAATACTGGTGACCTCTTCACTGTACTGAACTCCAGTGCGGTTACCATGTTCGGCGTGTCCGATACGGCAGTGACCGTTAATAAAGATTTAAATATTGGCGATGCCATTAACGTTGTTGTCAACAATACTACCGGTACCAAAATTGGTACGGCTACTGGTCAGAAGCTTGGCTTTTTCAACGCCACTCCAGTAGTTCAGCGTTCTACTACTGGTACGACAACTGGTTTCACGGCTGGCGCTGGTACGGCGGTTCTCAGCGATTCAACGTTTACGGGTAGTGTGGGCTCGACGGCGTACACCATTGGTGACGTTGTTCGCGCACTTAAGGAACTTGGCTTCTTGGCGTCCTAATGGGACTCGTAGTATCAAGCCGCACAGTCATCAAGCGCACTTCCGCTGGTTGTGGTGTTCTAGTTGGGCAGCAGTTTATTACCGCACCCATCGTTGAGAACGTATATACAAGCGATGAAGTTACCGCTATTCAGACAAACGTTCCTGCTGTGGGTAGCGGGTTTGGTGTTGTAGAAGGCACCATTGAGTTGCGTCAAGACAATGGAGCGTTGGTAGTAGCTCAGACCCCCACGGTATGGACTAACTACTCTATTCAGTTCGATGTTACCCAAGGCGGTCTTCGCTACGGCGAGACCACTGTATTTAGAGTGACTATCGCATGAGTATCACTCTTGTTGATTCAAGCTTTACGATCGTCCCTTACAATGGGCAGATCTATTCGTCGTTCCCTAATGGCACGTTTTCAGGCACGCTTGTACGTCTCAATGCCAACGCATCGGGTACGTTTGCGTATACCTTTGGACAAGCGTTTAAAAAAGGTGACGTAGCTCAAGGCGCATACCTTCAGACCAATTCCCTAAACTACCAAGTCAATGTACTGAATCGTTGGAGTGATGGCACCGTAAAATTTGCTATGATTAACGGTACAGATACGTTTGTATCTGGTGTAGATAAGACGATTACCGTAACCACTACGCCGTTTCCGCCAAGTGGTACTGCGTTAACAGAAGCAAACCTTCTTACGGTTCTTGGCGCAAGCGACGTAACTCTTGACCTTAGTGGGCAGGGAACGGTCGGATTGAAAGACCTTGTTGGTGTTTCAGCCGATGTGGCAGTGTCTACGTCCAACGGCAGAATCCGCACGCATATCAGCGGCGCGGTAATGAGCGAGTGGCACTATCGAACCACTTGTGGTTCTAGCGCGCACTTGCGGGTGTACTTCTATGTACGCTTGTACCTTGGTGGGCAACTTGAAGTAGAAGTCATGGTTGAGAATGGGTACATCAATGTACCTAGCCCAACCAATCTTACGTATAACGCTACCCTTACAATAAACGGTACTCAACGGTACTACAGGGCGTCTTACCTCCACTATTACCGGTCTCGTTGGACAACCATCAATTGGTGGGACGGTACTGACGGTACTACAGACTTCCAGCGCGTGTTGCCTAAGCATGCGTGGGACTATCTGACTGTTACCAAAATGATACCGAATTACAAGTGGCGTAACATGTCAGATGCTGTTGCTGCTAGTTTTATTCGGCAACTTACTCCGGGTAGCGTATGTAATCTCACGCAGTATATGCCCACTACCGGTTCCCACCCAGACATCGGTTTGTCCCCCCAATGGGCCGCTGCTTGTGCGTCAAATAAACTCGATACAGTAAAAGCTACTATTACTAACGCATATGCGCTTAACAGTTACAGTATGTGCGCTAGAGATGAACGCACTGGCTACCCAATAATTTATTCAGAAAACCCTAATACTTCTGGGTATTCCGGACAAGAAAAAAATTGGCAGAGATACGTTACCGGTACGCCTAATGTATGGGATCACGCGCATAACCCTAACGCCGCCTACATCGCCTATTTGATTACTGCTCGTTGGGGGTTGATGGAAACCCAGCAATTCAATGCTACCTACGCATACCTTGCCGATACTGGCGGTGCGCGGCTATATGAAAAGGGTGTTATCAAAACCCAGACTCGTAGTAATGCTTGGAACATCCGTAACCAAGCTTGTGCTGCGGTGATGACCCCGGATTTGTATGCAAGTCAACAGATAGAGTACGTCAACTGCTGCTATTGGAACGTTTGGTATAGCTGGTCTGTTTGCAGTGACGGCGCTGGCGTGTGGAAAAATAATTTTGGTTATGGCTATCAGCCTACTACTTATGCAACTGTTACCGGGTACTGGGGCTTAGCTACGTGGCAGGAAGGTTTCCGCGTACAGGCTACGGGGTTTTCGTGGGATATATGCGCTGAAGATATGATGACTACAGCGCAGAAAACCATTTACCAAGAAACACGAGATTTCTTTTACAACCAGCCTGTTGGTTTTATGGGCGGTACTGGTGCGGATGATTACAACTACACTGGTAATTTTAAGTATTCCCCCACAATGGGCGTAGCTCCCTTTTCTGCTACTTCTCAAAATAATTACTTTACTACTTGGTCGCAAGTGTATTCCATGCAGTTCAGTAATAACACGCAGCCGAACCCACTTGGGCCGGGGGGTGTACCTAATCCGGGCACTGGGCTTGGCGGTGCATTCAGTGTTACTACCGTAGGTACCGGTACTACGGGTACATATGATCCCAATAACCCAACTAGTTATTTTGCCAACTGTCTTCCCGGTTTGGCCTATGCTGTGTCTCATGGAGCTACAGGAGCAGCGGCATCATGGGAGCGGGTCAAATCGGCTACTAATTTCCCAAATACTTCTACGTCGTTATATGACGATAAACCTCAATTTGGCGTTTTTCCGTACGGTGAATAATGGCTAGCATCTACCTCAAATCCGGCAATGCGACTGTCTGGGCAGCTAGTACCGTATACGCGGCTGGTGCCAAAGTCGTGTCGTTGGCTGCTACCAATTACTGGGTGTATTCCACCGCTGCGGGTGGTACTAGCGGTACAGTTGAACCTACGTGGAATAACGTAGATGGTGGAGCTAATCCTGCGGATGGTACTGTCACTTGGACTACCCGTGCGCCGTTTTCATGGACGTACGCTACCATTACGTTGCTCCGTGCCGTTACGGGTAATGCAGCTGGTGATTACTTTTACGTCTCTAGTAGCCACTCTGAATCCGTAGCTGCGCTACAAACGTACACGTTTGCAGGGACAATCACCAACCCTAACTATCTACTATCGGTAAACGATACTAGTGGTACCCCACCTACTACGCTTTTGGCTGGCGGTAGTGTTGCTACTACAGGCGCGTTCGGTATCGCGTTGCAAGGTTCTGTTTATTGTTATGGCATGACCTTTTCTGCTACTACCGGTAACTCGTCGGGCAGTCTGGCATTTGTTACTTCGGCTGGGTCTGCTACGCAAACCTACGAATCATGCAAATTCAGGATTGGGTCGACTACTACTGGGTCTTTTGCTTTTATAGCTGTTGGTACGTCTCTTAACCAAGGCAACCGCACTGTTACATGGAACAACTGTACTGTTAAGTATGGTTCAAATAGTGGGCAGTATCTAGGTGCTGGTGCGGCTATTCTCTATTGGAATGGCGGGGGCTTTGAAGCGGGTACCGGTACTCCGTCTACAGGCTTGTTTAGAACTGACCAGCTTGTAGCCGGGCAGATGTATCTAAACGGTGTGGACTTTTCCATCCTCAACTCCACCATGTATCTGACAGCCCCTACGGCTGCTCTGTACGGTGTGTTGTCGTTGCGTGATTGCAAAATGCCATCTGGTTGGGCAAATACGGTAGTTAACGCTACCGTTACCGGGCCCTATCACCCAGTAGGCGTGTACAACAGCAGTGGTACCAGCCTTAACTACAATACTGTTTACCAAGGGTATTTTGGTAAAGTAGTGCCCGAGACTACGTATGTACGCACGGGCGGGGCGTCTGACGGTACCACTGCTTTGTCATGGAACATGACCGCGACCTCAGGTGCGGCGTACCCACAGTCGGTGCTTACCTCCAGCGAGATTGTTGTCTGGAATAACGTCACGGGTATTAGCAAGACCGCAACTGTCGAAATTCTGCACGACTCTGCTACGGCACTTACCGATGCAGAAATCTGGGTAGAAGTCATGTATCTCGGCAGTTCTGCTACTCCGCTGGGTACCATCATCAATGACAGTAAAGCCAACGTCTTTGCCACCGCCGCCAACCAAGCCACTAGTACGGCCTCGTGGACGACCACGGGAATGGCGAACCCGAACAAGCAAAAGCTGAGCGTTACCTTCACTCCACAAATGAAGGGTTACGTCCACGCCCGCGTGATGCTAGCTAAGGCGTCTAAGACCGTTTATGTTGATCCGGTTCTGACGGTCGCGTAATGGCCCTTCAAGCCCAAATCCCCGGTGGCGGGTTCCTGAATGAAAATACTGGTGATGAGTCGCAGATACCCGGCTACCAGTATGTAAACCAGACTCAGACCACTGTTGTCCCAAGTATCACTTCCGTAAGCAGCGACAATATCGTTCTTGCCAGTGAACTGAATGTACCGGTGGTAGGTACGGGGTTTGGGGCTATTCAGGGTACGGCTGCAATTACCTTGAGTCAGGGGGCTTATTCTATAAGCCAAACTCTTGACGCCGGGGTGTGGACAGATAGCTACGCCCAGTTTGACGTAACCCAAAGCGGGCTACATTACGGCGTTTCCACGACGCTTACCTTGACTAATAATGATGGTTACGCTGGCACCAAGAGCATTACGTTCTCACCAGCCGCTAACAAATCGTATGTAAACTTAGCTGGGTACCCACTGGCGCTGTCTGTTGTAGTCGGGTCATCAGCTACAATTATTCCGTCTGACGGCGACCAAATTGAGTATTCAACTACCGCCAGTAACGGCGGTACAGTCACGGTCAACGCCAACGGGTCATATTCTGTCTCTGTAACGACCCCCTGTACGTTCGCGTACAGAATCTGGTACTCGGCTACTAATACGTGGTCTTCTAGCCTTACCGCCAATGCTTACAATATTGGCGACCATTTTGTAGTCCTGCTTCCGCCTCCCGGAAAGGGGTATGTAAACCTGTCCGGGTACCCTGCACCGTCTCCCGCGAAAGTGGTAGGAACTGGGGCTAGTCCGTCATTGGTTAGCGGTGATCAGGTAGAATACGACCTCTTGTCAAACCTCGGGAATGCAGTTACTGTAAACCCTGATGGCTCATTCTTTATAGATGCATCCGTATCCTGTAACTTTACTTATAGGGTGTGGGACGCCACCGACAAAACTTGGTCTAACGTCGCCACCATTTACGTAACGGTGTAGCAGAATGGCTAAATCACCAGCATGGACGCGCAAGGAAGGAAAGAACCCGAATGGCGGTTTGAACGCCAAGGGTCGCGCTTCTTACAATAAAGCCAACCCCGGTAAGCCGGGATTAAAGGCCCCGCAACCCGAGGGTGGTCCTCGCCGGGATTCTTTCTGCGCTCGTATGTCGGGCATGAAGAAGAAACTCACGAGCAAGGAAACCGCTAATGATCCAAATTCGCGCATCAATAAGAGCCTTAAGGCGTGGAATTGCTAAAATGGGACATAGCCACTGGAACGAGACCGTGAAGCACGTTATAGATGGTATATCTGTAGCCACGGCTGTGGGGACGTTAATAAAAATGCTACCAGCAGTTGCAGCGGCATTCACCATTATCTGGACTGGGATTCGCATCTACGAATCCGATACCGTCCAAAGATTACTTGGTAAGGGGCCGAAAGATGGCGAGTAAAAAGAACTGGATTGCTAGCGCAATCAAGAAACCCGGCGCTCTCCACGAGCAGATGGGCGTTCCGCAGGGTAAGAAAATTCCCGCAAAAAAGCTGGCTAAGGCTGCGCAAGCCCCCGGCAAACTGGGCCAGCGTGCCCGTCTGGCTCAAACTCTCAAGGGATTCAAGTGATGGAAAACCCAAAGATGTCGAAGAAGGTCGCTGGTTTCTTTGCTAAGAAGGGCGAGAAAAAGCTCGCCGCTCACGAATACCGTGAAGCCGCTGGCAAGGAAAAGGACACTCCGGCTATCGCCAAGCGCGAGATGAAAGCCCTTAAAGGTGCCCCCGCTGCCATGAAGAACTACGAGAAGAAAGAACACAAGGCCATGGGCATGAAGAAGGGCGGCATGGCTGGCTGCTACGCTAAGGGCGGCGTGGTTAAGAAGATGGCTTATGGCGGTATGCCCACGCCTATGCCTGCTGGTCCGATGAAGCGTCCGGATATGGTTGGTAGCATGGTTCCGGGCTATGGCGGCGGAGACTCGTTCACTCAAAGCCCACTTCCCGTTAAGGGTATGGCTGGTCCCGCTAGGGCCGCTGGTAGTGGTGGCATGCAGGGTGGTATGGGCGGCGGTATGGCTCCCCGCCCAATGATGACCAGCCCCATGCCGTCGCGTCCTACCCCGATGGGTCGGGCTGATATCATGCCTATGGCTAAGGGTGGCGCTGTCAAGAAGTACGCCAAGGGTGGGGCTGTCCGTGGTGGTGGTTGTGCTACTAAGGGTGTCGGTAAGGGGCGGTACATCTAATGATTGGCTCTCGCGGCATGGGTGCTATCTTACCGTCCAAGCAGCCTAAACGTATGGCTGCGGGTGGACTGTACGCTAACATTAATGCTAGACGAGAGGCTGGACTACCTCCCAAGAAGCCGGGACAGAAAGGCTATCCTACGGCTGAAGCCTTTAAACGGTCTGCTAAAACAGCGAAGAAGTAAATGGTCGCTAAAACCACAGCTACGACGGACTTCAATCTTGACCTCAACGCAATCATTGAAGAAGCATTTGAAAGATGCGGGCAGGAGCTTCGTAGTGGTTATGATTTTCGTACCGCTCGTCGCTCTCTTAATCTACTGCTTCTTGATTGGGCTAATCGTGGCGTTAATCTGTGGACTATTGAACAGGGTAGTATTCCCTTGGTTACCGGGGTTGCGACGTACGATTTACCGGCTAACACGGTAGACCTACTAGAACACGTTATCCGTACGGGTTCAGATACCAATCAGATTGACATCAACATCACCCGTATCTCAGTCAGCACGTACTCGACCATTCCCAACAAGAATGCTACGGGTCGCCCTATTCAGGTGTGGATAGACAGGAAAACGGGGGCCACAAGCTCCGCATCAGTAGTCCAATACCCCACAATTACCGTCTGGCCCACACCTGATCCTTCTACTACCTACACGTTCTATTACTGGCGACTTCGCCGTATGAAGGACGCGGGTGACGGCATCAATGGGGAAGACATCCCATTCCGGTTCCTCCCCTGCATGGTAGCTGGGCTAGCGTATATGTTGTCCATGAAGCTCCCCGGAGCCGAAGTACGAACGCAAATACTCAAAGCTGATTACGATGAGCAATGGCAACTGGCATCGGAGGAAGACCGCGAAAAGGCTCCCATCCGGTTTGTCCCGCGACAAATGTTCTAAGGCAAGGTCATGGCAAGCCAGTTTGCATCAGGCAAACATGCAATTGCGGAGTGCGACCGATGCGGTTTCAGGTACAAACTGAAGCAGCTGAAGGCGTTGGTCATCAAGACCAAGCAGGTCAATATCCTCGTCTGCCCAGAATGCTGGGAAGAAGACCAGCCGCAGTTGCAGCTTGGTATGTACCCGGTCAACGACCCGCAGGCTTTGCGGAATCCGCGTCCAGATGTTAGCTACTACACCCCCACTGGCGTTATTGGCGGTGACGGCGGCAGTCGAGTGTTTCAGTGGAATTGGAATCCTGTGGGTCCGCCACGCGACACGCCTAATACCCCCAACACGTTGCAGGGTGTTGGCGCAATTGGTACAGTAACTATAACTATCTCCTAGGAGACTTACATGAAAATGAATCAGAAGACGATGAAGGCCATGAAGAACATGGACAAGGGCGGCATGAAGAAAATGAAGGCTGGTGGCCCGACCAGCATGGACCGCAAGGTCATGGGGCGTAACATGTCCCGCGTTAAGAACCAGCGGGGTGGCTAACATGACTGAATACAAGAAGCCGAAGAGCGTCCCTGTGCCCAACATGCCGGATGCGGGCTACCCTCAGACTGATATCGGCAAGGATGATGTCATGGTTAAAGGGCGTTGGATGGCTGGTACCAAGCAGAAAAAGTACGAAGACGCTCGTGGTACTGGTGCGGCAACAAAGGGTAAGAAATTCCTCGTTGATATGGATATCTAATGAACTACACTGAGCTATCGCAAGCGATACAAGACTACTGTGTAAACAGTGAGACTTCGTTTGTCGATAATATCCCGACGTTCGTCGAATTAGCTGAGCAGCGGATCTATAATACGGTCCAAATTCCGGCTATCCGAAAGAACCAAATCGGTTCACTAACCGCTACTAATAAGTACCTCTCCCTGCCGTCTGATTGGCTGGCTACGTTCTCATTGGCGGTTATTGACCCGATTACGGGGGCTCAGTCGTTTCTGTTGGATAAGGATGTGAACTACATCCGCGAGGCATTTCCCTTCCCAGCCACTTCTGGACAACCGACGCACTACGCTCAGTTTGACGCTAGCACGTTGATTCTTGGCCCAACGCCGGATGAATCGTATAGTGTAGAACTACACTATTACTACTATCCGCAAACTATTGTTACGGCGGGTACTAGCTGGCTCGGTAACAACTTCAGCGACATACTGCTGTACGGTTCTATCCGCGAAGCTTATGTATACTTGAAGGGTGAAGCCGACCTGATACAGAAGTATGACGCTATGTATCAGGAAGCCTTGGGCCGCTTGGTCAACCTTGGCGACGGCAAGAACCGTATGGATGCCTACCGTAGTGGGCAAGTAAGGGTGCCAGTTAAATGATTCAAGCAGCGCTTGGGAAAGCCACCGTATTCACCGCTGACTACCGTGGGCAGAACCCAGAAGAGTTGGCTAATGCAGCGGTGGATAACCTTATCCACATCAGTAAGGACTTGCATCCGCTGATTTACGATCAGGCTTGTGCCTATCGTGATGCCATGCGGCAGACGCTTATTCACTACTTCAAGATGGCTCAGGACGCAGAGCGGACTACCATCATTGGCACGCTCATCAAGGGTGGGCAGTCCGACACCGCTGAACTCATCAGGAGAATGTAATGGCTGGTATTACTCAGGCAATGACCAACTCGTTCAAGAGCGACATCTTGAGCGCGGGTCACAACTTCAACACTACGAACCGTGCGGTATCTTCCAACACGCAGGACTCGTTTCGTATTGGTCTGTACAGTGCCAGCACTGCTACGATCGACGCCACCACGACGGCGTATACCAACACTGGTGAAATCACTGGTACGGGATATACCAACACGGGCGTTCAGAGTACTAGTGGCTTGGCGCTGACCATTTCCGCCGTGCCAACCCTCTCGGGTACCAGCACTTCAGGTGGTACGTCGTACATCAACTTTACGAATGCTTCGTGGACTTCGGCGTCGTTCAGTGCCGATGGTGCATTGATTTGGAACTCAACCAATGCGGGTAAGTCCGTTGCAGTGCTGAACTTTGGTGGCACCAAAACCGTGACTTCCGGTACGTTCCAAATTACGTTCCCGACGCCGACCCCCGCGATTCTTCAGATCTCGTAAGGAATCGCCGTGGCTATTACTACCATTGACGGCGCTATTGCAGGGTTTCAAGCTCCTCGGTTTTTCACCAAGGCGCTATCCGGTACGTTGGTGGCTGGTCGCCCATATTCCTACTGGGGTACGGCGGGGGCTCCCGGTGCTGGGTCACAAGACACGACGCTGAATGGCGTCAACTTGTCCTCGACCTCCGCGTTGGTCAGCGGGCAGATTCCGCATTACGACCCCGTAAGCGGTAACGCTTACCTCGCTCGTCTTGCCGCGCAGAGCAACCAAGCTGGCATGCTCCTACTGTGCGACCGTTTGTGGAGCAACGGCGGTTTGAGTGCTACCTCCACCGCCGCACAAAGTATTACTTCACCTACGTGGCCTGCGCGTGACAGCAACGGCGCTACTGCTGGTGCTGGCGTGTATATCGGGTTAGAAGTTTCAGCTGCTACTGGCGCTGGCACGCCAACGCTTACTATGGCGTACACCAATTCTGGCGGTACGGGTAGCCGCAGTGCTACCAACGTAGACTCCACGGTTGCTACATCCGCTGCTGGTACTTTCTATCGTATCGGTCTTCAAGCGGGTGACGTTGGCGTTCGGTCTATTCAGTCTCTCACGCTGTCGGCTACGTGGACTAGCGGTACCATCAACTTGGTGGCCTACCGTATTATCGCTGCGCTTGAGCTTTGCAGTGACCAGACCAGCGGTGCTATGGATTTGCTTACTTCTGGTATGCCGCAAATCTATAACGGTTCTGTACCGTTCCTTATCTTCGTGCCGTCCACTACTACGACGAACAGCCTTTGGGGTACCTACACGGAGACGCAGGGATAATGGCTATCACTACTCTGGCGGGTGCAGTAGCCGGAGAGCAACAGCCTGTCGTATTCATAAAAAATGAAACCACTGCAACAAGTGGCCCGTGGACTGACTTCTGGACGGATGCAGTTAACGCTGGCACTAACGTAACTGGCAGTGCCAACGGGTCCACATATAGTTCTTCCTCCGCACAAGTTGCGGGGCAGATGCGACATATAGACCCGCCTAGTGGTAACTCTTATATAGCTACTATTAAGTTTCGAGTCGCACCTATAAGTTCTTTTGTTACGGCTACGGCTTTATTTGTAGACCGTTTGTGGCAAGGCGGTACATACCCTGCTACTACTACCGCTTCACAGGCTATCACTACACCTACTTTTCCAGCGCGAGACATCAGCGGTTCCACTAATGGTGATGGTGTAGTTTTGTGTATGGTGCAGACTACCGCTTTCACCGCTATTACCACTGTAACCGTCACGTATACGAATCAATCTGGTACAGGTAGCAGAACGGCTACTTGTGTTATGGACGTTGTTGGCGCAAAAAACATGACGTTTTTTGGCTTACAGTCCGGCGATACTGGTGTACGGTCTGTTGAAGCTGTTGCCGTAACTGCGGCCCAAGCGGCTGGCGCATATATCCTTATTGCCGTACGCCCGCTAGCCATGGTTCCATCAGATACCGGCGCTAAAACTGTATGTGAAGATGTCATCACGCTTGGGATGCCAAGACTGTATGACGGTTCAGTCCCCTTTGTAGTTTATCGTGGGCAAGCAGCTAACGCGCGTATGGTTACCGCTTACGTAGAGACGACGGGCTAATGGCTATCACCACGTACGCCGGAATAATGGACGGGTTGATACAGCCCGTATACGTAACCAAATCACCGAATACGGATACTAGTACTACTCCGTATTTAATAATCAATTCGTGGGCTTCTGTAAATAATGCTGGTGCGTTTGATACTACGGCGGCTGGAGTTACGCTTAGTTCAACTTCCGCACAAGTAGCAGGGCAGTTACGACATATTAACCCAGCTACTAATAACTCTTACGTAGCAGTACTTAAAGCTATCGTTACTACAGGTGGTAGAGGGCCACTTGTTTACCTGTGCGACCGTCTGTGGCACGGGGGTGGGTATAATCCAAATACTACTTCCGCGCAAACGGTTAACTCTGTAACTTGGCCTGCACGGGACATCGCCGGGTCTACTAATGGTGATGGTGTATTTATTATTTTAGAAATTCGCGCTGTTGCTGGTGCAGCTCCCGGTGCTACCGCGATTATTACTTATACTAATTCTTCTGGTACAGGTAGTCGCACGGGTACAATTGTTTTACCATCAACAGCTTCTGCTTCTGTTGGCAACATTTATTTTTTTGGGTTGCAGGCGGGCGATACAGGCGTACGGTCTGTTCAATCACTGACGCTTAATACCACGATGGTTAGTGGCACAATTGGGCTTGCTGCCGTTCGCGTGTTGGCGTTAATGCCGGTAAGCGTCAACAAGAAAGCTTACAAAGAAGATGGGTTTACTCTTGGACTTCCAAGACTATGGGATGGTTCTGTACCTTACATATTAGTAAGTGGTAATGGTAACGCTAGCAAATGCCAAATAACCTATAACGAGACTATGGGCTAATGAGCGGCGAAGGTAGGCAACTTGGTCTAGGCAGTGCGTGGGGTGTAAGGGCTGGCATTGTCAGTCGAAACACTCCTCCTGTCCTGTTGCTTGCCGATATTGCCCCCGGCGACAACACCACTGCCGAAGCTACCGTATGGAATACTTGGTGGTTTAGTCTCACTAACGTAGCTGTATCCGGGGTCGAAGGTCTCGGGGCTATTGGTACAGTCACTGCCGAAACGGTCAGTATTACCGCCGTCTCCGGCGTCGAGGGTACGGGGGTCGTAACCACCCCGTCCGTATCTACCAGCACTGACTACACGGTTTCTGGCGTTGCTGGTACAGGAGCAATTGGTACCCCAACTTATCTAATCAGTATCACCGTCTTCCTTACGGGTGTCGAAGGTACTGGCACGATTACTGATGTCGTAGCCTCGTCTAGTACTACTTACGCTGTTACCGGTGTATCGGCTACCGGAGCTATCGGCACAGTTGATATCCCGTTTGAAGTTGACGTATCCGGGGTGTCTGCTACCGGAGCCATAGCCAACGTAAGCGTAACTTCCTCGGTAAACTTTCTGGTTACCGGGGTACTCGGCACCTTTCAGCTTCGCACCATTGCGATATCCAACTGGAGCGCCATTCCGGATGGACCTACGGGTACTAGCTGGATTGTCCTTAGTAGTGATGGGACGCCGTACACGGTCACCCGCACTGTCCTTGCAAGCAACGGGGATTCGTACTACGTTGTGGCGGCGGTTCTGGACAGTGACGGAAACCCCTATTACCCGACGCCAGACGCGACTTGGACCCCGGTTTCCACCCCAGCGACTCCGGGCTGGAGTAATATTACGTCCCAGAACACTCCAAATTGGAACACGATTGCCGCATAGGTGACCAATGTCTAGCACTTACTCTACTAACCTTGAACTGGAACTCCCCGGTACCGGCGACCAAGCTGGCGCATGGGGTATCACTGCCAACCGTGACATGGGTACGCTCATTGAGCAAGCCATTGCTGGTTACGTGGTACAACAGTTTGATACTGATTCGGATGTGACCCTTGATATTCTTTCTGGTGCTGATGGTGGTGGTAACGTCACTCCGGGCATTATTTACAGCCCCGGTACGGCGGCTGATCCGGTCTCTGGTCGTAACGCATTTATCGAATGCACGGGTACCATCACAGCAAACAAAAACCTGATTGTCCCAACCAACAAAAAGATTTACTACATCTATAACAATACTACTGGTGGGTATAGTATTGTTGTTAAGACCTCCGCAGGAACTGGCGTCACGGTAGCCAACGGCAACAAAGTTATCGTGTTGTGTAATGGTACCAACGTTGTAGACGCTGTTAGTTACCTGACCAGTACTGCTGGCCCCGGCGCGTTCACTACCCTATCGGCGTCCAGCACGGTATCTGGTTTGGGGTTCAGTAGTTACTTTGCCGTCCCGCCCCCGCTTGGTAGTACGTCGCCTAACACTGGCGCATTCACTACCCTATCAGCGTCCAGTACGGTTACCCTGAACCCGCCTAACGTGGGCGTCACGATATCCCCCACGGGTACGGGCACGGTGGCTATCAATCCTACTGGCGCGTTGACGGTTAACCCTACCGCTGCCAGCACCATCAACAACACTTCTATCGGTGTTACGACTGCGGCTACGGGTAAGTTTACCAAGGCGTACACGGCGTCTTCTAACATTGGAACCATCACCACTACGCTGACCCCCGACTGCTCTACGAGCAACGTGTTCTACTGCACTGCTACTAGTGCAACGGCGTTCACCTGTGCGCCTACCAACCCATCAGACGGACAGACGATTAACATTTTCATTACGCAGCCAGCCAGCGGTACGGTTGCTACGTGGACGGCTACGTGGGCTAAGTGGCCCGGTGGCAGCGCAAATGGTGTGCTGAGTACTACGCTTGGTGCTATTGACCTCGTGGTCGCTACGTACCGTAACTCAACGTGGTACGCCACGCTTGCCAAGGCGTTCAGCTAATGTCTTTTGCTGCTCGTTCAGCTATTGCTACCTCTGCCAGTAGTGGCTACACCACTATCTACAACGGCACGGTAACGGTTGGAACATACCTTCCGGGCGGCGGTATTTCGTATCGTGGGTATAGTTCTACTATGAGTTTTGGGTCTACTTCACCTACTACAGTAACTACTGGGTATGGTGTCGTTGATATCTACGACTATAGAGACACTGGTGGACCTAGTTATATATGCGCTTTAACACTTAATGGTTTTGGCGCAACTGACCCCGGTCAAAGCTACATATATAGCATTACAGTAAACGGAGTTACCAAACTCGCGTCCGTTGCTACTATCTATGTGTTCTTTAGCGGTTCGGCGTATTGGGAATGGGAGTCTGTAACAACTGGCGGACTCTGGGGCATACCAACTTCTGGCACGGTAAGTGCCGTCATCTTGAAGTAATACCATGATACCTATCGTCACTGCATTGCTGGGTAAAGGACTGAACCTTGTAGCCAACGCGGTATTGGCGAAGGGTCAGGGCTGGGTGGAAAACAAGCTTGGCGTTGAGCTTAAGCCTGATATGACCAGTGAGGACTACACCAAGCTAAAGATTGCTGAGATACAGCATGAAGAGGAACTCCTCAAACTTAAGTTGGAGAACAATAAACTTGACCTTCAAGAACTCGACATGCGCCTTAAGGATACCGACAGCGCGCGTAAGCGCGAGACGGAAATCGCTGTTTCGGAAAAAGCACCTCTCATCAACAAGATCGTTACTCCGGTGCTGGCGCTTGGAGTTATTACACTCACGTTTGTTCTTTTCAGTATCATCATGTTCGATAGAACACCTATCGAGCCTAGCCGTAAAGACATTCTCGTCTACGTCCTTGGTGCTTTGACTGCTATCAGTACGCAGGTTATCTCGTATTACTTTGGTAGCTCTATCGGTAGCAAGGAGAAGTCTGCCCAGTTGGACAAGGTGTTGAAATGAGCCTTGTACAGGAGCAGCAGCTTTTTCTTTTGGACGCAGTGCGCTTAATTGCGTACGCCACTAAGCTGGGCTTCTGCGTTACTGGCGGGGAACTGTACCGCACCACGGAGCAGCAGGAAATCTACGTCAAAACCGGTAGGTCGAAAACGATGGATAGCAAACATCTTAAGCGTTGTGCCATCGACCTAAACTTCTTTAAGTACGGTAAGTTGGTGTACGACAAAGCGATGCTACAGCCTGTTGGTAACTACTGGGAAAGCCTTAGCAAGAAGAATTCTTGGGGCGGCAATTGGAACAACTTCAAAGACGTTCCCCACTTTGAACGTAGGGTATAAAAATGCCGCTTAGCAAAATCGTATTCAAGCCCGGTATCAATAAAGAGGGCACCAACTACTCTAACGAGGGTGGGTACTACAACTGTGACAAGATCCGGTTTCGTTCAGGTTACCCCGAGAAACTTGGCGGTTGGCTGAACCTATCGTTCACTGCTACCTATAAAGGTATCGCCCGTTCTATGATGAACTGGGTGACCCGTGACGGGTTCAACCTACTGGCTCTTGGTACTAGTCAAAAGTACTACATTGAACAGGGCACTACGTATAACGATATCACTCCCCTTGCTGGTGATGCTGTATCGCTAGGCGCTTCGCCTATTTCGGTTACGGCTGCTAGTAAGGTGGTGACTATCACTGCCATTGGGCACGGCGTCACGGCGGGTACCTACGTCACTTTTACGTCTACGGCTACTGTAGGTGACCTTGATATCAACGGTGAGTACGAAATAGTAACTACCCCCGACAGCAATACATACACAATTGCTAGTGCAACCGCTGCGTCCTTTACGGCTACTGGTGGTGGTACGGTAACGGCTGAATACCAAATCAATGCTGGTAACTCTATCGTTACTTCAGGCGTTGGCTGGGGTGCTGGTGGCTGGGGCCTTGGTGGCTGGGGTGAAGCTGCAACAACTAGCGTAACGCTACCTCTCCGTCTTTGGACGCAAGACTACTACGAACAAGACCTTATCTTCGCGCCTGTTGGCGGCAATCTCTATTTTTGGGCAAAGGATACGGCTACGTACAATCGTGCCATAACCCTGCAAGTTGCAGCGTCTGCGGAAACCAAGACTATCGTGATTACCACGGCTGCTTCTGTGGCGGGTACTACTACGATTGATGTAGATACGACAGAAGGCATTTACACGGGTTCTCCAATCAGCGGTACCAATATCGCTGCTGGTACGTACGTAGGTCTGTCGTGGAATTATGGCCCCACCCTCCCGCTTGTAAACGATACTGTGCTTCCGGCTAGTATCATCACGGGCGCTGGTGTTAGTTCCGGGGCGACCATTACTGTTGGCTATGCGGGCAAACATGCGCCTAATGAAACCAATTACGTAGTAGCTTCGGATACCTCGCACTTCACCATTGTGCTTGGCTCCAAGCCATATGACCCCACCGATTTCAACCCTCCGTTCGACCCCATGCTGGTCAGGTGGTCTGACCAAGAAAACCCCCTTGACTGGGTGCCAGCTACGAGCAACCAATCGGGTGAGCAGCACCTTTCAAATGGTTCTTACCTCGTCGCTGCACAGAACAACCGTCAAGAAATCATGGTTTGGTCTGACGTTGCTCTGTTCTCCATGCAGTACCTTGGGCCTCCGTACGTTTGGGGCTTTAACCTGATTGGTGACAATACATCTATCGCATCCCCCAATGCAGCCATCGCGGTAAACACCGTGGCGTACTGGATGGGCGTGGACAAGTTCTACCAATACAACGGACGCCTTGAAACGCTTAACTGCACCCTGTGGAAGTTCGTGTACGACAACATTAACCGTAACCAGCTTAGTCAAGTGGTGTGCGGGTCCAACGAAGGCTATAGCGAAATCTGGTGGTTCTACCCGTCGCTCAACAGTAACGCAAATGATAGCTATATCATTTACAACTACCTTGATCAGACTTGGTACTACGGCACCTTGAACCGTACCGCATGGCTGGACTCACCTCTGCGTACTTCTCCTATGGGCGCGTTTAGTATCCAGACCTCGTACTTGGCTACGGACATTGACGAAACCGCTGTGTCCATTCCGTTGGTGGACGGCTCTTCATACCCGGCTACTGGAACGGTAACAATCGACAATGAGCAAATCACTTATACAAGTATTTCAGGTAACAACCTTACTGTAGGCACTCGCGGGGCTAACGGTTCAACCGCTGCCACCCACACTGCTTATACGACGGTGGCTTACAACGTGCCAAACCAAGTGATGTATCATGAAGTCGGGTGTGATGATAGGTCGGCGTCTCTCACGCAGCCAATTGCTGGTTACGTTGAATCGTCTGACTTTGACATTGACGACGGCTATAACTTTGCGTTTGTTAACCGGGTAATACCTGACCTTACGTTCCGCAACTCTACTGCTACTAGTCCTAGTGTCATCATGACGTTCAGGGCTAGGAAGAACACCACTAACTCTGCACTTCAAACCAGTGGCCCCGGCAGTGCTTATGCAGATGTCGGCACCACGCCAACCACGGTTACTCGTACCAGCGATAGCACTGCCGTCGTAGAGCAGTTCACTTCCGAAGTGTTTACTCGGGTTCGCGGGCGTCAGATGTCGTTCAAGGTAGAGAATACCGCTGTTGGCGTAGCGTGGCAGGTTGGTGCTATGCGTATTGATGTGAAGCCGGATGGTAGACGCTAATGCAAAACTTACGCCCATCTAAAGCATCTAACCTAGCTGTTTCTCCAGACATCTATAACAAACAGAATATGGACCAGTTCAAGAACCAACTGCGTCTGTATTTTACCGAGCTGGATAGCAATAACCAGCAGTTGATTCAGGCTACAAATAATCTGTCAGTCATGAGTTGGCTTGGAGACTTACTGTAATGGCATTCCAAAACATCGTAGGTAAGCAGCTGGCGCAGCGGGCAATTACCACTGCTTATATACCAATTTATATAACTCCTGCTAATACCCGCGCGTATATCAAAGATATAGATGTATGCAATACGACAGCTCTTACAGTTGCTGTGTATGTGTCTTTAGTTAACGCTAACGATGTCGTTGGAACAGCCAATGCTCTTTTGTATAACGCTACTATCCCGGCCTACAGCACTTTGCAATGGACCGGTAGTCAGATACTGAGCGCGGGTGGTGGTGTGCAAGTAAAGGCTTCAGCTGTCGGCTGCTCGATTACGATATCGGGTGGAGAAGCAACATGACTATTAATCTATATCCCCCTGCTGGTACTACTGTTAACCCGGTTCTCGTCTCGTTTGCTGGTAGTACTCAGCAGGATGCGTTTGGGCGGTTACGTGTAAGTAATCCTTACACGATGTTTGATAGCCAATCCCGTTACGCAGCGGACAATGAGTATAGTTATTACACTGCCACTGGCGGCACTTCTGCATTCAATACGAACAGAAGTTCAGTAAACCTGAACGTCACCACGACTTCTGGCTCTACTACCGTTGCCCAGACATACCGGGTTTTCCCTTATCAGCCGGGTAAAAGTTTGCTTACCATGCAGACTTTCACGATGGCACCTGCACAAACTAATCTAACGCAACGTATCGGTTACTATAACGTTAACAATGGTGTGTACTTAGAGCAAACGGGTGATAGTACTTACCCGCTGTACTTTACTATTCGTACGTATACCAGCGGGGCTGTAAATAATGCCCGTAGTGTGCAGCAGCCTAACTGGAACGTGGATAAGTTTGACGGTACCGGTCCCAGCGGTATTGTTCTTGATATAACCAAAACTCAGATTTTGTGGCTCGATCTTGAATGGCTAGGTGTGGGCACCGTACGCTGTGGATTTGTAGTTGATGGGATACTTTATATAGCCCATGTCTTTGATAATGCCAATAGTGAGACTTCTGTGTATATGCAGACGGCTATCCTGCCTCTGCGTTGTGAGATATTCACGACTGGTACGACGGCAAGTGCAGCCTCGTTGCAGCAGATTTGCTCTACTGTCATATCGGAAGGCGGCTACGACCAGACCTCACAGCTATATAACGCTTACAGGACGACGCCTTTTACCATAGCAGCCGCTGCTACGTTCTACCCCTTGGTATCTATCAGGCTAAATTCCAGCTATTTAGGCGCTGTTGTACTCCCAGCCTTTATTAATTTCTTGCCTGTATCGGGTACCAATACCTACGAAGTAGTGTTGATAAAGAACGCTTCCCTGACTGGCGCTACGTGGGCAAGTACCCTATCGGCTGGTCAGGTAGATGTAGATGTTGCTGCAACCGCTTTTGCGACGGCTCCATCGGGGGACAGTATTATCCTAATGAGCTACGCGGTTTCGACCAATCAGGGAGTTACTCCTGTCTCTGCTACGCCGGGATACAACTGGAGTATGCAGTTGGGGGTAACCGCTAATCCCTCTGCCCCGGTTAGTGATACGTATACTTTGGGAGTTCGGGGAGCATCTTCTGCTGGTCTCCCTACTGTTGTTGGCGCTATCGCTTTCTATAATTTGACCGTATGATATTACTATGAAATCCCTTGTGAGGTAATTATGCACCGCGCCGCTAAAAGTCTCGCCTCCAAGGGGCGTAATGGCGATTCCGTACTTGTCCATATGACCCCCAAGGAAGTAGCGGGTCTGAACGGCCTTGCGCTTTCCGTATACGGTAAGCCGCTTACGATCAACCCCAAGACGGGGCTTGTCGAAGCTAGCCTGCTCAAGAAGTTTCTACCTACCATTGTCGGCGGTATTGCTGGCGCTATGGGTCTGGGTGAAGGTGTAAGCTCAATTCTTGGCGGTATTACTGGCGGCGCGGCTAACGGTTGGAATCTTAAGAACGTCGGTCTTGGCGCTTTGGGTGGCTGGGGCGGGCAGCAGCTTGGTGCTCGACTCAATACGGTGGGTGCACCGGGAGCGGGGGCTGAAACCGGGACTACGACTGGCGCGGGTAATGTTAACCCTGCCGTTAACCCCGTTACCACCGGGGCTGGGACTGATGAGAATTTGTTAGCGGCTCAATTTGGATCCGCTCCTCCCGCGACCCCTAACGTTCAAGCCGCCAATGCGTCTACCGCTGCAAACGAAGCAGCGGCAAAAACTACGCGAACACCTGTCAAGGTAGAGACCAAAGGTTTTGCTGGTTTGAAGCAGGCGGGTGAGGGTCTTAAGTCTGTAATCAAAGACCCTGCTGTATATAAAGAGTTCTTTAATGACAGCATGTACCCCATGGGTGCTGCTTATCTGGGCGGCGCGTTGGTCTCGGACAAGGTTTCAATGCCTAAGCAAGACCCCGCCCAACACTACGTCGTTGACTGGCGTACTGGTCAGGTAAATCCTGACTGGCAGAAGGTGCCCGGTGCTTCTTATTACCTGCCGGGTACCCGTGGCCCTACCAATGGTAAATATGTCTCAGAGAGTGAGTACTCTCCGTCTATAGGCAATTATTGGTGGATGAAGGCCCCCGGCGCGGCTGGCGGCGGTTACTTTGCTGAAGGTGGGGATGTCCCTGCTGTTCCTGACCCGCGCCTGACTTATACGTCCCCGTATAGCGGTAACACCTACAAGTCTCCTTACGCAGATGACCTTGCCGCCTATATTGGAAAGGTCAACGCATCACTCCAACCCGCTCCTAAGACGGGTACTGGGACTGGAACAGGTACTGGGACTGGAACAGGTACTGGGACTGGAACAGGTACTGGGACTGGGACTGGGCCGGGCGGTAGCAATATCGCTGATTCACGGGAACCAATGGGCGGTGAGAACGTCGGCTATCCGGTAGACGCTACTGGACCGGGTATGCCTATTGTTACTCTTCCTTCTGACCGCAGCCCCGGTGACCGTGCAGAAACGGGTGGTGCTGGCTTTAGCGTTGGTCCCGGCGGTATGGGTTTTATCTCTTCGCCTACTCGTAGCCCGCTTCGTGGAGACAACTCATACGTCACGGATCCAACTACGGGCCTTCGTACCGATACACCTAAGACGACTCCTCCCGCTACTACGCCCCCGGCTACTACGCCCCCGGCTACTACGCCCCCGGCTACTACGCCACCTCCCGAATCAAGTTTGCTAGATAAGGCTAAGACTGTTGCTAACTACGGGATGGACGCATACAGCGTTATCCCTGATTTAGGAGCAACCGTTGCTGGTAATTTTGCTAATAGGTATTTTGGCCCCATTGGCGGTAATGTTGCTAAAGTTTTAGTTAGTCCGTCTAATCTTTTTAGTACTGTTAGACACCCGCTTACTTATCGCCCACCCGATAACGTTTTTGTAAAATATGCAGGGGTGGATCATTTCGGGATGACACCGGAACAAGCGGCGGCGGATGACGCTTTAGTTGCTGCTGATGAACAAAAAGAAAAAGAATGGTTAGCTAAAAAAGCCGCTGCTAAAGCTGCTAAAGCTGCTAAAGCCAAAGCCAAAACCCCTAGTGGCGGTGGTGGTAGCCCTGTTGGTGGAGGCGGTGGAGGCGGTGCTGGTATTGGGGCTGGCGGTAAATCCGCCACTCATATTAGGCGTGGAACGGTTGAAGTTATGCCCGCTGCCTACGGTGGCTACCTTGGTCACGGCTACGCTGGCGGTGGCGGTATCGCCTCGCTTGGGTCATACTCTGACGGTGGGCGTTTCCTGCAAGGTCCCGGTGACGGTGTGTCGGACGATATCCCCGGCGTAATCCACCATCCGGACGGGCAGCAACAACCTGCTCGCCTAGCCACTGGGGAGTTTGTCTTCCCTGCACGTATCGTGTCCGAGATTGGCAATGGCTCCAGCGATGCTGGCGCGCAAAAACTTTACGCCATCATGGACCGTATCCAGAACGACCGTAAACGCACGATTAAGAACGTCGCGCTTGATTCAAATGCTGAACGCCACTTCAACGGCATGATGGCGTAAGGAGAGAAAAATGGCTGCTACCCCGACTCGTACTGAAACGATAACCAGCAATATTCCTGATGAGGTTAAGCAAAACTACGTTAACCTCGTTGGCGAAGTAGATGCTTTTGCTAAGCAACCATATCAGTATTACCAAGGGCAGCGGTTCGCGGATATCAATCCGCTTGAGCAGCAGTACTACCAAGGTGCCACTAACCTTGCTCCCTCTGAGCAACTTGTTGGTGCCACCAACATGGCGAACCAAGCTGGGCTTGGTGCACTTAACTCCGGTATGTTTGGTCAAGCTGAAGCAGACCAGTACATGTCGCCGTACATCCAGAACGTTCTGAATGTGCAGAAGCAGGCTGCTATGCGTGACTACAACCGACAGGTACCTGCTATGCAAGCGGCTGGCGCTCGGTTTGGTGGCCTTGGTGGCACTCGTGGGGCTCTTGCTCAATCCGAAGGTATGCGTAACTTGCAAAACTCTTTGCAGGGTATTGATGCTACGGGCATGCAGAACGCATGGCAGCAAGCTCAGGCACAGTACAACGCTGACCAAGCGCGGCGTATGACGGGTATCGGTCTTGCCAATCAGTCTGCCAGCATGATGAACCAGATTGGTGACACCGACTTCAACCAACGCATGAATGCACTGAACACGCAGCGTCAAGCTGGTGCAGATTTGTATGGTCGTGATCAAGCTCAGAAAGACTTCGATTACCAGCAGTTCACTGAAGAGCAGAACCTACCGTACCGTCAGTACGGTCTACGCTCGGATATCTACCACGGCATCCCAACTAGCGGTCAGACTACTAACATATACGGTCAGAGTAGCCAAGCTGCTGGCGTAGTTGGTTCGGGTGTTTCCGCTTACAACATGTTCAAGCCGGGGGGCTAAGTAATGGCGTACGGTAGTCCTTCACTTCTCAGCGACCGTGGTCGTGCGTGGCTCGGTTCGGTAGAGAACGTATCCCCGCAGCAGCTTCCGGCTCATGCTGAGATGGCAGCAAAAACTGGTCTCATGTCATTCCAAGATGCGTTGATGATCAAGCAGATGGCTGATCAAATTCGCGCTAGTGGCAAGAACGAGGGGGTACCATCTAACAATGTGATGCAGGAGAAGCTTGCTATGCTCTCTGGGCGTCCTGCTCCGCAGCCGCAGATGCCCCCTTCGCAAATGCAACAAACGCAACAAACGCAACAAATGCAGCCACAACAAGACCCACGCATGCAAGCTGGTCTTGGCGCTATGCCCGTCCCTGTGATGGATAACGCACAGTACGCTGACGGTGGCATCGTGGCGTTTAGCGGTGAAAACGGTAGCCACGTTCCTCCCCCCGCAAAAAAGGGTTTTTGGGAGAGCATGGTTGATTTCTATTCTCCCGATGAATCTGACCGAGTGTACGAAGGTAGGGTAAGAGACAAACAAGGTCGTGTTATCCAAGAACCTGATGGACAACCTCCAGCGGGGGTTACTACTATCCCGTCAAATCCCGGTAACTATGTTGGGGGAGGAGGCGCGGCTCATCCTGAGTGGGTGGGTAAAGAGGTACGAGTAAGTCCCACTGGGCGTCCCTACGTTTATGAACCACCGCGATTGGTAGATGAAGACGCTAATGCAGGTCTTGGCGGTTTTAATATGCCGCCTAGCACTCTTAAAGAACTTAATGTCGATGAAGAATTGGCAAAAGACGATTACAGTGCTTACGATAAGTGGGCAGCGGCTATGGGTATTAACCCTAAAGAAGCAGCTAAAGAAAAAGAAGAAGACCGGCGTCAGGCGTTGATCATGTTTGGTGCCAAGATGGCCCAAGCGTCTAAGGATAATGATTTCTTCGGTGCATTCGGTGCTGGTGCTGAAGAGTACGGCAAGCAGACGGGCGAGAGTAAAAAAGAACGCCGCGCCGCTGAAAAGGAAAGCAAACTTGCTCGCATGAACCTTGAAATTGGTAAGGGTAGTGAGCAACGCGCATCTCGTCGAAGCGTCCAAAATGCGGCAACCCGTCGTTCCGAAGTGATTGCTCAGAATGAAGTGGCGCGTGGTCAACTTGCACTCCAAGCGCGTAGCAACGAACTTGCTGAAGCATCACGGCAAGCTTCACTAATTGCTGCACGAGCGGGTCTTCCCATTCAAGCAGCTAAAGCGGTTGGTGCGCTGGCAGCTGCTAGGACTAAAGTCCTCCAAGACCTTCGTAGTAGTGACCCGGATTACATAGGTTGGGCAGATGTCCTCCGGAAAGACCCTAATGGCGAAGATGCGGAGCAAGCGCGACAGGAACTTAGGAATATGGAAGCCGCTGCTACAGCAACGATTGATTCCCAGTTGAATGCGCTTTTACAAAGAGGTTATGCTGGGTGGAGCCCTGAAGGCACACCTTCCGAGGACGAATAATGCCTAAGTATGACGTTACGGGTCCAGACGGTAAGGTTTACCGAATCGCTGCTCCCGAGGGTGCTACGCCTGAAGAAGCTCAAAACTATGTAAATGATCTATTTGCATATCAGAATGTAAAGAACTATCAGGCTTCTCCGTTACCTAAACCCTACGCAGGGTTTCTTGGCGCGCTTGGTGAAGCAGCTACTACCCTTGGCGCTTCGGACGAAGCCGCTGCTTATGCTGCCAACCCTACGCCCGAGAACCGTGACGCCTTGATTAAGGCTAACGAGTCCAAGTATCGGTACACCGAGAAATACGGCAACGGCAAAAACTGGCAGCACTTTAAAGAATCTCTTGGCACTTCGCTAGGTTCTCAAGTAGCCCCGGTTCTTGCGGGTATTGGTGCGGGATATCTTACGGGCGGCACAGGTGCCACCCCTGCTTATCTTGGTGTGGATGCCGCGCAATACGGCATTACGACGTTGGCACGGCAAGCGGAAGCTGCCAAACGTGCTGAACAAGAAGGCGGCACTGCTCCTAAACTAGACCTTCTTGCTGTCGCATATACGTCTGTTGGGCAGGCAGTTATTGACCGTGTTGGTATGCAGGCGTTTGCCGGTACCATTGCCAAGTTTCCATTTGTCAGTCAGTTGGTTGGTAAACAGTCTAAACAGGCTGGTTCCCTTCTTCAGCAGGCTATGCAGAACGGTAGCGGTGCCATTGTTGGCGGCGTGTTCAAGGGTGTAGCCAAGGGTGTTGCAGTTGAAGTACCGGAAGAATTGGCGCAAACGTATCTTGAAAGGTTAGGCGCTGGACTTCCTACTAATGATGATGAGGCCAAAAAAGAATACCTGAACACGGCGGTTGAAGCTGCTGTACTTGGCGGTGCCTTTGGTGCTGGTGCTGGCGCTATTGATACGTATAGCGCGCGTGCTGGATCTAACGCTGCGCCTCCTGTTCAGGTACTGCGTAACCCCGGCGGCGGTACGGCTACGCCTCCCGGTGGTACGGCTACGCCTCCCGGTGGTACGGCTACGCCTCCCGGTGGT
>ERZ650310.50-NODE-50-length-33626-cov-5.482887_pt1 | contig 33626 bp, 53 predicted proteins | sample MGYA00376246_ERZ650310 | MGnify/ENA primary metagenome ERZ650310 (study PRJEB26733, sample SAMN07839286) | wastewater metagenome | biome: small river; feature: stream; material: water | place: USA: North Carolina | collected 2016-03-01 ...
GTATATTCATCCACAACGCCAGGTGTTCAATCATTTGAAGCTTCTGCCCGTCCAGGATATATGGGGCTAAATCTTGGTGATATTGCATCATTCCTTCAAGGTGCTGGTGGTCAAGAAGGATATATTGGTCAGGTGGGCAGCGCAACAACTCAAGCTCAACAGCAACTAGATGCAGCTCGTGCAGCGGAGTATGGTGGTATGACTGGTCAAGTTGGTGCTGTAAGAGGATTGCTTGGAGCCATTTCTCCAGAAGCTCAGAGGATCATGCAGCTTCAACAGGCTGAGGCAAACAGAGCATATCAATCATCACAAGGACTCAGCGGGCAAGAAGAAAGAAATGCCCAGCAAGCAGCCAGAGAGGCATCTATGGCACGAGGAAATCTCGGGTCTGCTGGTTCAGTGGCGTCAGAAGTATTGAATAGAGAGAACGTTCTTGCTAGTAAAAGAGCGCAAGCGTCACAGGCTGGACAACAAGCGTACCAAACAGCACAAAACTTTTATTCTCCAGCACTTAGTCTTCTTGGAGGAACTCCATCATCAATCGGAATGGGCCGGCAATACGCGCAAACTGGTCTAAGTGAAGTGGGACAAGCAACGCCAAAACTTTTTGATTACAGCACTGCATTTGGGATTGAAAATGCAAATGTAAAAGCTCAAGACGCATACAATCAAGCAAGGTATCAACAAAAACTTCAAAACTATCAATCTGGTATGGGTATGGTTGGTACACTTGGTGGTGCTGCTGTTGGAGCAATGTTTGGTAATCCAATGCTTGGAGCGTCTATCGGTGGGGCATTAACTGGATCTCCATCTGCTGGATTGGCAACATCAGAAACAGTAAATAAAGGATTTTCAATGCCATCATTTTTAGGTGGTAGTGGAGGATATTTATCGGGGATTGGAGGCAATGCGATGAGTACGGCAGCATCTTCTGGAGCATACTAATAATAAAATTATGGCACTTTTAGCACAAGGGTTTGACCCAAGCGGATATACTCCAAGTTATGCTGTTGCAAATGCAGCTAATGAGCAGTTTTTTCAAAATCAGCAACAAGGACTTCAAAATATCTCTAAGGGGATTGAGGACTATGCGAAACAACAAAAAGATTTAGCTCAGAAGGATAAGGAGATGGCAGCAAAAATCAAAGGGACTATGTCTCTCTTGGATAATGCTAAGGGAATTTATACTGGATTCGCTCCTCAGATTGATGCAATGAAAGTAAAACTTTCTGATCCATCTCTATCTAATCTTGATAAGGCTGGAATTGCATCTCAAGTTGAAAATACGCTTGGATTATTTGCTAAACATGGGGAGGATGCGATGAAGAGTAGACTGAATGAGGCTCAAGCTCAATATTATGAAGCTAGAACTACAGGTGACATTGGAGGAGGTCAACCATCAGTTGTTATGCAGGACGTATCAATAACAAATCCAGATGGATCTGTTACAAAATATAATTTGCCATTTGATAAGAAGATCAAGAAGTATGTTGATCCAGAAACATCAAAACCAATTGGTGATATTAACAAATGGTCTAATCAGGAAAAAGGATGGGAAGCAATAAATGATTCTACTACTTCAAACCAAAATATTGGTAATCAAGTTGAAGGTGCATTAAATCTTGTTGGAAATTATAAATCAACAGCATTTGGAACTCAAAATATTGATAAGACTACAAGGAATGATATTGCAACTGGTAAAATGGCAGCAGTAAAAGGAGATGAAAATATTGGATCAAGTGGAATTCGATATAGAGGATTAGAAAGTGATCTTCCTACTGTAGCATCAAAAACTCTTCCATCTGGTGCTGTAATCAATGTTGTAAGTGATCTATTCCCACAAGGAAAAAATTTCCAAGTAGCTGGAACTGGCCCTGCATCATCAAATGTCATTGATTTCTTTGCTAGTAATAAGAATGATTACAATAAATTAGCCAATCAGAAAATTCAGAATATTAAAATACTGAATCAGCAAGCACAAGGTATTAGTAATGCTGCTAATATGACAACTAATCAAATTGGTACACCAGAACAACAGAATCAAATTGCTCAAATGATTTCTGAGGGAGCATCAAAAGCTACTGCTGAAAATGTTTCTCCGAATGTAGTCGGAACTGATAATATGGGTGAAGATACAGTAATCCCTACTGTCGGAAGAGCTGGTGGTGTTACAACAATTCCAAGACAAGTTCTTAAACAGCGTGATGATCTATCTGCAATCAATGCACAAAGAGCTAATCTAAAAAGTCTTGGTGATACAATTGATCCAGAATTTAATAAGCAAATTGATGACGCTGTTAAAAGTAATGATTATGGTGCTATTTCTCAATATGCTGAAATCTTAAAAGAAAGAAGTAAAAAAGCATTAGAAGCAAGAGTTGCTGCTAAAGACATTGAGAATAGAGCCACAACAGAAGCTAGAATTAAAGCTGAAGCTGCAAAACCTGCTGCTGAAGAAGCTAAAAAACAAGCAGAAGTTCAACAGCAGACATTATTTACAAACATTGATGCTGCTAAATCTATGGCAAAAGCAGTTGAAAGTAATATTTTGCAAGTAAGACCAGTAAAATTTGTTGAGTCATTTATGAATACCAAACAAAAAAGACTTGAAGATCTTATTAAGCCTATTGAGAATTTGATTGCTATTGATACTCTAAATGCAATGAGAAAAACATCTCCAACTGGTGCGTCAGGATTAGGACAAACGACTGATACCGACGTTAAACTTTTGAAACAACAAGTTCGTGCTATTGATCCAAGAGGAAACGCAGAAGATATTGTAAGAGATTTAAATATGATTAAATCTACTGTTCTTGATACGGTTCATGGAACAAAAAATTATCGTATTAGAGCATTGCAATCTGGGAAAATAACTCAAGATCAATTCGATGAGATAGAATCCATGTATCCATCTAAATCAACTGGAATTCCTACATCTCAAGCAATCATCCAACAGAATATTTCTCCAGAGATTAGAAGAATAGCAAATAAATATCAATAAAAAATGCCAGACTCAAATACAAATCAATATGTGGATTCTTTAACGAAAAGTATTGATTCTGCAAATCAGAAACTAATATATGCTCAGAATACTGGTGATAATCAATTGGTATCAGAAATTACTAATGATATTAGTTTGATGTCATCTGAGAGAGCTGGATTGATAGCTAGATCTAATGAGCAAAAAGCAGTCATTCAGCAATCAGCTATTGACGCATTAGGCAGTCCAGTTAGAGATGCAGGATCAATTCGAGGAGAAGAAATTGACAAATTAACTGATGCTAATAATGCTGGTAACATCTCTCCAAAAGAAATTTCTAGAATTGCTTCGATTAAAAGTGATCCAGATAAGAGTATTGACTCAATTAAGAATAATATCTCTACGGCATTTGACATTGATCCTAATAATTTGGATGTTACTTCTGGACTTGATTACAGTACTAGAAATAATTTATCTTTACTTCATACTCCTGAAGAAAAAATAAATTATCTCCAGCAAACTTATGGTCAAAATGTAAGACAATTCAATTTATCTGGAACACCAGCATTCGTAGTTGGTGATGATAATGGCAAATGGACTCTTGTTGATGAGGTTGGATTTAAAGGAGCAGACATTGCTGATTTTGCTGGAGAGGCATTACCAACTTTGGCAGGAGTAGCTACCGGATACATCATGGGGAAAACTAAAGCTAGTCCTACTGCTATTAGTGCCGCATCAAATGCTGCACAAGGTCTTGTCGGAGCTGCGCAAGATGTATTATCAGCAAAACTTCTTGGAGTTGACCCCGATGTAGCTGAGGTTGCTCAAAGAAGATCTATGGAGGCAGTTCTTGGCCTAGGAATTGATAAAGCAATGAAATGGATTGTGGCTCCTTTCGCAAAAAGAGTTGGTACAAATATCCAAAATCAAATGGCAACAGAAATTGAATCAGCTAAGAATTTGCTTAAAAGCAAAGGATATGAAACTGATGCTCCAATTAAATACCTATTTGGCCAGGATGCATTGAAAAGACAATTAACTCAGATTTCAAAATCTGGAGATAATCCACTTATTGCTGGTGGCCAACAACGTGCTATTAATAATACCCTTGAAACACTTGGAGAATGGAAGAATGCAACAACTAGAGATGCTCCTAGCGAGTTCCCTTTGGTAATGGATAATTTCAAAAAACAATGGGATGAAGTTACTAGTAATCTGTCTAAGAGAGACAAGAGATCTGCTGGAATCATTCAAGGTGCATTTGATAGGAAATGGAATGATATTGCCGTCGATGTTACTGAGCAGGCAACTAATGGAAGAGTTGTTAAGGGAAGTTTGGATGCTGGAATGGATGTTCTTAAGAAAATTAAAAGTAAATATTATGATGAATTTTTCAAAACAGCAAAAAATTCTGGATTTGAAAATATTCCACAAGATGAAGTAGCTAATATTCTTGAGAAGGGAGTCAATGACATAACTAAGGGAATGCAGCCAAACTCAACCATTGCAACTCAAATTAATGAATTAAGAGCAAATGTTGAGGGAGGAAAACTCGCAGCAAAATTGGAATCCGATATTGCAAATGGTATTTCAGTCGAAACTCCTGAATTGAGAAATCAAATTCAAGAATTAAAAGCAAACGCAGCAGATCTTGATGCAGAACAAGTTCATTATAGGATAAGAAGAGCGAAAGCAGAAGTACCAGAAACAGGATCTTTTGGAAATAGTGATCCAAATAAGGCAATAGCTGAGAGGGCATCTAGTAAACTTCGTGATGAATTTTCCAGAAGACTAGATAATGCTGGATTAGGAAAAGCATGGCAAGATACTACAAACGTATTCGAACAGGCAGTTCAATCTAAGACTGGGATGAATGCTAATATTTTGGATACTGAATTTGGAATAGCCAGATTAACTCCAGAACAAATTGCCAATTCTTCTGTTAGTGATCCAGAATATATTAAACAAGCAATTGGTTTAGCTAGAGCGCATTCTCCAGAAGCAGCAGCTCAGACTACAGAAGCATTGAAGTCAGCATACTTAAATAAAATCAAACTTGTTAAAGTTGAAGGAGCAGAGCCTGGGAAGTTTGGATTTAATCGAGATATTGTTAAAGAACTTTGGGGGAAAAATGCAGATGGAACAGTTAATGAGGCACTTGGAAATCATATGGCTTCAAAAATGATGCAACTTAAAAATGCATTTGATGATCTAAAAGTTCCTATTAAAAAAATCAATCTTGAAGATATTAATGGATTATTCAAATCGCTAAATGAAGATGAAACTAAATCAATTATTAAGAACATTGCCCAAAAATCAAATGATTTAGTAAAACTCGAAGATCTTGAGAATAACAAATTGATTGAATTGGCTAAAAAGGGTCAGTTCAATATAATTGATCATCCAGTATTTTCTCGTGCAGCATACAACGCAAATCCAAGTGCTTTGGCAGACGTGATGAGAAAACTTCCTGCTCCTCAAAAAGTATCAACTAGAATGGATTTTGTAGAACAATTATTTAATGATTTCGCTAGTGATAAGAGAACTGCTACAGGAGTACCTCTTTGGGATGGTTCGGAAGCAGTAAGGAGATTGAAAACTGATAAAGCATTAAAAAGCAGAATTAGAATTGTAATGGGAGATGAATTCTTATCTAGTTTTGAGGCTGCATCAAAAATGTTAGATGTAAATACTGTTATTTCTCGTGAGAGATCTCAACTTGGAGTTAAGGCATCAGCTACTCCATCTGGGATCAAATTGTTTGGAGTTGGAGCATTAACATATATTCCACAAAAGGTAATGGCTGCACTATATGGAGCTGATTCAATGAAGCCTATATTTCGTATTTTGTCTCAAAATGTTGGGCCAGAAGCCACTGAAAGAAATCTCCAGAATTACATGAAAAATGTAATTACTGCTCGTCCATTTATTACTGGACTAGCTCATCAAGCTAGAAATGACCCAGATTTCAGAGAAAAAATGAGAAGTTCTATTCGATTTCAATCAGATGATACTAGCAAAAGACTTGAAGAATTGAGGTTAAATCTTCCAAGATAAAAAATAAGATTGCACTTATTGCTTTTCTTATCAAGATCCGCTCATAATGAACAATAAAACGCTAACAATTGAAAATAATTCTGATGATTTGTCCAATACCGAGTGGTTTCAAGAAGTTCTTGATAGAGCTAAAGAGCATGGTGAGCGTAAACGAGTAGAATTCTGGAATCCTAATGGAGCTGCTAAGGCACTTTGGGGACTAGCTCAAGGAAAGAGTCATAATAAAATTGCTCAGGAGTCAGGACTTGACAGAAAGACTGTCAGGGAACTTGAGTGGAGGCATACGGATACACTTGATACAAAGAGAAAGGAATTTTCTCGTAAGTACGCTATTGCAGCAGAGGAGTATACTGACTTACTGTTCCAGAAAGCAGAACAACTCGCTGACAATCCTGAGCAACTCAAGAACATCTCACCAGATAGATTGGCACTAACAGTTGGTATTATGACCGATAAGGCTACCCAGCTTGCCGGTATGGCAGGTGTTGTTATTGAGCATCGGAAGGGTGCTTCTATTGAAGATGCTGCCATTATGATCGCACAGGCTAAGGCTAAGATCGCTCAGAGAGCTTCCACAGTCATCATTGACGTGCTATGAAATGGAGATCGCACCAGATTCTAACTCCCCCAACGGACGAGGAAGTAGCAGAGATGGAACCAGAGGATCTGATTTCACTTCATCAGAATTACCATGAGGCAATCGAGAACGCTGAGAAGGATCCGTTTAGATATGGATTTAGACTTCCGCACTGGGGCAAGGCAGAAGAACAACTACAGGATGTAACTGAGATCGTAGCACTTGGCGGTAACCGATCAGGGAAAACCCAATGGGGAGCATTTTCTATTGTTCGAGCTGCCGTTGAGAATCCTAATTCTGAAATATTCTGTTTTGCGCAAACTTCCGAGGTGTCAATCCGACAACAACAGAGCGCAGTTTATGACTGGCTACCAGCAGAACTGAAGACAAAGCAAACATCAGCAGGGGCTTATATCTCCTATACTAAGAAGAACGGGTTCACAGATGGATCGCTAATCCTTCCGAATGGTTCCCAGATTATTTTTAAGACATACTCTCAATATCAAAATAATCCCACAATCTTAGAAGGTGCGGAACTTGGTAGCAGGTCGCCAGTATGGCATAATATCGGTGTATGGTTGGACGAATACCTTCTTGGCCCAGAACTAATTAACACACTTCGTTTCCGTTTAGCTACGCGAGATGCAAAGATGCTGGTTACGTTTACGCCTATTGATGGATGGACTGAGGTAATTAAGGAGTACTTGGATAACGCTGAGACGATTGAATCTAGATCAGCAGAGCTTCTGAAGGGGGAATTGGTTCCATATATCCAGAGGTCAAAGAAAAGAAACGCAAGCATTCACTACTTCCACTCTCAGGACAACCCATTTGGAGGCTATGAGCGTATCAAGGAGGCTCTTGAAGGAAGAACGAGAGAGGAGATCCTCATTCGGGCTTACGGAGTCCCTGTGAAGTCACAGGCGACCAAATTTCCCAAGTTCAACACTCTAGTCAACGTCATTGATCCATCTGCAATTCCAACTAAGAACGTCACTCGTTATCAAGTAATTGATCCTGCTGGAGCAAAGAACTGGTTCATGTGTTGGATAGCAGTTGATGAGACTGGAACATACTACGTATATCGTGAATGGCCTAGCGTAGAATATGGTGATTGGGCTGAATGGAAGAGTGGTAAATGGATACCAGGGGAGGCAGCAAAAGGTCTTGGATACGGAATTCGTGACTATGTTGAACTGATTCAAAATTACGAGGAAGAAGAAGAAGTGTTTGACAGACTCATCGACCCACGTCTAGGTGCAGCTAAGTATCAAGCGTCTGATGGTGCTTCTTCAATCATTGAGGATCTGGCAGAAATGGAAATCATTTGTAATCCAGCTCCAGGACTTGAGATTGAGGATGGACTTCAAGCACTGATAAGTAAAATGTCATACGATACATCTAAACCACTTGATTCTGTTAATCGTCCACACTTCTACATCTCAAAAGACTGTGAGAATATTATTCATGCACTTGCTGAATATACTGGAGATCAAGGACTCAAGGAAGCATGGAAAGATCCTATTGACGTTTTGAGATACGCAGCTATTGCTGATCTAGACCACGTTGACTCAAAGAAATCACAAATAACAAGACAAGGAAATGGCGGATATTAAAGACTGGAAACAAGGAGATATTGCAAAGAAGTTGGAGATTAATTCTGCTGATATTAAGGCATTTAGAGATGAATTTCTAATTCATGGAACTCATTGGGCTAAAAGCGGCGCAACTATTTACTGGACTGATCATGCGTTCTGGATGCTGAAGAAGCATCTAGCAACACCAGTCGAGCAATCGCATGAGATCGAAGTGACAGTAATTGGTGCAGCTAATAACCCGCGTTTTGTTTATGGTGATCTCAATGGATCACGCATTGCAATCGAATGCAGAGCAAATGAATCACAACAAATTCTAAAGAAGACAATCAAAGTAATCGTCCGCGAAGAAAACGGAGAAACTTATTACAGTTATAAATCATGAAATCAACTATCGAAGAAAATATGTCGGATACTTCCAATGAAGAAGATATGGAGGGTGAGTCCCTAATCTATACATCTACTGAACCTAATATTGATGCCTTGCGTGGCGCGTATGATCAGTGCTTGCTTCAATTGGACGAATACTTTGAAATTTGTCGTAGAAGCTATGATGATCGAAGAAATATCTGGGATGGAAAAACTACTGACCTTCGAAAGCAAGGATCTAATGCATTCCCATGGGATGGTGCATCTGACATGGAGGTGAACGTGATTGGTGAGCGTATTGATGCATTTGTATCTATCCTAGATCAAGCACTTTCTCGTAGCCATATCAAGGCATTCCCAACCAGCACTACGTCTATTCCTAGAGCAGCACTAGTATCGTCATTTCTAAAGTGGATGAAGTCTAGTTATATTCCTGACTTCAAGAACCAAATGGAGCTTGGTGCAAACTACCTTTTGGAAAAGGGTATCATGGTAAGTTACGTGGGATGGAAGCGTGAGAAGCGTACATTCCTACAAGATGTTTCTCTGGATCAATTGGTTCAAGCATCTCCTGAAATGGCAGATTTGATCCTAAATGGTGCAGATGACAAGATGTTGATCGAAATGATCGCTCAGGCATTCCCTCATATGACGGCTAAAAGAACAAGGAAGTTTCTCAAGGAGATCCGTAAGACTGGAAAGGCTAGTATTCCTATCCCTAGAGTATCCGTAGATTGTCCTGTAGTACACTCCTGCGCCCCTGACGGAGAGGTTCTCTTCCCGCCATACGTTATCGACCCCCAAGCTGCTCCTTATGTCTTCTGGCGCACGTTTTTAACTGCTCAGGAACTTGAGAAAAAGGTTGCAACTGAGGGATGGGATGAGGAATGGGTTGATGAAGCAATTGATAGCCTTCGCGGTAAGGATTCATATTATCTGGATGGGCAGAAGGTTAAGAGGTTCACCAAACTCCCGCTGACGAACGATAATGAGCTAGTAATGGTAGTCTACGCATATCAACGTTTGATTGACGAAGATGGTGCTGAAGGTATTTATTGCACTGTGTTTAATCCTAACGTAGATGGATACGCCAAGACTGAATTGCTCAATGGTTATGATAATTATCCATTTATTGTGACTCGCCTATCTAATAATCAGAAGCGTATGTATGAAGTTCAGACGTTCCCAGATATTCTTCGTGGAACTCAGCTTCAGATTAAGACCGAGAGAGATAGTCGAATCGACCGCGCTAGCCTTTCAACACTTCCTCCAATCATGCATCCTGCTGGTAGACCTCCTGCTGAATGGGGGCCAGGTAGACGTGTTCCTTATCGCAGACTAGGTGAGATTGCCTTTGGGCCAACTCCTCCAAGTGATAATGGATCTATTGAGATTGAATTGTCGATGAGCGCACAGGCAGATAGAGCAGTTGGATTGGATCTAAATAGTCCGATTTCAGCAGTTCGTCAGCAATTCTTCGTTAATAAGTATCTGGATCATGTCAAGGATGTTCTTGGTCTTGCATGGAAGTTGTTCCAGCGCATGGGGCCAGATGAAGTATTCTTCCAAGTTACTGGTAATCCTAATCCTCAAACGATGACTAAAGGAAGCCCAGACGAGAATTATTCGCTGACGGTATCATTTGACTCGCTCAGTGCTGATCCAGAAAATGCTGAATCACGCATGAAACAAATTGGAAGTCTAGTTCAGTTCGACCGCAATGGCCGTATTGATATGGATAAGTTCCTTGAGTTTGCCGCTATGAGCATCGACCCAGTATTTGGTGACTACGTTCTCCAACCTGCTGAGGAGGCTACTGCTAAAGTGCAGAAACAAGTAACGGATGACCTAGCTAAAATCTATGCAGGAATTGAAGTTCCAGCCCAACCTAATGGCGCACAGATTGCAATGCAGATGCTTCAAGCATACGCACAGCAACCTGACGTGGCACAGAGAGCGCAGCAAGACGAGGCATTTGGAGGTAGACTTCAGAAGTACGCTCAGGCTTATCAATTCCAAATTCAACAAGCTCAAAACGCAGAGATTGGTCGACTTGGAGTTGCTCCAGCACAAATGGGAGGAATTAGAACACAAGATATTAATCAGGCATGATAGATCATGGGAAATTGAAACATGGGTATGTAAATGCAGAAACAGGATTGGTTTTTTGGTCTTATGATCAAAATAGAAAAGAACGATGGGTTACCTCAGATAAATTTAAAGAATCTAGGCAGAAAGCAAATCAACGAGCCAAAGAAAGATATTGGGCTAATCCAGAATCTTCTCGTCAATCATTAAGAAAGTGGCATCACAACAACAAAGAAAAAAAATCACAATCTTTTAAAAATTGGCAAGAAAAAAATAAGAGCAAGCTAAGAGATAATCGATTAATGAGAACTTATGGATTGTCTAATGAAGATTACATCGCAATGTTCGAATCTCAAATAGGATTGTGCGCTATATGTAGAGAGCCACAGCAAGGAATTACAAAAGACGGAGAGACTCGATTTCTTTGTGTTGATCATTGCCATAAAACTGGCAAGGTAAGACAATTATTATGTGCGAAATGTAATGCTGGACTCGGTCAGTTTAATGACAATTCAGAACTTCTTAGACAAGCATCAAAATATTTAGAGAAACACAAGTAATATGGAGAAGAGATTCAAAAAGGTTGTAATTAATCCAGAAAGAAATGGAAATGCAGCGGAAGCAAATCAATGAAATAATATGATACCAAAACCAACACTACCAGACGCACTGTCAATCCTTAAAAACAATGATGAATTCAAGGTATTTATTGAATTTCTAGTCGACGAAAGAGAAGCATTTATTGCTCAAATGCGTCAAGCTGAAGGCCCAAATGATATCATGAAGTTAGCCGGATCAATTTCAACACTTGACGAGATTCTACAATTCGTTAAGGTTTCCTCAGAGGGTTAAACCTCCGGTTTGTTTATCGTGTTAGTGTGTTAATGTAGGAATGCCTCCGTAGTTTAATTACTGCGGGGGCATTTTCCTATGTAGCTTGACAAATCGTAATTACGTGACCAGTTGTCGGGTATCGCTATCGCCTAGCGTAATTGGCGTTATAATATATGAGTGAAGAGTCTACGGCCATCGCTGGGGTCACAGAACCAGTGTCAAACGTATCAGTTGAAGAGTATATTGCTCGTCGAATTGGTGCTGCATCAAATAACGAAGAACCTGCTGAAGAATCTGAAGCGGAATCCGAAGTTGAATCAGAAGATCAAGAGATTGATCAGACGGATGATACTGAATATTCTGATGATGACGAAGAAGTAAGTTCTGAAGAAGCTGAACTAGATTTACTTAATCTCTCCACAGAGCAGATTCAAGAACTAGCTAAGAAAGGAAAGAGTCGATTGCTCCAGCGTGTTGGTGAACTCACCGCACAAAAGAGACTGCTAGAGGAGAAACTCCAACAGCAATCAGCGACAAAACCAACCAAAGAAATTCCCCAAACTGAAAACCCGTTCAGAGAAGTTAATTCGGTTGAGGAACTCCTTGCGAAGCATACAGAGCTTGAAAAGGTCTTGGAAGATACTGATGCGATCTTGGAAGAACATGAGGATTACGGTGCTGAGGATATCATCACTGTAGGAGATCGTGAATTCACCAAGAAAGAAATCAGAAAAGCGAATCGTAATGCTCGTGAGGCGATCACTAAATATATTCCTGCACAAGAGAAGCAGATTGCTAAAATCCAGCAACTCTCGCAGATGGAAGAGCATTACTCAGCCGCAGCTAAAAAGGAGGTTCCTGACATTCTCGATACTGAGAGTGAAGTTGGAACTAGATTTAGCGCAATGATGCAAGACCCAATCGTTCAACAGGTCAAAAATCAGATTCCAGAACTTGGCGCACAGTTAGAATATCTTCTAGCTCATGCTGCAAACTCAATCTTCGGAAAAGGTAAATCTAAAATCAATGCGTCAGCAGTTGGAAGTAAGTTGAAGGTAAATCCATCTTCATCACCAATTGGATCTGGGGCAGCACGATCAGGATCCGGTAAACCAAAGAGAGCAGTTGAGGCATATAACAGGTTTGAAAAATCGCACTCAGTAGATGATTGGATCTCAGCACGAATCGCTAAATATCAATAATTCTCAACTAAACTAATATACCTATATGGCTATCTCATCCACCTATGCTCCCAATGCACCTACTGGTCGTACTTCGACTGGTTCCGCCATTGGCAACCGCGAGGATCTGTCTAATGAATTGACGCTCCTTGCACCAGAAGAAACCCCAATCCTTTCGCTCGCTGGCAAGGGTACGGCTAAATCGACGTTCAGTGAATGGACTGCCGATAAGCTTTCCGCTCCTCAGACGACTGGTATTTCCGAAGGTACCGATGTTAACTCGTTCAGTGATAAATTCGCTGATCGCGCTCGTCTTGGAAACTATGTTCAAATCTTCCGCCGCGACTTCCTCGTTTCGAATCTGCAAGAAGCTGTTACCTCTGTTGGCCCTGCTAACGTTGCTCAAGCTGAAGCCAAGTCGATGCGTGAACTCAAGCGTGACGTGGAAGCTCGTATCTGTTCGAATTCGGACATGACTGCTGAAGATGGCTCTGGTACTCCTTATGCTTTCCGTGGACTTGGTTCGTGGCTTTCCAGTACGGCTCAAGGTGTTAACCCAGTTCCTGCTGCTTATCGTACTCCTGCTGGAAGCATCCTTACAACTGGTGGGACTACTCCTACAAGCGAAACTGCATTTAATGATCTTATTGCATCCATCTTCTCCGTAAATGGCGAAGCTAATGCTTTGACTCTTGTTGCTAACGTTGCTCTTCGTAAGACTATTTCTAACTTCACACGTTCTAATTCTCTTACCCCAAGCGAAGCTATTTACAATGTCCAGCAAAATGCTGACAGCAAAAAGGTTACGCATTCCGTCCAACTTTATGATTCCGATTTTGGTGTTGTGAAAGTTATCAATGGTAACCCAGATTGTATGTCTACCGCAATTGGTGGTTTTGCTAACCTTGGTTATTTGCTTAATCCTTCGTTCCTTCAATTTAACACTCTTATCCCAATGGGTGCTACTCGTCTTGAAAACCAAGGTGGTGGCGAGCGTGGATTTGTTGATATGACTGGTACTCTGGTTGTTAAGCATCCAGGCGCACACGGTAAGCTTGCATACTAATTAAACTAAAACTAAAAATAACTAAATAATTATATGGCTAAACTTACTAATAACGAAAAAAGTCCATTTACGGACGTTGTAATTCTTTCTGTTGCTGATCTTGCTGCTATTGCCGCCGGAACTGGCACGAAAGTAATTGGCAAAATTCCAGCAGGTGGTGCTGTTGAGCTTGTCTCGATTTGCACGACTGAAACATTTGGAACAAGTGCTGGTGCTGTTGCTGCAAACGGAAACGTTTCGGTTGGTATCACTGGTACGACTGCAAAGCATCTTGCTGCTGCTGTCCCTCCTGCGACGACTGGCACGATTCCACGTTTTAATACTGGAAGTGGTTTCACTGCTGGTACTGCGACTTCGACTTCTGGTCTTATTCAACCTATTGATCAAGCTACGGCTGATACCAATATCTTGCTGACTGTTGCTGCTGGTAGTTCTACTGGCGCATATTCGGCTCTTACCACTGGTAAGATTGCTATTGGAATTCGCATCTTGGACTTGTTCAATCTTGGCTCTAACGCCTAATTCATAAACTGGGTGGGGGTAGTTTAATTACTGCCTCCACCCTTTTTTTGCCCATATGAAATTATCCGAAGCAGCAATGAATGATGCTCTAATCAAAGAGCTATGCAGTGGACGAATGCTGATGGAAACTCAGCAAAAATTCCGCGAGAAAGCCTGTGCGCAAGAAGCATTTGAGGCCCGTGGACATAAATCAATTAAAGGACTTGGTAAAATGATTGCTAGTATCCCTAGCCACGAGTTCTTTTTGATCAGAGAGAAGTACGGAAATGATTGCTGGAATGATCCAGGGTTTGTCCGTGATTTCAGAAAGATGGAGCCTTCGATGGCTTGCAATAATTTCTAATGCAAACAAGAACCTACGCTCAACTACTATCGTTAATCCAAGCATTGTGCGGGGTTACTTTTGCAACTATTGAACTTGGCCGAATTAAGGCACTAATCAATCGAAGGGCTGACGCTGCATATCGTGCTACTAGTTTTTGGCCTAGATTTCTTTATACTGGAATTCCATGGCCTACTTCGACTGGATCTCAAGTATCTCAAGTAGTGGCTTCATTCACCAATGGAGCAGCAGATGAAAATGTTGATACATTTATTAGAATCCATAAGGATGAGCCATTCCAATCTAGAAGCGCACAGGAGTTTGATTTCTTCGTAGATCAAGCTGGCGCACACCTTATTTGTGGATCTTTGAATCCAACTTCCGTATTTGTCACATATAAAAGAGTAAACTTAGCCCAATACGGCGATTCTGCTGGGGAGACTACTGAGATTCCGCTTGAATGGTTTCAATATCTTGCACATGGAACATATGCAGATTATCTTCGGGCTGAAGGACAGCAGGAGAAAGCTCAACTTGCAGATCAAGAAGCTGAATTAATTCTTAATGATGAACTTCTTCGTATCGACAACCAAAGAACCACTGGTACGCTTGGTACAAAGATTTCAACTAACGCAAACTATCAACTTCGATAATGCCACACGCACATATTCTATCTAATTCTTTAATTGGTGGTGGATCAATGAATCCAGATAAATTGTCGCTTGATCTTCAGTTTGCAACAGATAAGACTTTGACAGCAAGAAAAGGACCTACTCCGGTTTTTACGAGATCATCTACAGCAACATATATTGGATCTGATGGTTTGATTCAATCATCAGCTATCAATTCTCCACGCTTTGAGCACGATCCATCAACATTGGCTTGCAAAGGATTACTAATTGAAGAGCAAAGAACTAATATGGTTAGTTATAGTAGTCAATTTGAAAACAGCACTGGATGGAATCAGACTCGTGCAATTGTAACCGCAAATCAAACCACTTCACCATCAGGATCATCTGATGCAGATCTGATTACTGCTCAAAATTCACAATATGGAGGTATTTTGAGACGCGCAACAAATCCAACTTATGCAACTAATACAACATATACAATGTCAGTATATGCAAAAGCTGGAACGCATTCTTATATTGGATTCAGACTATCTGATGAATCAATCCCAATTGGTGGACTTTATCCATATTTTACATTATCTGGAGCTGGATCTGCAACATATTTTACACCATTAGGTGGATCAATTTTAAGTGCTTCTTGTACAAGTGTTGGGAATGGTTGGTATCGCTGCGTACTTGTTTACACTACAGCATTAACTTCTACTGGTGGTACTACCGATATTGCAATTACAACATCAACAGGAAATACTGCTAATACTCCAGCTGGTACAGAAACTGTTTATTTATGGGGTGCTCAAATTGAACTGGGTGCATTTCCAACAAGTTATATTCCAACAACTACTGGAACATTAACTCGTTCAGCTGATATTTGTTCTATTACAGGTTCCAATTTTACTAGTTTTTACAATCAAACTGAAGGAACAATGTTTGTAAATGGATATACTCCAGCCGATACTGCTAGAACAATGCTTGCTGTTGATGACAATACTGCAAACCAGATGATTCGTCTTAGAGGTGAAACCACTGATCCATATTTTAGGGTTGTTAATGGTGGAACAGAATTTGTTGCACTAGATTCTGGAACTATTTCTGCAAACACATCATTCAAATTTGCCGGAACGTATTTGGCTAATAACTTTTCAGCAGTAGTAAATAATGGAACTGTAGTAACTGATACAAGTGGAACTGTTCCAACCGTTGATAGAATGAGGATCGGACAGGGACAATCTGGAAACATTATGTGTGGATGCCTAGCTTCAGTTAAATACTACAAGAAGAAACTCTCAGATGCTAAAATCAAGATTATCACAACATGATTGACTATCTTTTAAAGTTCCCATCAAAACAAATTGCAGAACAATTTGGCATCGCCAATGGGTTTGCCCAAGAATCTGAAGGCGGAATCATTATTTCTCTACTGGCTAGCCATACTTATGCGTTATGCGAGATTGGAGAATACAATGGTAGCGATTACTGGATTTTATTCAGAGATCTTATTGGGATTCCTGTGCCTGCTGGAGCAGATCAATTTATTTACTGGTGCAGTAAATGGAAAACTGGAGAAGATAATGATATCCCTGTAGAACGTCCAATGGATGATTCTGTTGCACCAACAGTATTCTGGTCATAAAACAATCATATGAAAGCAAAAAAACCAGCAGCAAAGTCTGCAACTAAGTCGAAAGCAATGCCTAAGATGACAATGGCTCAACATCGCAAGATGATGGGTAAAGGAGAAGAAAAAGGCGAATATGGTAAAAAAGGCAAAAAAGGAATGTGCTAATGAAATCTAAACCTAAAGCAAAACCTGTTAAAGTTGCTATTGTGATTGCAATGAAACCCAAAAAGAAAGGTAAATGCTGATGCCTGCTAAAAAAACGATGACTAAGAGCAAAGCTCAAGTAGGTTACTTGCTTTCAAAAGGAAGTCCACTTACTGGTTCGCAGCAAAAGAAACTCAAAAGTGAATTACACACTGGGAAAGTAAAAGTAGCTAAAACTAAGAAATAATATGAAAACAACTATCCTTGGAATTCTTACAATCGTTGGAGCAGTAGTATCTGGTGCAACTCAATTTATCAAAAGTGGTTCTATTGATCTTGTTTCTATTGTCCCTGCTATTTCTGCTGGACTTGGACTAATTAAAGCTGCTGACAGCTCGAAGTGATGAGTGAATCGAGGATGATTGATTCTTTTATTGGATTGACGGCAACGTCTCTTGGATTTATCACAAGTGTTCAAGAGCAACTTGAATACAATTTAAGAATCGCATCCTTGATTATCGGTATTATTGTCGGATTGATTTCTATTTACCGTATTCTTCGTAAGTTGTGACTTTATCTGAAATCATTGCTAAAACTGCTGAGTCTCAAATTGGGGTTCGTGAAAGCAAAAAGAATGGCGGTTCCCAGATCGAGGAGTATCAGAGGGCAACTTGGCTCCCTGTAGGCCCGTGGGCATGGTGTGCAGCATTTGTCTGCTGGGTAGTCCAGAAATCAATTCAAGGCCGCTCAGTGACCTTCCAGAGGCCCAAAACAGCAGGTGCATGGGATTTAGAGAACTGGTGTAAGTCGGTCGATAGATCTGTCATGTTGAAGAAGCCTCACAATGGCGATATTAAGCGTGGCGATATCGTATGTTTCACATTTTCCCATACGGGAATAGCTATAAGCAGTCCTGACGAAAATGGTCATGTTGTTACCGTAGAGGGTAATACTAATGGTGAAGGGTCACGAGAAGGGGATGGAGTTTATAGAAAAACACGTCATATCTCAAAAATTCGCTCAAGAATTAGATTTATGCATTGACATAAATGCATTGTTCTTTCAGTTCTCATCTAACGGGTAGATGGCAGAGCGGTTTAATGCATCAGTCTTGAAAACTGAAGTGGCGAAAGTCACCGTGGGTTCAAATCCTACTTTACCCGCCAAAATCGCGGGACAACCAGTAGAAGTGCTGGGGCTGTCTCATAAGCAGTAATAGTGTCGGTGCAATTCCGACTCCCGCAACCAATCAAATCATGGCATTCAAAAAATTCCTAGTCTGTGCTGACAATCACGGAAACCTTGTTGACAAAGAAGCTCTTAAGAAATTAGGGGCATTTAAAAAGGATTTCTGCCCCCATTACTCTGTACACTTGGGAGATCTGTGGGACTTCACCTCTATTAGAAAGGGAGCATCCGCGGAAGATCGCCAGATGGGGATTTCTGAAGATTTTAGAGCTGGATTGGATTTTCTTGATATTGGTTTTGATTACCTTACCCTTGGTAACCATGATGCTAGGCTCTGGGAACACGCTCAAGGATCTGACACGGGAATTATGCGCGAATCATGCCAAGAGCTTGTCAAGTGCGCTGAGAGTGAGTTTAAATCCCGAAAGATCAAGTGGGTTCCATACAACGTAAATAAGTACCTTCAACTTCCAGAAGGTGGCCCAAAACTAATTCATGGATTTCTCGCTGGTCAGAATTCTGCCAAGGCGCACTTTGATAGATTTGGTTCATGCTTATTTGGTCATGTCCACTCTCCAGACAACTACACGGCCAAACACATTGATGGCGGTCAAGCGTTCGCTTTAGGATGTATGGCAAACATAGAATCAATGACTTATGCTGAGAGATACCCAAATCGTCTTGGTTGGCGCACAGGATGGGGGTTTGGAATAATTAACGATAAAACTGGGAAGTGGAATTTCTGGAATGTAATCAAAGAGGATGGAGCATACATCTCACCAATGGGAATCCTTTAACACAAAAACAACACACACGTATGAAGAAACTGAACAATCGTGTAGAAAAGGCACTGAGTGGGCTTGAGATTGCAATGCGCGAGATTAACGCTAATGAACGTAGGGAGGGAGAGTTTACTGTTGATGACTTTATGCTCGAACTTTGTGCTAATGGTCACATTGTTTCACACGATACAGCTGGAAAGCGACTGGTAATAATGGCAAAGAAAGGTCTGCTCAAGTATCGAATGGTTACATACAAAGGCAACAAAACTAGAGTCTACTCAAAAGCTGAGTAACTCTTCTTTCAGTTCAGTCATTAGATCAAGATACAATTCGCCTATTACAGGCAGAACTGTACCAACTCTATTCTCTTCTTTTCAGACGAGCCACTGAGTCTAGCGTACACCCTTTCGGGAACCAATCGTAGCCTTGGACTGTTGCTGTATTTAGGCATCAAACCGACTGGTCATCACTAACTGATTACCTGCCCCCGCAAATTCCTTCAAGAGACAGAACCATTTTCCAACTCGATGAAGTGCGGTCGTTTTAGCGTTCCTCCTCATCATCCGTATGATCGAGCCAGTTCCTGTTGAAAAAGAAAAAGGCCAGAAACGAGGACTGCAAAACCCGAAACTGACCTTTATTGAGGTGATACCTCGAAAGTAGTAGACTTGATTTGCAGTCGCGTCTAAGCGCAATCTGGACTGATCCCCAGCTTGTGTCAAGTGATTTTGAGAAAAAGTTCTTGAAATCTGAAAATTTTCTGATTTTCTCCACCCATGCAGGTTGTCGCCATGAACAAAAAGGACTGTGATCTCTGGGTTTCCACGAAACACTACAGCAGGACTCCATCAATTTTCTGGGCTGGGTTTGGTCTTGAGATTGACGGCATGATTGAGGGTGTGTGCGTATTCGGCCAACCATCTCCAGCAATCCAGAAACACGCATTCAGGGATCGAGACTTCAAACTTTACGAACTTTCTAGATTAGTAGTCCAGACCAATATCAAAAATGCTGCGTCATTCCTCGTAGGAAACGCCCTAAAGATGCTTGAATCCCCCAGTGCTGTTGTTAGCTATGCAGACTCTGCTCATGGTCACGCTGGGATCATCTACCAAGCTACCAACTGGATGTATACAGGAGCCACCAAGTCCCACGATAGTCTTTACAAAGTTGATGGCAAGCTCGTCCACCCAATGTCTTTGAGGGATCAAGGTGTCACTAACCCGTCAACATGGGCCAAAGAGAATGGAATTGAATCAGTCAAGCCAATGCCAAAACATCGCTATTTTTTCTTCAATGGAAGCAAATTACAGCGCAAGTGGATGATAAAAAAACTGTCCTATCCAGAAATTCCAGAATACCCAAAGGTTAGAAAATCAATGTATTACGACGGAGAAAAGATCGAAATGAAAATTTCTGAAAAAAAGTCTTCCATCGTTCAACTGGATCTGATTTAATTCTTCTTGTCGCCAGAACGCGACTTAACACACATGAACCTAGAACACGCTACACCAGAACTCTTCGCATCACTTGCGAAGGCACAGAACACAGTTGAGAACGCTACTAAAGGCTCGATCAATCCGCACTTCAAGAACCGTTACGCAGACCTTGCTGAGGTCTTAAATACTGTGCGTCCAGTATTTAGCTCAAACGGCCTGAGCATCGTCCAAAATCCATCATTTGATGGATCACTCGTAAGCGTCACAACGGCTCTCTGCCATGAAGGTGGTGGATATATTACAGCAATCGCCTCCTGTGTCCCTATGAAGGCTGATGCCCAAGGTGTTGGTGCTGCCACTACTTATCTGCGTCGTTACTCTTTAGCAGCCATTACAGGCGTAGCACAGGAGGATGACGATGGACAATCAGCAATCAATCCAGTCAAACCAAATCCAGTTCCAGAGCCTAAAGCATCCAAATCGGATCTTTTAGCAATCAAAACTCGTATGGATGAGTTGAATATCGAAGAAGAAGTATTCGCCAAACACCTTGGGGTTTCAACTCTAAGCAATCTTCCAGCAAGCAAAGTTCAACGCGCACATTCCGCATTGGATGCAAAACAACGCAAACTGCTTACTGAAGTATGAGTCAAACACCTGAAACGGATCGGATCTTTGCCACTAAGCACAATCGACCACCAACTCACTTAATGGAAGAGATGCGCAGAATGGAGATGCAGATTATTGACATGAAGGCCCAACTTGAATTGATCAAAGAAGGTGTCCCAGCAATCAAGAAGACCAAAAGCAAGGAGGTTGCCAATGACTGAAATTAAACACGGAATGGGCAGGGATTACTACAAAATCTCTGCATCACCTAGCAGATTGAACGATCCGGTCAGTAAATCGTTGTTGTGGTTCTTTTATCAAAGCCCATACAAGTTCCTGAATACTCCTAAGCAAACTGAATCTACTCCAGCAATGGTATTTGGATCACTTGCCCACTGCGCTCTGCTTACACCAGAGTTGCTGGATGAGGAATTTATTGTTTCACCATTTGACAAATATACCACAAAGGAATCTCGTGAATGGCGTGAGGATCAGACAGGTAATGGTAAGATGATTGTGAAACAAGAAGAGTTAGATCGTGCAAATGATATTGCTGATTCTGTTCGCGCTTGTCACGAATTCCCAATGGTGTACTCCACTGAAGTAGCTGTCTTTGGAGATATTGGAGATGTATCCATCAAAGGTATGATTGATATCGTACCCGAAAGTAGTAATGCCTTGTATGACCTAAAAACAACCGCAAACATTGAATCACTAGATGAGCTACAGAAGACAATCCTCAACCGTGGGTATCATTGGCAGGCTGCCCTTTATCTTGATCTGTGGAATGCTGCTAGCGGTGAATCCCGTGATGAATTCATATTCATCTTCGTCGAAACAAAATCACCATACGAAACAGCCTTCGTCAGACTATCGAGTGATTTTATCAATCTGGGAAGGTCAGGGTCGGGTTATAAATACCCAGGATACCTTGATGCCGTCAGAAAATGGAAAGAATGCGTCAGAAATGACCATTGGCCAAAAAGAGTGGAAAATATTCAAACTGTTGGAATTCCACCGTGGATCTTGAAAACTAAATAACTATCTCTATGAGTAACTACGACAATACAAATAAAGGGTCATTGTTTAAAAATGACAAGGGTGATAATCCTAAGCGTCCTGACTATCAGGGCAAAATGAATGTAGCTGGAAAAGAATTCAAGCTTTCTGCGTGGATTCAGACTCCTAAGAATGGTGGCGATAAATACATTGCCATCACCGTCAGTGATTTTATTCCTAAGGGAAGCTTCACTCCAGCATCTCCAACTAATTTTCTGCAACCAGCAGAAGAAGTAGACGAGATTCCGTTCTAATTAATAACCAAGCGGGGGGTAGAAATACCCCCTGCTTATCCCAATGGTTTACAGTTCATCTTTCGCTCTAGAGGATCGGCAACGCCTATCCAAAATAATCAAAACAGTTTGTGATGCATTCGAGGTAGAAGCGGCCTGTGTATCTCAAAGTAAAAAAATCAACCAATATTCGACAAAGCAGGATGTAATTTCATCTTATGCCAGGCTGACGTTAATGTCATTGCTTGGAAATCATTTGAAACAGCGCGAGATAGCACAGTTAATGGGATGCAATGTTCCCTCCACAATTTCAGCGGCAAAGGCAAGATTAAACCAACTGATCAATATCAATCCATACGTTAAAGACAAAGTAATGGAGATCATCAACAAACTAAAATAATGACAAGACTAGAAGTAATCAACAATCAGATTGACGAAATCATGGATACTTTTGATTTCAGGAAAGTTCATGAAGTAATGAAGATGCTTGAATGGGAGTGGATGGGCAATGGAGTACCAGAAGAATACGATCTTCGAGTTGGCGCAAGAAAACTGATGAAGAATTTGATCGACTTTAAGGATGGTGGAGTAAATAGTTCTGGGGGATTTAAAGCACTCTTAACACAAAAAGTTTCAAATAAAGGAACATGGTTGCGAGTAGATCTTTCTTTCTGCATTGATGATACACTTCTTGATGGAGAATACTACGAATAATATAAACTAATAAAACACGAACTCAAACTACTAGACGCATGAAAAAAGAATACTGGATTATTGACACCGACCCAATCGAGAAGACTTTCAAAACTTGTCACACTGATGGCCCATATCCCACAAAGAAAGCAGCCGAAGCAGCAGCATTGAATGACATCCGCGATGTCTGGAACGATAGCTGCACTTGCTTAAAGACTGCTGATAAAACTGACTGGTGCGCTCCGCTTCTAATCGTTGAAGTAGTACGCTCAGTCGTGCCGAAAATCACCGCTAAAATTGAACTTGTTGACGCATGAACAAAGACAACGCACACGAATACCTGCCACTTGTGCAGGCTTTAGCTAATGGCAAAACGATTCAGTATCCATGTGGGTCTAAATCATGGGCAGACTATTCAGAAGATCACGACCTCACTTTCGAAAGAGATGCTAGATTCTACCGCATCAAGCCAGAGCCGCGCACGTTTGAGATTATTAAAAGCAGACTAACTGATGCAATTTATAGCGCATCAGAATGGGATGGAACATCCCCTGACATTTGGGAACGCATCACCGTACAGGAGGTGCTAGCATGAATAATAACAATATGTTTACTGAAACAAAAACTACTACCGAAAAGAAAAGCCCATTCGTCTTTGAAGAAGGCGGGCCGGTGCATCCGTGTACATATGGCAACATACACGATGGCATCTCACTGCGCGATTACTTTGCTGGACAGGCACTAATCTCGATGGTGGGCCATTCAATCAATATCGCCAAAGAAGCTTATCAAGTAGCAGACGCAATGCTCGAAGCCCGAACCAAACAAGATAATGAGTGACACCCCAGAAACAGATGAAACACAATTTGGAACAGGCAGAGTTTCAGTTGAATTTGCTCGTAGACTCGAACGCGAACGTGATGAAGCAGTACGTTCATGCCATATCTGGCAGAAAGGTCACAGTAAACTTGTAACTGATCGTGATGATTGGAAAGCTGCCGCAGTAACATTTGAGAAAGAACGAGATGAAGCTCTATTCGATCTAGCCTTTAGGCGTGATCTCTTCAAGATACAAGAAAACCAGTTGGATGAATTACGGAAACAACTAGCCGTTGCACGCAAACAAAACAACGAACGCTTAACCATCTTACAGGAACATGGACTCGCTGAATACGGAAACTGAACCATTGCCATCGCGTCGTTACAAGTGCGTCATCTGTGGTCGAGCTAGCCGACGAAATAACTTGCCAGCGCAACGGAAACTTGATCCAATCTGTCGGAAATGCGAACACAACATCGAAGATCTTGAACGCTTGCTGCCAACTATACCTGATCTTATCAAATACTGGAGATTTAAAAATAAATGAAAAATACCGTAGAATTACTAGGGCATTATGGATCTGATGAAATTATTGCCTGTTCGGCATGGACTAGCACAAGCCGAGATTTGTCAGAAGATAAGATTGCACGAATTCCGTCGCTTATTAAAATGCTGTGGCATGACGGTCACGAGACTCCATTTGAGAAGGGCATGGTTCACTTTTTGGTCAATACAGACATTGCTACTCACATCCATCTACTAAAGCATCGAATCAGTTCAATGAATGCTGAGTCAGCCAGATACAAAGAGCTAAAGGATGATAATTATCTGATTCCATCTGACTGGTCTGGAGTAGCTATTGGCTTAGACGGTTATGATTGGTCTGATCGCTTGAGGAACTTTTCCGATACCGCGAATCTTTTGTACCATACTGCATTGAAAGAACTAACTCCAATCCTTGGCCGTAAAAGAGCAAAAGAGTCAGCTAGGTTTTTTAAGCCTTATAATAGCCAAATTCAAGCTGACATCAGCTTTAACATGCGATCGTTTGCGAATTTTTTGAAGCTTCGTAACAGCGAACATGCACAGAAAGAAGTCCGTGAATTAGCAGCTGAAATGCTGAATCTTGTCATGGAGATCGAAGGGAATCCATTTCACCATACACTGGAGGCATTTAGATCAAGATGAGCAGTAGCCATTATTCGGTAAGATTCGTCCAGACCCGGAAGAAGGAAAAAAAGATTACGATTGAGGAGTACCTTGACGTTAAGCGTGCTTGTCACCGTTGGCTGATGAAGAACAATCCCAATTATCGACGCTCCCAGGAGGAGTTGCCAGCCCGCATGAAGTACAAGGATTGGGATTCAATGGACGATACTGAGAATGTAACCACTTGGAAATCAAAGTCTGAAAAATAATTTCTTTTTTTTGAAAATAATTCTTGTGATCTGATTCCAGCCGTGTAACTTGATTTCAGTCAGCCGCTGATGGTTGGCCAAACAAAAAATAAAATGAAATCGTTATTACTAACAACTCTTGCTACCGCTGGACACATTTTGTTGTTCATGTTGTCAAGAGAATGCCTTGATATGACAGGAGATGAAAATTTCCTATTATTCTGGGCCATGCTTGGACTCACATGGATGGTTGGAATCTCAATCGAATCGACACGATGAAAATTGAAACTATTGGACGGGATGTGATTTTGACAATGCAGATCATGGATATGGTTCGCAAGCGTCAGATCAAAGAAACAAACAAACAACAACGTAAAAATAAAATAAAATGTCTGCTGGAAAAGGTGATACACCCAGGTTGGTTAACCAAGAAGTTTACGGGAAAAACTACGACAACATATTTCGCAAAGCTATGAGCTGTTCCCGCTGCGGGTCATATGGCCCCAATAAAGAGTGTTACGTGTGCTGGAAACCAGCCCGTGAGGATGAGGATCCATGCGACTATGATGACGCTGCAACATGGGGGGATTTGGAAGATGAAGGATGAATTGTTTTCCAATGTAGTTAGTCACTCTCCACGCAAAAAATGGATGACTTTTAAGTCTATCCTATGTAAGCAGGAAGCAGATGGATGGATGTGTTACCGATCTGGAACTCAAGTGTCTGCTAAGGGAACTACAGAAGAAGAAGCCTGCATGGAACTCGCAATCAAACTTAAAATTAAAAGCTGGAAGGAATAAATTATGTTAGTACCAAAAACTTATCCACTGCTAGAACAGGCAATCGAAGATGGAGTTACTTACGGATATCGTAAGGCCCATAAGCATACTGAAGAACCAAGCGAATTTGAGATTTGCTCTGCTATTGCTGATGCAGTAATGTATCAGATTGCTGAAGCATTTGATTTCGTCGACCATACAAAACCATGATTATTGGAATTGATGTTGGAAAGAACGGTGCAATTGCATGGAGTTCTTTGGGGAAAACCTGCGTTGAAAAGATGCCAGATACAATTAAAGATCTGTGGGATTTAATACAATCAATTAAAGACAGTGCATTTGGAGATAAAGATATAATTCATTGCTACCTTGAGCAAGTCTCATCCTCTCCTCAGATGGGTGTGGTTTCAGCTTTTTGCTTTGGTAACGGATTTGGACACTTAGAAATGGCTCTTACGGCGGCAGGGATTCCATTCACCAGGATTAGGCCACAAGTATGGATGAAGACTCTTGGATGCATGACTAAAGGAGATAAGAACGTGACAAAAAGGTTAGCACAGCAATTGTTTCCTGACATTTCGATTACTCACTCCAATGCTGATGCATTACTTATTATGACTTACGGACTAAAACAATGAGCCACCAAGAATACAAAACAAAACGGGAACTTTTATTCCAACTTCAACATGACACATTCATTAAATGCCAAGAAATTATTCAGGCTAAAAATGCTGATTACGCTGACGATGGCGATCCTTACAGTAACTTTCGTTCCGCTGAAGCATTTGGTGTTCATCCTGCCACTGGCATTCTGCTTCGCGTCATGGACAAGATCCAAAGGATTAAAACGTTTATTAAGAAGAATGAGCTTGCAGTTAAGGAAGAATCATTCGAGGATGCGTGTGACGATATTATCAATTATATGGTACTTATCAAAGGACTTCTCAAAGAACAACAAAACAAATGATTGATCCAGCTATTATTATTGACGATGACGATGATTTCAATGATCCACTTCCAGAGCGACCAAGTTCATGTAACATGGATGAGGGTTGTGAATCTTGCTCTTGAACTTTAAACAATTTGACAGGCCAGAAGTCACTTTTGCCCTACATCTCTAAGGGTCTGGTCAGAGAGATCCCATCATATCGTATAAGGATTAGTACGGACAAAACTGGTAGTCGGTGGGCGTGAAATACCCCTATGATGGATAACTTTTGCACTAGTATCGGAACGTACTTCTAATGCGTAGCACCGTAACGGATCAATGGAGGTTCGATTCCTCTCTAGTGCTCTTTCTTAATCAATATCCTTTAGGGTGTACCAATACTTTTTTATGAGCAATGAACCAATACATGAAATCAGGTTTCTCAAATACTTGGCAGTCAAGTTGTCTGAGGAAATCGCAGCAAGCAACCACTTGCTAAACAACGAACAATTAAATGGAATCTTTTCAGACGCAGATCGCTTGATCGACAGAATTGAAACCATTGAGAAAAGCGCAAACATTTATCACGAGAAATATGGATTTACAACTACTATTTGATAACATCCGTCAATGGGCATTCGACAAGGGAATCACTGGGCCAGATGGTCGAGGAACCAGGTTGAAGCAACTTGAGAAGGTGGAGGAAGAAATTGCTGAGACAAAGACGGCTGTGCTAGCATTCAAGGATGCACAAACACCCACAGAACAATGGGCAAGGCTAGACGAGATCGAAGATGGTATCGGAGATTCAATTGTTACGCTAATTATTTTAGCGGAAATGCATGGACTCAGTGCTGAATCCTGCCTAGAGTCTGCCTACAAGGTCATTTCAAAAAGGACTGGCTCAATGATTGACGGTCAATTCGTCAAAGATAAATAACACATACAAATAACACACACTATGAACACTACAGTAAAAAAAGGAAGAGGACGACCACTAAAGCATGATGCAGATAAGCTAATCGGAAGACGAATCAGTCTTACTCAAAATGAATGGAATATCGTTGATGAGTTCTGCGAAAATAATGAAATAAATCTTGGCGACCTAGTCATGGTTGTGTCTGAGACAATCAAGAAAAACAATCATTATGAGAATCAGAACAATTAAGCCAGAATTCTTTACGCATGAAGAACTATCTGATTTAGAAATCTCTTCAAAGCTCCCAATCAGATTATCATTTATTGGACTGTGGTGCGCCGCAGATCGAGAGGGAAGATTCAAATGGAAGCCAAGGAGTCTTGGAATTCAGATATTGCCTTATGATGATGTTGATTTCTCAACTATTCTTGATGCTTTAGCAGATCGAGGATTTGTTCAAAAATACGAAGTTGATGGTAATGAATATGGGTTCATCCCTTCATTCCCGAAGCACCAAGTGATCAACAATCGCGAACAAGGAAGCTCAATTCCTCCATTTACCAATGAATTGACGCGTGGGGCACGCGTGGGGCACGCGTGGATGACGCGTGAAAGTGGCGTGGATGACGCGTTAAAGTCGCGTGAAAGTGGCGTGGGGCACGCCGGTAAAGGGGAAGGGAAGGGAAAGGAAGGGAAAGGAAGGGAAGGAGAAGAGCTAAAACTTGAGTTGCCATTTGAATCTGATGATTTTGATCATGCTTGGGATATGTGGCAGGAACATCGAAAGGAGAAGAAAAAGAAACTCACCAAGTCCACAGCCACCATGCAGTTGAATGCCATGAAGGAAATTGGAGAGGTCAGGGCAATTGCTATGATCAACTACTCGATCAAGAATGGATGGACTGGATTGTTTGAGGATAAAACCTCATTCGTTACACCAATCGTTCGCAAACCTCAAACGTCAGATCAATTCGGAATATGAACATCCAAGAAACCGAACCAAAAGCAATGCCAAGCTCAATTATGGCAGAGAAGGCAGTTTTATCCTGCATGATGCAGACGTTGAGTCTATACACTCGCGGTAAAGCTGATGGAATCGACACTGATTGTTTCTGGCATCCTACCAACCGGATCTTGTTCGCTGCAATTAACGCTCTTGGGCGGGATGACAACGGAGAGATTGATTTGATCACTCTGGTGCAATACCTCCAAGACTGCGGAGAATTGGATCGGGCTGGAGGAGCATCAGCAGTCTACGACGTATTTGGATATTCGACTACTGCAAGTGGATGGAGTTCGTGGTGTGACTCATTGCGTGAGATGAAAGCACGTAGGTTAGCCATTGCGGCGTCCACAATGCTCTCTGAGGCGTCTGACAGTGGTGAGGCTATACTGACTGCCAAAAACGCATTGGAAGCCCTTACAAGGGCTGTGAGCGGCCAAAAACGATCCATTGGGTCTAAGCAGGCAGCAAGTGAGTTTATCGAGCAGTTCCATCACAACCATTCAGCGGGTGCTATCCCAGGGTTCCCAACAGGTATCGAATGTCTCGATCAGATTTGCGGTGGAATGCGATTAGGTGAGTTCTGGGTGATTGGTGGCAAACCTTCCAGAGGTAAATCAGTTCTGATGCTTCAAATAGCTAGTGCCTTTATCGAACGAAATGATCCAGTATCTGTTTTCAGCCTTGAGATGATGGCGCACGAGGTTATTGGACGATTGGTATCGACTGGAGGCAGGATTGATTACGGATGCATCACCCAACCACGCACTGCCAATAAAATGCAGCTAGAACAGATTAAGCGCGGAATCACATTATTATCGACCGCTCCATTGTGGATTGATGCCACATCAAATCAAACGATTGATTCAATTGTCGCAGAATCTGAAAGAATCCGTGATGCTAATGGAGGACTGTCATTGGTAGTAGTTGACTATCTGCAACTTATACGTGGAAATCGCTCGAAGAATGAATCTAGAGAGGAAGAGATTGCCAGAGTATCGGGAGCATTGAAGCAACTAGCCAAGCATCTCAAATGCCCAGTACTGTCAGCAACTCAGCTTAACGAGCAAAATCAGACGAGAGAATCCAGAGCAATCGAGCAGGATGCTGATGCTTTGCTTTTTATCTGCGATGACGGAATCAAGATCGGGAAACTCAGAAACGGACAAAGAGATAGCGTTTTAAATTTAACCCTTGACGGATCAATTCAACGATTCAAATAACAAATATGACTGAAAACAAAGACAAACCATCCCAACTATCACTGCTGAGAGGTGATGACCACGAGGGATTCCGCAAAATGATTCAACGAGCCGTTAAGGCCATGCAGTGGAGAATGAAACAAGAGGAGCTAAGATACCGCGCCCAGGTTGACAACTCAACGCTAGGATACAAGCAGGCTGGCACAAGCGATCCATTTTTGACCCTTCAGACGCTTTTTGATGGGTCTACTGGTGACTAATTTTATTTTCTTGTGGGCTGTAAGCCTTGTGAAATAAGGGATTGATGGCGATAAGCTATTTTTCTGCAAAATAATTGTTGCAATTCGGGATTGGCTTGGATAGGTTCTTCTCAGTTGCACGAAGCAGCGCTACACCATACACATATGAAAATCACCAAGACAAAAGAAGTTAACCTAGCATTCAGCGAAGAGACTCCAATATTCTTCGACAAGTTTGGAATACATCCAATGCTGTACGTCGATGGGAAATACTTCGATTATCCAGACGAGGAGTTAAGAGTCACATGGGACAATATGTTCAAGTGCGCCAAAGATTCATGCGTCGAACACGTCAAGGAGGCAGATGTAATGATCGTCGAGTTACGCAGATTAGCTGACAGGCTGGAAAGATGGCAGATTAAGGATGATGACGAGAATTAATACATTACTAATCTTAACAACTTAATAATAATTTCCTTAGTAGGGAAACCTACTAGGGTTTTTTATTGCAAAAACAAGCATAAATGAAAATTTGAATTTTGAATTTGGAAAAAAATTGATTTTCAAAAATTTCGGGGATAGATCCCATCAAAGTGATTTTTATTGAAAAACAAAAAAGCAAATCGGATATATACATGCGAACGTAATTGATTTTCGAAATGGCTCTAGGATTGATTATAAGGCCTCTGCATCCGCCATGGATGTGATGATCATAAAATGAATCTGAAGGCCTTAAATGTGGCATTACGGCCCATGTTTTGGCATGAGGACATGAAAAAGCCCTGACGGTAATTCCGCCAGGGCTGATTAGTTAAGATATTAAATAGATGACAATTTCAAAAACGCCCAAGATGAAAACGATCATAGCTAAAAAATAAAAATTGCCGATCATATTGTCATCACTCCCTCTGGTTGCACTACAAACCCGCTTGCATCGACTTTGCCCTTCCCCTTAGCTTTTAAGCCGACGATCACGCCCCGCTTGTCTAAAAACCTGAGGTCGTCACTGTCTCCGTCTATCACTTCAAATCCCAGATGCCGGAACGGTAAAGCGTCAGCAAAAACAACAGCGACATTGATTTGACTTTGCAAGCAGGCGACAAGCTCCAAATCTGATAGAGTTTCAGATCTCGAAAACGTGAGGTGATAGTTGCTAGGCATTTCGCCTTGCGTCCACTTGTAAACCCTTTCAGGGGTTTTTGTGTAATCATAGAACTGCACTCCTTGGAATGACTCGAATATTGTAGACCCATTATGTTTGATCTTTTCCCAAGGAAGATCACTAGTGAGATTGAGGCGGAAACAAGGAATCATCCCCTTTTTGTTAGCAGACTTTAATGCCGCTTCGACCTCTTGCCATAGCATGGAAAGAAAGCGTTGCTTGTCCGTAAAGAAAAGGTGTGTCTTTTCAATCCGCGCCTTTTGAACGGATGACATCGCCCCACGCCCAGCAGTATTGAGGCACGCCGCAGCGCACCCTGAAGATGCATCTTTGCACACGTTAAAACCTGAGAGATTGCTGGGAGCTAAGTGGATCCCATACGTGATATAACCCCTTTTTTCGCCTTTTCTTGTTTTTGCGTTTCCGCTATTTAATAATTTCATTGTTTTAGCTTGATTAATTGGATGCAATACGTGATTTCAATTCAGATTTGATTGCTTTGGCCGTCGGTCCGCGCCATGTTCCCGCATTACTTAAAAAGTACGAGACAATAGACCGCCCGGAATCATAGCCGTAGGAATCGTAAAGGTCATCAAGATATTTCATCGCATCAAGATAAGGCTTGGCAGCGAAATTTATTTTTAACCAGTCCTTACGAATTATTGCTGCAATTTGGCCGATTGTTAATTCTTTTAGATATTCCATATTTTTTCAGGTTATGTGGATTAGGAGAGCTGGGCGCAAGCGATTGCAATGGCATAAGCCATGATGATCGCTGATATGAGATAAAATGCTAGGCGCGTTACTGATTGGATTATTTCTAGGATTGGATTCATTTCTTGCAGGCCGCTTTGTTGCGCGACGGGGAGAGAATAACCCACCAAACGGGTATTGCAACAATTATTTTTCAAAAAAATAAAAAAGATTCTGCGGGTCTTATTGATATCAATTCTCAACAAGTTTCCCGGGGGAAAGGTGCGATGCTGTGGGCTGTTTGAGAGATGACAGGACTTGGTGGGATAGGTTGCAGGGTTTTTCGTTTGGATTGATTGTGGGGAATTCTGGAGGCAAGGATGATGGTATGGCAGATGCTGGGAATCGGTGCAGCCCCATCAAAGAAAATATCCCACGCGCTGGTTTTCAATTCCAATTCCCCACGTCACAAACGTTCCGGATCCACCACTTTTCCTGGCGCATTGTCGCATTCTTGCCGATCCAGTCTCAATAAGGACGCGTTTTTTCCATGCGTTATCGTCTTGGCAATCAAAGATCCTGTGGAACACTGACAGGATAAGGCTTTTCTTGTGGAACACAAGTAAGCATTACGGTTATTGTAACAAGTGAAGTAAATTTGAATGTATATTGTAATGACAGAATTGAGGAGGGGGGAGGGGGGTAATTTCCGCCTTGCCATGGGTATGGCCATGGATCAACTACCCTCCTAAAAATTATTGCAATTGGCCACAATCAATTCTACCGCATCCAAACCACCCAACCACACTCATATCAAGATTAGAATCCAAACGCCGCTACAGCAATCCTGAGAGCATTTACAGGCATCCCATCCACATCTTGCCTTGACATATTCGTTAAATTGATTCAGAGCATTGCTTATGCGTGGAGATTCCTACCAACTACAAGGCCAGCAAGGTGCTATTGTTATTACTGATACTGTTGCGAGAACTGCCAAGTTTAGGTGGATTCTTTGTGCGGCAGATACGGTGATTGCGAGCATTAGCGGTAATATTGTTAGTAATGCTGGAGCAAGTCCAAATACGTCGTTGTCGGGCATTACCCTTCCTGCGGGATTTGGTTTTGGTGGTGACATTACGGGTATTACTTTGACTTCTGGTTCCGTCATTGCCTATTACGCTTAATGTCCCAATTCAGGTCAACGGGTTCACTGGATGATTCTGTCTCTGAAGATGGAGACCGCGGATTCGTGGGCGTTAATCAGAGATTGCAGTTGACCCGCGCCCTCGTCACCGCCTGCGAAGTCAAGCCCGGCGACAATTTGCCGCTGATCGGTTCGGCTATTCAACCGGGGATGATTTCCACAGATAAGCCGCACTTGCTGTGGAGATAGCATCCGCCCAGCGCCGGGCAACGTCTCTAAAAAGTATTGAGTCTTGATCAGCGGATGATCACGCCCCAATCGGCCGACTTCGGCGTCAACGAAATCGCCATAA
>ERZ650310.51-NODE-51-length-33429-cov-9.429676_pt1 | contig 33429 bp, 45 predicted proteins | sample MGYA00376246_ERZ650310 | MGnify/ENA primary metagenome ERZ650310 (study PRJEB26733, sample SAMN07839286) | wastewater metagenome | biome: small river; feature: stream; material: water | place: USA: North Carolina | collected 2016-03-01 ...
CAGAACGAATACCCATAGCCTCACGAGGAGCACCAGCATATTGTTCCATACGCATCTCGATCTTATCAATGTTATTCTCAGCAGTAATAACCCATTGGACATTACGTGCCAATTCAGTTACGCTACCGTTCTCATCAATATGAATCTCTTCGCCTGGCTTATAATCAAAGTCTTCCACTTCACCAGCAATAACCAGAGGAGGAAGAATAGCCAAGTCCATAGCGTCAGCTTTTAAGTTCTCCAGATGGTCAATACGGTATTGCATCCCCACCAGGTTCTCTAATGGGCCCATAGCCCAGAGATTATCAGGTCGGGTACGCCACCCTACATGGGAGATCGGAGCATAGCCTGTCCAGCTTTTAATCGCTTCGTTACGAATAACATACATACGATCAATAACTGTGATCACTCGTCCAAGCTGCATCGAATCATCTGTCTGATTGTGAATGTCACCATAGAACTCAAGCAATTCAAAATAACCACTCTGCAAGTATTCAGCATAGTTACCGAAGCCATCGACTTGGAAGCCTTCTGATTTATCTTGATTCTCTAAACCATAAGCATTGCAATGCTTCATCAGCTTATCGCGTTTAGCCAAAGCTTCTTTGAGATACATATTCTCAGGTTCGTCCTGAGCCATACGCTTTAATTCACCGATTGATTTCAGTGAACGTACAATCTTGAAAGAGTCTTTAAATGTCTGTGCCAATGGATTGAACACAATATCCAGAGGACTAATACGACGCATACGCGGGCCAATGTATTGCGGAATCTTCTCACCACGATCATTAGTGATGTAGGAAGCCTCAAAATCAACCGTAGAGAAGGCATTACCATAGTCAATATAGTCATACAAGCATTTGCTCATTTCAGTGCGGAAATGGCCTTCTCGTGTCTTGTTAGACATATAGGCTTCGATTGCACGAGCTTTAGCTTTAGTACCATCCTTCTTACTATATCCTTGCCATGCTAACCAATCATCATTAGGGAACAGTGCAGAAATATAATTAGAATGCAAGTTGTCACGAATCTGACAAAGTTTAGGAAGAGTTGTACTATTCTTCCAAGGCAACGAATTATTAGTTGTGCTGGTAGTGTCAGTAGCGAATACGTAGTTACGTGTCTCTTTCCACAAATCAATTTTAGGTTGACGTTGTGTATTATACGTATGCCATGTGTGAGCAATGTATTTTGCTTCATTGTCACGTCCAAAAGCAGACGAAATTTCTAGGGGTTTTTGTGCCATTTATTATCTATACCTTACACCGCCAAAGCGAGAGTGGAAACTTACAACATTACTGAACGATTCATCTCGTTCTTTCATTCTTTTAGGTTTAACTGCAATTTCTACAGCACTAGCGAGAGCATCTTTAATGTCGTCATGTGCTGGTCTTGCAAGTACCAATTCTTCTTCAAGCATGTCAATATAACCACCTTTAAAGTGCCATACTGATTGATTCTCATATCTGTGTTCTAGAGCAGCAGCAATACGCTCTGCTTTAGTACCTTCGTTACGTGTAGGACGATGTTCATCAATAGATAAGGAAAGACCTTCTTCCCTGAGTTTATCTTTGAGATCTCGTACAATAACTGCTTGAGCCACAGTTACTTCAGCACGTAGTTTCTTGAATTCCCATTTAGCATGTAGTGTTGCAATATTATTAAAATATTCAGAGATCTTATCACTCTTGAACACTACAATGTCAAGGACGTAGATGTGATTATCTTCATCTACTCCAATGATTACAATAGCTGTGTTATCTGACTTCTTGCTTAAACTGAAAGCGAAGTCAATAGCTGAGTATACGTTAAGCCGTTTACTTTTGAAATACCAGTTTCCTGATTCCTGTCTAATAAACTTTTTATCGTAGTATTGAAAGCGTGTACGATCAATTCTATTAGAGCCTGGATCATTTGGATCGTTGTAATACTGAGCGTAAAACTGTACGCGGTCAGAATATTCAGCTCTGATTCGTGCTAATACTTGGGCATCGAATCCAAAGAACTTCTTATCTGCGCGCATAGCTTTAGGCCACAGGAATACACCATCAGTTTCTACAGCAAACTCTTTTATTTCCCACACAGGTTGTCTACCGATGATCGTATCTTCTGAATCATACAGATCAAACTCTTGAGACTTCCATGTAGAATAAATGTCTGATGGATGATAGCGTGTTCCACAGGCCATGGTAAAGCCTCCAGCATTACGAATAGACGTAAACTGGGAACTCTTTCTCATAACGCCTTCCCGACCATCTTCAGTATAAGCGTTCTCAGGAACCACCAAGTCATCGGCAATAATAATGTCAGCGTGCCAGCCAGTTGTGTTAGTTGTCAATCCAGCTGTGGACACGGTAGCATCACGAATACCTTCGAGCTTACGTTTGACATGGTCAATAGTAAACTTTCGTTGGCTCCACTTTTCTCGCTTACCCTCTTGCGGGTTAATATATTCTGGGAAATACCGTTGAAATACACTACTTGCCAGAATGTTCTGAATAGCGTAAAGCTGTGTTTCAGCCAGTTCAGCAGTAGCAGAAACGTACAAGATAGTCACTTCAGGATGCTTAGCAATAATCCAAGCAGCCCATGTAGCAACCATATGACTCTTCAAGTGAGCACGAGGAAGCATAGTCAGCTTATTACTAGCTTGCTCTTCGTTCTGACCATAAAGATTATAGTCTTGCATCCACTTAAACAAATCCTTGTGGATATCTCCGTAGACATATCCAGGGTTTACAAGTCTAGCAAAGAAGAAGAGGTCGTTGAGAGCCGTTTCACGAATCTGCTTTGCCTCTTCAGGCATCTTCTCTAATTTTAATACGGCTTGTTTTCTCCAAACCTCGTCATCCGTTGCCATTCTTATCCTTGGTTTTGAAACATGCGAACTACATCTCCACCGTATTCATCTGCAATACGGGATTGTACCTTCTTCTCATGCTCTATATCAGCATTAGAGGGGCGTCCAGCTCCTCTTTGAGCCCAGCCCCTATCGGCTACCCATTTGGCTGCCTGGAAGGTTCCTGCTCGTGCTTGAGAGATTACATCGAGTACCGCTTGAGAACGAAGTTTAACTTCTAGTTCTTCACGCCACTCATCAATATGTTTGCGTAAGACTTTATTCTCACACATGCGTTGCCAATGTTTCCACCCCATAAGGTGGGCCTGAGCAAATTGATACTCTGTAGGATCTTCGCATTCAAGATACAAACGTTTCAAAGACACATAAGTGTCTCCGTTATGTTCGTGATCAAAGTCCTTCAAAGTGAACACAGCCTCATCTTTATACCCTAATTCAAGAAAGAGAGACTGTGTACGAAACTTGCCCATAGAATCAATCATCTGGGCTTTTTTAGTCATTACCACTTAACCTTATCTGCCCAATATGCTGCGGACATTTTACCCTTAGCAATATTCTTAGCATGACGAGCTTTAAAAGCTTCGTTTCGTTTAGAGCCATCAGGAGAACCTTTAACTCCCTTTTGACCAAAGTGAATAGTTTTAATCTTATCACCAACTTTAGCTACAACAACATGACTCTTAGTAGAATGGTTTGGAGTAGCTTTAGGTTTGTTATAACCAGATACGCCAGCACGTTCTAGTCGAGGATCTTTTTTAGTTGCCATATTATACTAATTCAAAATGAGGACCATCAAAAAAGCTCTTAAAATCACCACCCCAACGGATAGGAATATTAAGTTCTTTTGAGGCTTGTTTCATTGCTTTTGCAATTTCAAAGTATAAAGGTTTCTCCCAAGATACGTCAGGGCCATGTAAAGCCCCTAGATCGACCGCTAAGCCCTCTAAATGCTTTGACTTGAGGGTCTGTGTCACCTTGAGCTTTAAGAGCTCCTGTTGACGTTCTAATGAGCGTACACCTTCTAGCACTTTGAAATCAACTGTTGTCAATTCAATAGCACGTTTAACCACTTGAATTAAACGACCATCTACTCCTTGCATTTTATCCAAGGATTTTTGAGAAAGAGAGAATGTCATTTACTATTCCAGCTGTTAACAATACGTTGACCAAATAAGAAACCAAATGCAATGTTGGCAGCTTCTAAAGCTGTAGCATATACTGGAGGAGGAAGTCCTGTAATGAATACAGAACTAATACCACAAGCAATAACTGCTAACGCTCCAATATAGCGAGCAGAAGCGCGTAGATCCACCACCCATTGAGATGGTGTTCCAACTGGTTGATCCAGAAGTGCAACTGCTTTAATACGTTCAATATCGCTTGCATCTAGTTTTAGTTTATCTTCAATGGTTGTAGGTTGTACACCTCCAAACCATTTTGTAGTTGCTTGTTTAATTGCCTCAGCCCCAATAGGGACCAAGGCTCCAATGATGGATTCTATAATCATCGGTGGTTCCACCACAGCACTAAGGCTGTGAAAATACTACCTAGGTAAATAATAGGCTTAACCACTTTAGCCAGCCATTCAAGAGCTATAAAAGCTCCCTGGGCTGCATGGAAAGCATCTACCATAGCTTGAGTTTCAGTTTTTAAACTGTGTACCTCTTGCTCAACGATCAACAATCGCTCATAGATTTCATTATGAGAGATTTCTATTTTCATGTAGAACCTTCTTGTGCTGGCTCAGGCGTGTTGCCTTCTTCCAGCCATTTCAAATAGGCTTTTTGCTTCTTTGTTTCAGAGATTTTACGTTTAGTTTCATCTGACAATTTACGTCCCCTTTGAGCATCGCCTACTTTCTTACGAGTTTCAGCAGATAGTTTTGTACCTAGTTTAGCTTGCCTTAGTTTTTCACGATGTTCTGGTGTAAATTCAGGTACATTTGGCTTTCTTGTCATTTGTTCTTTAACTTCTTCAGAATACTTTTCTTTAGCTAAGCTATATGTTTTAGAGTTTATCTTATGATTACGATCTTCGTGACTCATTAAGAAGAACGCTCTGGTCATAGCTCCACCATATATTTTCCACAACATCCAGTGAGCAATATAATGCTGTCTTGGAGTTAGTTTAATAATATTTGATTTTGCATTAGAGCCACCTAAACTTTTAGGAAGAATATGATGGCGTTCTGTATAACCAGAAATTTCTTGTTCTTTTAATGAATCAATGAACTTATCATACCGTTTCTGGTAATGCTGGTTCATCTGGAGGAAGAGGGACGTTACCCTCGCTTAACCATTTCTGATATTGTAAAAAGTCTGTGTTGGCTGGGTCGAAGGGGATGCAAGTACCGTCAGATAGGCGGCGAACAGCGATCGGCTCAGTCAAAGGGTGAAGCGGCGCGATAATTTTGTAGTTTTCCATTTACAGCTCCGAATTCCAGATTAAGTAAGCAGACGCACTGTTATTTGCTAAGAAGCGACCACTGAATCCGTTAGTTGCTGCTCCACCACCAGCACCATACACCCAAGCATTGTCTTCAGATGTTTGGTCTAGGTTGATTGTTGTGGATGAGGCGAAGTTTGCAAATAAGAAGGTTGAGCCCGCAGAAGCACTCAGCGATGGAGTCGTTCGCATTGTTGTTGGGAACTTAATATATGCAACAGGCGTGGTTGAATTCCCTGATGCAACACCAAATGAATAAAATAAATTCCCTGCCGATGATTTCTGTGCGTAGCAATACCGCTGACACAAAGCCAACTCAGTACCATACGGGCGGTAGTCAAACGATGTGGCTGTGCTTCCTTTTTCTAGTTGAACGCCTGTGATGTAGAAGGTGGCTCCGTTTGTACCGACTACTGATGTTGCGCCTGTGGCTGAACGGTAATCTGCTGAAGCCCATGCACCAGCGGAACCGCTGAATGTTGAACCAACGCCCAAACCAAAATGCACGTTTAAGCCAACGCCATTAGTAGTCAACCATGTGCCAGATGTGTCACCAGCAACCGTTATAGACTTTTGCTCCCAAGTGTTTGCTGCGCTTATTGTGTAGGTAAACGGATAGCTTCTGCTCGCGCCGCTGTTATTCAATGAGCCGCCAAAAGTGCCTGTCAAACTTGAACGAACCCAAAACGACAACGTAACTGTCTTTGCGTTGCTTGTGCCAAAGGCAAGGTCTGCTACGTTGTACCCTTCGATTGCTTGGTTAACTGTAAAAAACTCACCAGCAGGAACAGAATAAGCAGATGATGACGTACATGCTAAGTAGTTAGTAAAACCAGCGTTTACCCGTGTCGCAAAACCTGATTCTGTTGCGCTAGGAGTTTGCTGAATGCTAAATTTTGATGCTTGGAAGCCGGTACTGCTCCATCTGTCTAGCGTGTATAAAGCGCCAGCAGCGTTATTTACACTAGCCCCCGCATTACGCTGGTCAATCATCATCGCACCATTGATGATGCGGTTTTTCATTCCTACAAAGCCTCCAGTGCCGTAGCTACCAGACAGCTCTGCTAATTCTCTTGCATTACTCATACTTATCCTTTCAATGTTGCAATGTCAGCCTTGGCTGCGTCGAGTTCGGCTTTGAGTTCTTGGATGGCTGCGGTCAAAGTAGCAACCAAAAAGCTGGTGTCGATGCTTTGGTATTTGGGGTTTCCCTCTGCATCTACAGCGTCTTTTTCGCCAGTTACGCAATCAGGCACAACAGCTTGTAGTTCGTGGGCAATAAAGCCTTGACCACCGCTTCCGTCAGCTTTCCATGTGTAGGTGCAGGGCTTGAGTTGTTCCACAGTTTCCAACGCGCCTTGCATAGGCTGCACGTTATCTTTCAAACGATAGTCGGAGGTTGTTCCGTAAGAAGTAGTTGTGCCGTTTGTTTGAATTGAGCCAACCGAGCTTCCGCTTTGGTTGAAAAACTCGTTCATGAAGTTGTTAGTATTGGCTTGGATGTTTACTCTGCCGCCACCGCTGGTGCGACCAACTGACATGTTACCGCTGGAATCGATACGGGCGCGTTCTGTTCCTGACGTTTGCCAAACATACTGCAAACCGACAAAAGTCATTTGGAGGTATGTAGAGGTTCCACGGTTGTAACCAATAAGGGTTGGGCCACTTGCGGTTCCGTCTGGGTTGACTTCAAATCCGTTGCCTGCGTTAGCAACGACAAATTTACTGGCTGGCGAAGTCGTACCAATACCTACGCTACCTGACGCATCTTTGTAAAACTGGCCTGAGCCTAAGTTAACAACACCTGTGCCGCCTGTAAGAGTGCCTGTGTAGCTTGGGCTTGCTTTAGGCAAGAACTGAGCATCAGCAGCAGACTGCGTATATGTGTCAGCCACAGTGAACGATTTAAACGCCACCACCACAACTTCATCATTCAACGCAGCAGCAACAGTGAGTACAACGCTTGTACCATTAGTTGCTGTGTAATCTGTAGAGTCTAACGATGAACCGTTTACAAACAAAATAATATTACCGCTGGTGTAGCTCAATGTACCACCAACAGCAGCAGCACCACTGAATGTTGTCTGACCAGCTGTGGCTACATACTTGTAGACGTTCATCGCTGTAGTACCAGCAGCAGTAGCTGTAATCCAGTTGGCTCCGTCATACACCTTCATGGTTTGTGTAGTAGTGTTATAATACAACGCACCAGTGAGGAGAGCATTACCATCATTATCTACAGTGGGATCTGACGACTTAGTACCAAGATAACGATCATCAAAACTATCTAAAGCTGTAGCAGCAGCAGCTGCACTGTTAGCAGCAGAGGTAGCACTAGAAGCTGCATTACCAGCCTGTGTTGTAGCAATACCAGCTTGTGTAGTAGCAATGCCAGCTTGTGTAGTGGCAGTAGATGCAGACGTAGCTGCATTGGACGCAGAGGTTGACGCACTAGAAGCAGAGGAAGCAGCTTCACCTGCTTTGGTTGTAGCGATTCCTGCTTGCGTTGTAGCAATACCAGCCTGCGTTGTAGCAGTGGTTGCACTTCCAGCAGCAGATGTAGCAGATGTGCTTGCTTCACTAGCTTTAGTGGTTGCAATCCCTGCTTGAACTGTAGCTGTATTCGCACTAGCTGTAGCGCTTGAAGCACTATTCAATGCGCTGGAAGAGCTTGTAGCAGCAGCTGTAGCACTAGAGGCAGCATCAGCAGCAGAATTAGCTGCTTGCCCGATATAGGCTCCTACGTCTTGACCTTGTACAGTGAATGCACCATCAATTGTCAAATCTTGTACGTTGAAGATGCTATTACCGTTAGCATCAACATCATTAGAAAGACTATTAGGTTCTCCTGCTGGGTTGTTTCTGTAGAAAACCTTATTCTGAAGTTCTGCTTCGAGCTTATCGAAGTTGTCGTTAATGACAGACAGAGTGTTCAGATTCGTTACATCGTTTAAAACGATTTTAGTCATCTTATTCCTTTTAATTTATACTGTGTCGCACACACAGATATTCCTTATTTATCTCTATACGTCCCTACGGGACATACTTATGTGTATGCGAAGCATACGTCTATGTTTCTTACAACATATTCTTGAGCATACACTTGAGTATATACTTGAGGATATATTGGAAAAGAACTGTGCATCCCTATTGTTGTAATTTTCTGGAGAAATTTAGAAGGTGCAATGCACCAATAGCAACCTACCCCTAACCCCCTGTATACCCCCTTGAGCATCTTGAGAAATATTATCATATATATTTTTGATTACCCTTCACATTTACTGTGGTATACTTCTTGCTTGGTAGATAATAGTATTAGTTGAGGGTGTAATGTACCACTTCCCTATTATTCATGCAATGCAAAGGAATACTTGAGCATTACCCTTGAGTATTAAAGCTCTCACAACCCGCATAAACACTAGCATTTAGTTCTATACGCCTTCGGCAAACTAATACTTTTATATGTGCCGAAGGCACGTTCTAATATATAAGTATTATACACCTAGAATATATGCGTTACATAGTATTAACTTAGGTGTCAAAATACCGACACCACTGTCAATTTCCCGACATACACTGTCAGTATTATGTAAGATTTGTGTCGGCTTTACGTCACTTTTATCTAATGTATATGTGTTCATGTATGCACCAAAGTAGGGATTTGTATTTTACATTGTGATACGATGCACATACATGGTGCATACTAGCACTGTCTTGGTGCATCCTGTGGATAACTTGTATAACTTGGGCTTATGTATAAATTGTGGATAACCCATCTAACCTATTGATTCATAAGGCTTTTATATTTTCTTACGCTCAGTGGCTCAAAGTTGGCACGCTATCTGCTACATATAAAACATGGCCTGATTCGTTGGGCTTGTTTGCAAGTTGGCACACTATGTGCTTGATACATTGCAAGGGTGAATCACCATCGTGTGATTCGATCAACCCATCATTAACAATTTGCCGTGATGACTTGGAGCGTAAGGGTATAAGAGAATCCCGCGACTAACGTATCACATAGAACGAAGCCGAGGGGCTTGGATGGTATGCCGTTCATTCCTTGAGGTGTTCTCCTATGTGTGTCGATTCGCAAGGGGGCTTCTGCCTTGAGTAATACAAAAGTATTAACGTTAACCAAAAGAACTGGGTGCAATCATGTAACCCTTATTAATTACAGTCACGGCGAATCGTTCATTAAAAATTTATAGGCTAAAAGTATTACATTAGTTACATTGTAACGGGTTGTAATACTATTGTACTCCCTTTCGGATTCGTGGCATACCATGCCCGATACAGTACAAAAGTATTAAACACTAAGCATGATAGCACAATCGTATTACTTGGCCTTGGGTTACTATAGTCCCGATGTAATACCAACGTATTACACCAATGCGGATATGTAAGCCCTATGTACTGTGACAGAGTGCATAGAGAATACATCCGTATTCAATTCAATCGAAAACTTGTAACTTTTGGAGTATACCATGTCTGCCTTATTCAACAAACAAAACTTTGAGCGTAATTTCACCGAAGCATTGGAAAGAATTACAAAATCCGAAAACATCACTAAACATGAGTTAAAAGTAGTATCTCGCACCATGCTTGAGGCATGGCATATTACCGGAAACGTGCATTATGTAAACCGATTGCTTAAGGCAGTCACGCCAGTTAACAAAAAAGCACTCATTGTATTTGCCAAGCATTTTGGTGGCTTTTCGTATGATGAGGTTTTAGGCGAATTCACTCACAAGTCTAAAAAGCGTTACGAAACTGCCCACAAACTCGCCCTTGAGTTTTTGGAAAATCCTAATAACAATCTGTGGACTTGGGCAGAGCGTCATATTGAAGTGGCACAAAAACCCTTTAGCATTGAGAACGTGGAAAAGTTTATCAAAACTGCATTGAATAAGGGTGCGGGTGTTGGTTTGTCTCAAGTTGATATTCTCAAGGCAGTATTCAAGGCAGGCATTGAACCAGATTGTATCATTCAGGTAATGGATGAACTCGGCATGGAATTTGCTGAATCAGATACACCGAAAGACTTTACAATCGAATCAGCGCCAATGTAATACATCCGTATTACTTTCACAGTCTCAAAATAAAATCAGCCACTAGGGGTTAGCTCCTCTAGTGGCTTTTTGTCGTCTGGATTTTTATGCCTATTAAATTCTCACACTCACTCGCCTGCCTGCTTGACTCTCACCTACGCAATGTATGGCATGGTCAAAAGGAATTTGGTCTATCTAAAGCATTGAACGCTTCAGCGAGAATGAAGAAACATGATAGCTCTTGGGATGGGGCTGGCCAGCAGTTGAGGTTGGTATGATTTGCAGCTATGCTTTAAGTAACGCTGTTGAAATGGTGGCGTTTGGATTATCAATTTCAATAATGATCTTGGCAATAGGTGCAGTTTGTAAATTGTTTTCAGATTAAAGGGATCAACATGAGTTTGTTTGATATGACGATATGGATTACATCATCAAAATATAGATACCTAACTTACATAGGTTATGGTAATGATGATTTTATTTTCAATCTCCATCCCGATGACCGAATGAATTTCGTTCTAATGGTATGGCACTCGGAAGGGTGTCCAGATATTGAGTGAGTAAGTATTTCTAATATATAGAATCCTACACTCATTCACTACGTTCATTCGCTTCGCCGATTCATATACTTACGTATAATCGTATACCCCAAAATCAACCCATTTTCGACATAAAAGGTGAAATAAAAATGTTAGCAGGTCAATTCGTAACGTGTCTTACGCGTAAATACAGTCAACTTGTATTTGGTAATCACTACACCATTGAACGTGTAACTTGGAAAGGTTCGTTAAAGTTTGTTGGAAAGCGTCATCTCTATGATCGTAAAAACTTTGCTCTAATCCCTGCTCCAGAGCAAGTACTTAAACCTATGGGGAAACCTGCTATTCCTCCAGTCATTAAGAAGACATTGGCAGAGGAATTGATTGACAAGGTTAATCAAGCTGGTGGTGCTGGTACGTGTAGCTATGCTATTGAATTTGCTAGCGGTCATCGTCGTTTCCAACCTAATGATGCGTGTCATGCTCGTATGCGTTGGGGTAAGGACTGGGGTAATAACGACAAAGATGGTGATAAAGCTGTTGCTGTTGCTTGTAACATTCACGGTCATGTGAAACGGGTGTCAGCAGTAGCAGATATTGATGCGTATAAGGCGTTTGTCAAATATATGCTCAATGATAGCCCTTGGGCAGATGCTTGGCTCACGAAGGATGTGGATGAAGCCATGAAGGGCTGTGCCATGATGGATGTAACTAAACACTTCTCGTATGTGTGTAGTGCAGCTATTGCTTTGCGTACTGGCTCAGAATACCCTAAGTTTCTCAAGGTGTTTAAGCAGTTGATTGATATGAAGTATAGCCCTAATGTGGCTTACATCATGTCACAGATGACGACTATTGGTAACAATGGTTCGTATGACCTCACAGGTCAAGGAGGTAGTCATCACGTATTCCATCAGCATATGGACTTGGCTAAGGTTATTGCCTTCTTTGATGACAAGAAGCTGAACGTAGAGAACAAGCCATACAACGAGTCTGAGAAGCAGATGTATACCATCTTCCGTACTATGGCAGATGATACAGGCTTCAAGCATGGTAACCCATCAATCATTAGCACAATCACCAATGCTAACAAGGAGTTTGTTTATGTAGACAAAACAGGCTGGTCTAACTATGAAACAGTAAGAGCTAAAGACTTCAACGAGTATTTGAAAATTGTTAACACATTCGCAAGGAATTTCAAATGAGTATCCCACATAAACACGCAGAGGTAATCAAGGCATGGGCTGATGGACGTATTGTCCAAGAACGTGTTATGCGTTGTGGTGAATGGCAAGTGTGGAAGGATGTTGTGAGTCATGCTCCTACTTTTTGGACTGATTCATGTTATCAATTCAGAATTAAACCTATACCTGACCAAGTCATCTATGCTCATGTGAAAAAGACAACCTCATATTCAGCAGGTATATTAGTTACCTGTGAACACAACTGGAACGAGGTAGGAAAGCCTTGTTACACCCTGCCTGCAAATGTTAAGTTGACATTCGATGGCGAAACCGAAGAACTGAAATCAGTGGAGATTGTGAAATGAAAAAAGTATTCATCGTAAACGGTAGCCAAATGTATACGGCACTCTTTCGCCGTATGGGTTATGACATTGCTAATGACTTGGGTGATGTGTCGTTAGTGTGTTTCACTGGTGGTAGTGATGTGTCTCCTGAATTGTACGGTCATACCAAGCATCACAGTACATTCAATGACCCAGCTCGTGACCAATACGAGGCTGACATTTTCCAGTTGTGTGTGGAGCGTAGCATCCCGATGGTAGGCATCTGTCGTGGTGGTCAATTTCTTAACGTAATGTCAGGCGGTACGATGTATCAGGATGTGTCTTACCACACTCGTGACCATTTGATTACAGACCTTGAGACAGGCGAGAGTGTGTGGGTGTCATCTACCCATCACCAGATGATGAAACCCGCTGAAAACGCCCTTCTAGTGGCTACAGGGAGCCTTAAGGGTGAACGTACTTGGTGGGATGACGGTGTATTCAATAAAGATACGTCTAATGAGGATGTTGAGGTGGTATACTATGCTGACACACAAGCATTGTGTTTCCAACCACATCCTGAGTTCAATGGACAGGTGTTCAAGAACATGCACCATTACTTCGCTGGTTTGATTGAGCGCTTCTTGGTTAAGAAGCAGCATCCCGCTGGTTGTACTTGTTAAGGAGATAATATGTTATTCATTTTTGGTTTGTTGTTTCTGTGGTGTGAATACATCCATCGTGTTACTGATGACGATAATCGTAATGTAGGGTTTCCCTTGGATGGTTATTGGGTTATTGGTTTATTGGGGCGCATTATGTGCTCAATATCCTTGATTCACTTTTCCTACTTTGTTTTGTTGTAAGGAGATAGGCGATGTTACAAAAGCATGATAGCACTGGAGTTAGCTGGCCGTTCCCAAGTGCTAAGGCTCCAAGCCTAGCCCCTAAGCCTGTTGTATTCTTTATTGGTAAGCCTAAGTTCTTTGATTGGGCTTACAAGAAAGATTGTCAAGTGGCTAGTGTGTACGCTCTCAATCACCCTAAGTTGGGTGAGCGTATTGTTCGTACATCCCAAGTGATGGAGATTTATGACGATGGTTCGTTTGAAACCATGAACACAATGTACATTCCTAAGAAAGCGAATTACTAAACAACACGACAGTAGCTTAATGGATAAAGCAACAACCTTCTAAGTTGTGGATTGCAGGTTCGAGTCCTGTCTGTCGTACCATTCATTCAATCGAGATTATGAACATCATTGTCATTTCCCCTAAAGCATCAGATGAAAGTGCTAAGCGTTTAGCTAAGGAGCTAGGTGCTGAGTACACAAATCCATATCAATCAGGTCGTGATGACTTCAACAACTACGACTTAGTTATCAATTACGGTTACTCTAAGCTGTTTAAGACGCACCGTCATGTTGAGTTGATTAACAGTCCACTTAATGTCTCATTGTGTATTGATAAGTTTAATACGCTTGTCTCATTAGCTATGTCTAAGGTTCCTATTCCTGAGTTTAGTACGCGTATCCTAGATAATTGGGATATTGCTTTCTGCCATACTAAGAAAGATGGACGTAAGAACGAAGGTATCGAGCATTGGTATCGAGATCGCGCTCAACCTGTCCCTCCTGCTTATCTGTATACCAAGCACTATGCTCATCGTGGTGAGTATCGTGTTGTTGTGCTTAAAGGTAAGGTTGTAGGACGTTACCGTAAGGTGTTGGATGCAGAGAATACGTGGAGCTTAGAGCTGCGTGATAAGCGTGGCTTTGAAGAGATGGATGTAGCTTGCTTAAAGGCAGCTCGTGCATTGCGTATTGATTACGTTGGCTTTGATGTGCTTGCACAGAAGAAGAATGACTTTGTAATCATTGAGGCAAACTCTGCCCCTATCCTGACAGATGAATCTGTTGAAGCATTTAAAGAATTGATTGGAGTGTAATATGTGTGGACTTGTAGGCATGGCTGGTAACTTAACTAGCAAAGAAGAAAAAGCTTTCCATCAACTGCTGATTATGGATTCAGTACGTGGTGTGGACAGTACAGGTGTTGCTGTTCTCCCTAAGGTTGGCGAGGTTAAAATCGCTAAGGAATTGGGTGACACATATCGTTTGATGGATAAGAAATCTTATGACAAACTATTCCACGGAACTAATCGTTGCATCATTGGACATAACCGTTGGGCTACTGTTGGTGGTGTGTCTCGTGACACTGCACATCCTTTTGACTTCACTACTCTTGTGGGTGCACACAATGGTACGCTCTCGTCTAAGTACCGTCTTGCCAATCATACACATTTTAAAACGGACAGCGAAGCTCTCTATAACCATATTGACGAGAATGGTTTGAAGAGTGCATTGGAGCATCTTGCTGGTGCATGGGCATTGACATGGTGGGATAAAGAGAAGGATACGATTAACTTCTTGCGTAACAAAGAGCGTCCTCTCTACGTTACGTTCAATGAGGCACAGAGCGCAGTGTTCTGGGCTTCAGAATCGTGGATGCTTAAGGCTGCCCTAGGCCGTAATGACATTAAGCATCCTGAACCTGTGTTGATTGGTGAAGACAATCATTACTCTATTCACGTTGATTCCAACGGTGCAATGGAGAAGACTAAGATTGTACAAGCTCCTTCACGTTATGTCTCTCCTCCTGTGGTAGTTTACCAAGGCTACCAAAATAGTCGTATGGCTAATGGCTATTGGCAAGAGGAAGCAGAGAAGGCAACACCTGCTGCTACGGTTACGCAAATCAGCAGTGTTCAATCAAAAAAGGAGGGGGTGGCTCCCACAACAGCCTCCTCAAGCTTACGAACAGGTTACTCGGGAACAAAGGGCGCGTCTCTCGAGCTGCTTGAACTTGCGTCTGATCGTAAGGGTGGTTGTTATTACATTTGCTTCGATGGTGCTAGTCCCTCGTCTAAGATTCGTTTCTACTACAACAAACGTGAGGCAGCTCCTCATAAGAATGTTGGTAAGACAATCACAGCAGACATTGGTGACTTAATCATTGATGCTTATGAAGGTGGTTACTACAAGGTTATTGTATCGTCTGTTGAATATGAGAGTGAAGCTCCCGTAGTTGATGTTGATGAAGACTTTGATCCAGTAGTTGACCGTCAGTACGTTACTCATACCAATGCAATGATTAGTTTCAATGACTGGATGAATGAGTACGGTGAGTGTGTGTGGTGCGGTTCAAGCGTACAACCTACTCAACAACACGCATTGACAACAGAGGGTCAGTGTTTGTGTGCAAATTGCCTTGATGACTCAGAAATCAATGGCTTTGTAAAGGTTGCTAAGCACGTAGCTGCTTCAGCATAAGTGTATCTTTATATTTCAACGAGGTGTTAACATGGAAATTTTAGTTGGTTGCGACCCAGAAGTATTTGTGAAACAAGGTGGTGTATTTAAGTCTGCATACGGATTGATTCAGGGTGACAAAGAGAACCCTCAGAAGGTTAATCGAGGTGCTGTGCAGGTAGATGGTATGGCACTGGAGTTTAACATTGACCCTGCCCATAGCGAGGATGAGTTTTGCCTTAACGTGCAAGACGTATTCAATACTATGAAGCTGATGGTTCCAGACTACGAGGTTGTTGCTGTACCTGTGGCTCACTTTGACCCAGAGTATATCAAGAATCAACCAGCTAAGGCTCTTGAACTAGGCTGTGATCCAGACTTTAATGCTTGGATGAACGCTGTTAACAACAAGCCTAATGGTAATCGTCCTATGCGTACTGCATCTGGTCATGTCCATATCGGATGGACTAATGGTGCTGACACTGCTGACTTCACTCACATCGAGATGTGTAATGCAGTGATTCGACAGATGGACTTCTTCCTTGGCTTGCCTAGTCTCTCCTATGATGATGACCAAGAACGCCGTGAGATGTATGGTAAGGCAGGTTGCTGCCGCTATAAGCCTTATGGTACTGAGTATCGTACCCTATCTAATGCTTGGCTTAAGAGTGAAGCACTGATGCGTTGGGTGTATCGTAATACTTTGGCAGGTATGAACGAACTCATCAAAGGTAATGTCTTGGCTGACAAGTACGGTGACATTCAAGAACTGATTAACACAGGAAATAAGAAAGAAGCTATGAAGATTATCAAACAAGAGAAGATTGAGGTGTGTTATGCCTGATCTGCACCACGCAGACGTACATCAACTGTATTCAGATACGGTGTGTCGTTATAAGGATGCTCCTGTCCGTGTAATGGAGATTAATCGTGACCTTATGGTAACTATTATGCTTCTTCGTCATGGTAAGACAGCAGTGGTTAAGTTCGAGCAAGACCTATTCGGCCCTCCATTGGGACGTATTGGCTTTGTGAACGAAGGCGTACATGCTTTCTATGTCACTCGACAGCCTGTTCGTCGCTTCCAAGTAGGTCTTAATCGTGGCAATGTTAAGTACCATTACCTTCCTATGATTGATCGTAAGAAGGCTGAACGTGACTACAACGTCGCGTACAGGATGAATACTAAGGCTTGGGCCAAGGCATTGGATAATGAATATCCTAGCCTTGCTGAGGCTCTACGCATTGCTACAGAGCATAATGGTACTGTTGCTTTCGATAAACAGTTCGCTGTTGATGGTGAACGTAACATCTACTACAAGACAAACAAGGTAGGATACATTCCTCCACGTATGTCTACCGTCAAACGTGTCGTATTCAATCTCGGATACGAACATCTCGATACTCTCTTGATTTATAGCTATGACAAAACTACACGAACTATTGCAGCAAAAGGTAACTAACGGATTGTTTGGCATTGAGATCGAAACTGAAGGACGCAACCTTACAATGGTTGTTCCCCCTCAGTGGAAGATTGAAGATGATGGTTCATTACGTGGTCAATTCCCTACTGAACGTGCCGAGTATGTTCTTAAGAAGCCTCTTGACTTGCAGAAAGCTATTGACGCAGTGACTAAGCTGCGTGAAGTGCAAGATGCTAACAATGCTGTGCTTAATTTCTCATTCCGCACAAGTGTACATATTCACGTTAATGTACAGCAGCTGACCTTCCCTCAGTATCTCAACATGATTTACACATACCTATTGCTAGAGGAACCATTGGTTCGTTATTGCGGTAAGGAACGTGTAGGTAATCGCTTCTGTCTGCGTCTACAAGATGCAGAGGGCTTGCTTGATTACTTGTTCATGTTGTTCCGTCAAGGCTATGGTGCTATGCGTCACATCAATGGTGATGCTGTGCGTTATGCTGCTATTAACGTTGCAGCAACATCTAAGTACGGTAGCCTTGAGTTTCGATCTCTCAAGGGTAATATGGATGTACCCTACATCACTACATGGATTATGGCTCTCGATCACTTGCGTTCATTCGCAATGGAGATGAAAGATCCACAAGAAGTGCACAACCTATTTGTGAACAATACACCTGAGCAGTTTGCTGAGATTGTATTGGGTGATGTATACGAATCATTCGTATATCCTGATATGGAGAATGATATGCGTCATAGCTTCTCTCTTGCCCTAGAACTTCCATATAACTATGTGGACAGTACAGCTAACGATGCTAAGGTTATTGCTGATCAGAAGGCTAAGCGTGAGCGTTATGAAGCTGAGATGAAGGAAGCTATTGCTCAGGATGAACTGTTAGCAAAGAAACGTTTTGAACGTGAGATTGCTCGACGAGCTGCGGCGGCAGTACCTGTACCTGCTCCAGTACGTAATGATGTACCAATGCCAGACGATATCTTTGAAGTACCTAGAGTGCGTGATCGTAATGCTCCAATTATGTGGGATGCACCTGTTAATCCAGTAGATTGGAATGCTCGTATAGAAGCACAACAACGCGCTGGTCAAGATAGGGCTGTACGTGCAGGGGCACGTAGACCTAATATGATTATCATAGACGATATCTTGAATGCTCCAGTTAATCTCGATGAAGAGGACGATGAACTATGAATATCTATCCATATAAAATGGCTAGTGAGTCAGCGAAAGCATTGGCTCAAGCGTTAGGTGTTAAGCGACTGAAGCATGAGGGAAGGATGATAGCACTTCCGTTCATCAACTGGGGTGCATCGAAGATTAAACGTGAGATTAAACCCCTCACTGGTATCTACAACCACCCTAATGCTGTGGCTATTGCTGGCAATAAGCTAAAGACATTCTTGTGTCTTGACCAAATTGTTAACATTCCCGACTACACAACTGATATTGCAGAGGCTAAAGAGTGGCTTAATGCAGGTATTACGATTGTTGAACGTCACACTCTCACTGGTCACAGTGGTCAGGGTGTGCGTATTGTGTCCTTTGATGAGGAGCTTGACCCAAAAGCTAAGCTCTATGTCAAGTATATCAAGAAAGAACAAGAGTATCGACTTCATGTATTTGATTTCGATGTGTTCTTTATTCAACGTAAGGCTCGTGCACTAGACGTGCCTGATGACCAAGTGAATTGGCAAGTACGTAATCATGCAAATGGTTTCATCTATGCCAATCAGAATGTTGAGTTGCCTGATGCAGCTAAACAAATGGCTACTGAAGCAATTCGTACACTTGGATTAGACTTTGGTGCAGTGGATATGATTTACAACGCACGTCAGAATAAGTTCTATGTGCTCGAAATTAACACTGCACCAGGACTTTCTGGCACAACTCTTGATAAATATGTCGAGAAGTTCCAAGAATTGGAGTAATAGCATGTTCCCACTGGAGATTAATGATGCCTGATATATCAATGTGTAAAGGGGAGGACTGCCCTCGAAAAGAAGATTGTTACCGTTTCACTGCAACTCCTAGTGAATTTCGTCAAGCATATTTACGAGAGTCACCATACAGTATGGATGGTTGTCAATACTTTATGTACAACAGTTTAGATAATATTAAACATATTAAGGAGAAGCCAAGTGAGCGCACTATCTGAAGTTGACCTACGAGACTTTGAACGAGTCAATGTAGATATTCTCGAAGCTACATTGAAAGATGCTGATATTCATTTCGAGTATCCGTTCCCTTTCAACATCCAAGAATACTGTGAAACTATTCGTCGTATTCAAAAGAAACTAATCCAACAAACCCCTGCACTATTTAAACCGAAAGCATAACATGAGTAAATCTGGCGTAACAAACACATTGTCTGAATCATTGATGTTGGAGCACCGTCTTGCCCTAACATTTGAAACATTGGATAAGCTCCCTGCTGATGACCATAAAGGTCGTGCAGTTGTAGCTAATGAGCTTAATAATATTAAGGCTCGCTTGTATAAGCTTCCTAATTATAATGCTCGTGGCTTGCAAAAGATTATGAAATTCTTGAAACCATATGCAGCTAAGGAGGCTAATGTCTAAGTGTGTAGAAAAACTTCCACACCGAACTGATAAGTGTAACAGTGCCAACGGATTGCAAGTATTCTTAAAAGAAGACGGGTCATACGATGGTTTCTGTTTCGCTTGTGGTACTCATGTACCTGACCCCTACCATGACAAGCCGAAGGACTATAAACCACAGTCTATCGTCAAGTCTAAGGAGCAAATCGAAGCTGAAATCAAGGAAGTAGCAGACTACCAAACTATTGCTCTACCTGACCGTAAGCTCAAGAAAGAATCCTTAGAATACTTCGGTGTCAAGATTGGTGTGTCAGAACAGGACGGAACGACCCCTGTAACGCATTATTATCCTTACTATGAGGGTGATGTACTGATTGGCTATAAAGTTCGTCTAATCGAGAATAAACGTATGTGGGCTATTGGCTCCACTAAGAACGCAGACTTCTTTGGCTGGCAACAAGCTGTTCAGACAGGTGGTAAGAAACTATTCGTAACTGAGGGTGAGTGTGATGCAGTAGCTCTGTACCAAATCTTTAAAGACCATAACAAGGGTACTCAATATGCTGATTACAATCCTGCTGTTGTTTCTCTTAGCAATGGCTCTGGCGGTGCATCTAAACAATTCGCTAAGATGCTTCCTGAAATCCGAAAGGTATTCAAGGAAATCATCCTCGTCTTTGATAACGATGCCCCTGGCAAGAAAGCAGTAGAAGATGTACTACGTATTGCCCCAGATGCTATGGTTGCATCTCTTCCATCAAAAGACGCAAACCAATGCCTATTGGACGGACGCTCTAAGGCGGCGTACAATGCGTGTCAGTTTAATGCCCAGAAACCGAAGAACACTCGATTGGTGTCTGGGAATGACTTACATGAAGCTGGTAAAGAACCACCGACATTCGGTGTGTCGTGGCCTTGGGAACACATTACTAAGGCAACACGTGGGATACGACTTGGTGAGACCATATACATTGGTGCAGGTCAGAAACAAGGTAAGTCGGAGGTGGTTAACACCCTTGCAGCACATTTTATTAAGGAACACGGATGGAAAGTATTTCTTGTCAAGCCTGAAGAGAGCAACAAGAAAACTTACAAACTCGTGGCAGGTAAGTTAGAAGGTAAGTTCTTTCACGACCCTACTAAACCCTTCGACGATGTAGCATATGACAACGCAGGTAAGGTGATCCAAGATCACTTGTATATGCTTAACTTGTATCAGCACGTTGGCTTTGACACTCTCAAGGCTGACATTCGTGCTGCTGCTAGTGAAGGATGTAAAGTAATTATCATCGACCCTATTACCAACTTAACTAACGGAATGGATGCTGCTAGTGCGAACGTTAAACTTCAAGAAATTGCTCAAGAGCTGTCTGCTATGGCCCTTGATCTTAATGTGGTCATCTTTATTTTTTGCCATCTGCGTAATCCTGACTCTGGCCCACCTCACGAAAGAGGTGGCGAGGTGTTGTCTAGTCAGTTCGCTGGTTCCCGCGCGATGGCTCGCTCTTGCAACCTCATGCTCGGACTCGAAGGAAATCGAGATCCAAATCTTGGACCTGAAGAGCGCAATCTACGAACTCTAGTATTACTGGAAGACCGTGAGTTTGGTGAGACTGGCCGATACAAACTCTATTGGGATAATTCAACTGGCCTATTCAACGAGATAAATTAATGCAAGTAGAAGCTATTGAGAAACACTATATCGCTAATCGTCAGAAGCTTCATAAGCGTATGTCATTCCGAGCTGGATCTCCCGAATCTGGTGAGGATGTAGTACAGACAGCTTATGAACGGGCAATCCGTTATCGTAAGAGTTGTGATCCATTGCGTTTTGACCAGTGGTTCTCAATGCTTCTTAATAACGCACTACGTGACTTTAAGCGTGAAGAGATGGGACATGCCTCTTGGGATGCAGAGGATGAGGAAGCAACAGATACAAACTGTCCTCATTACTCAGAACGTATCCTTAAGGAAATCCTTGACCTAGTGGAGACTAAGAGTGTTGACCAAGTAGAAGTGCTTACACTCCATTTTAAGAATGGATATAACGCAATTGATATTTGTCACATCACTGATTACTCATACGCTAAGACGCATCAAATCATCCAACGATTCCGTAACGAGTTAAAGGATTTATACAGTGAGTAATGTATGGTTCGGTTCAGACTGGCACTTTGGACATAAGAACATTGCCAAATTCCGTACCGAAGTAGAGAGTGAAGAAGCTAATAGACAACGCATCATCGAAGACTGTCAAGTTATTCGTAAGAACGATGTATTGTTTCTATTGGGTGACATTGCTTTCTATGAGCCGTATATTGAAGACATTGGACGAATCAACTGTCAGAAGTATCTAGTGCGTGGTAATCACGACCAGCTTCCTACATGGCGTTATCTTGAATACTTTAAAGAAGTATATGGGGTAATTAAGTATAAGGAATTCTGGTTAAGTCATGCACCTATTCATCCTGATGAACTACGTGGTAAACGTAACCTACACGGTCATGTACATTACGAGAACATTAAAGTTGAGATGGAAGGATACCCTAAGTTACAAGATGACCCAAGGTATTTTAATTGTTGTCCAGAAAATCTCTGGCCTACAGTTAATCGTTCAATCATCTCATTAGAGGAGATTAGGAAAGATTATGCGGATAGGTTTGTTCGACATTGAAGCAAACGGCTTTCTACATCAAGCTACGAGGATGCATTGTGGGGTTATTAAGACACTAAATGGTGAAGTTAGACAGTTCTGGCCTTGGCCTGGAGGGGATTTCGTTAAGCAGTTCCTAGACTATCTAGATTCATTTGACGTTCTTATTGCACACAATGGTATTGGGTATGACTTCCCACTTTTAAAGAAGCTCTATGGTTGGACGTATAAGGGGAAGGTGGTTGATACATTAATCATGTCTCGATTGCTCAACCCTAAGCGTCTAGTACCATTCAACTGTGCTAACAAAAAAGCTGGCCCTCATTCACTTGAGGCATGGGGTTATCGTGTTGGTCGCGGCAAGCCTGAGCATAACGATTGGGAAGTATTCTCGGAAGAGATGCTCCATCGTTGTACTGAGGACGTAGAGATTCTAGAGCTAGTGTATAAAGCATTGCTCGAAGAATCTAAGGGTGGTAAGTGGCGTGATGCTTTCCTCATGTCGTTCGAGTTGTTTACACGACTACAACAGCAAGAGGAATATGGCTGGCTTGTTGACCAAGACCACATGCACAAATGTATACGGCAACTCACTCGTTGGGTTGATTTGATTGACAAGGTAATTACTCCTCGACTGCCTCAAGTCTTGGAGATTGAAGAAACGAAAAAAGCAGGTGAATACAATTACATCAAAAAACCATTCCTCAAGTCAGGAGCTTATTCCCAAAGCGTTAGTGACTGGGGTGCTCGCTGTGGTATTGATCTCAGTACTAAGCCCGTTATGGGTGCCTTTAGTCGCATTAGCTTCAGGGTCACTGACCTAAATTCAAATGCAGAAACTAAAGACTTTCTTTTACAATTAGGGTGGGAGCCATTAGAATGGAATACGAACGATGAAGGTGAACGCACAAGCCCTAAGCTCAGCAAAGACGATCCATTTGAAGGAATTGAGTCAAAGCTTGGCTCTCTTGTCGCACGACGAGTGCAATGCAGACAGAGGCGTTCAGTTATTGAAGGATTATTTGGTCTTATTCGAGAAGATGGACGAATTAGCTCAGTTGTCAACACTCTTGCCGTCACTGGACGAGCTACGCACAGAAATATTGTTAACATACCAAAAGCCTCAAGCTTCTATGGTAAATCTATGCGAGCGATATTCACTTCCAAGGCCGGGTACGTTCTTGTAGGTACAGACTCAGCAGGTAATCAATTACGCCAACTAGCAGCACGTATGGGTAGCGATGCCTATATCTATGCTATGGTGTCTGGAAATAAAGAAGATGGGACTGATCCTCACACCCTTACCAAAGTCGCTGGCGACCTTGAGTCCAGAGATATTGCGAAAAACGTTATGTATTGTCTGCTCTTCGGAGGAGGAGATACAAAACTTGCAAAGACTGCTAAGAAGCCTGTGGGCTCTGGAGCAGAGCTCAGGGATAAACTATACCGAGGTCTTGACGGACTTGGTGAACTCATGGAGCGACTAACTAAAGAATGGAGAAGCACAGCACGACAGAGATATAACGCACAGTTCCGACGTATGGAATACTACGAAGGAGTTATTACAGGGCTTGATGGTAGACCAATCAAAGTACCTTCAGAGCATCAGATTCTTGTGTATCTATTACAATCAGACGAAGCCATCCACATGGCTAAAGCCTACTGCATCTTGTGTGCAGAACTTGAAAAGAAGTACGTCTGGGGTGTAGATTACGGAGTAGTATGCTGGTACCACGACGAATACACTATTGAGTGTAGAGAAGAAATTGCTCAGGATGTTAAACGTATATCAGAAGATGCTATTCGTTTGGCAGGTGAGTATTATAAAATTAAATGCCCTCATGCAGGTGAGGGTGCAATCGGTAAGAATTGGTACACAATTCACTAAGGAAATATATGGATGATCAAGAAAAACAAGCGTATAACATTGAACTCTTCTTTGCTTCTAACGAAGTTAAAGAGTATGTAGACATTATCGGCTACCAAGTGAGTAACACAGTTGTTGCTATTATGACGAAGGATGGTGAGACATTGGTATATCCATTGGCAACCATTACATTCATTCGTCACTATCCACAAGCAGCTTAATTAGTTAATAAATCGAAAGGAATAAATATGGGTTTGAATGCAAAGAAAGTCGGTGGTGGTGGTAGTAATCGTACACCTCAAGCTAATATTGAGCCAGGTACATATCCAGCTCGTCTAGTGCAGATTATTGACTTGGGCTTGCAAGCTCAACGTCCATATCAAGGCAAGGACAAAGCGCCAGCACAAGAGATTATGTTGACATACGAATTGGTTGACACATTCATGCTGGATGAGAACGGTGAAGAGTTGACTGACAAGCCACGTTGGATCTCTGAAACATTGCCATTCTATGGCTTGTATGCAGATAAGGCTAAGAGCACACAGCGTTACAACGCTATTGACCCCAACGGTGACTTTGATGGTGACTTCACCAAGGCTATTGGTCAGCCTATTAATGTGACCATTGTTAATAACGCAGTGGGTGAGAAGGTATATGACAATATTGCAACTATCTCTGCTATGCGTCCTCGTGACGCTGACAAATGCCCCGAGCTTGTCAATCCTCCAAAGCTCCTTGACTTGGATGCACCTGACTTGGAAGTGTTCAATGCGTTGCCAGAATGGTTGCGAGACAAAATCAAAACCAACCTGAACTATAAAGGCTCTGCTCTGGAGCAAGCTTTGGCAGGCGGTGGTGATCGTCCTCGTAGTGCTCCTGCCAAGGCAGCTAAGCCAGCTAAAGCAGCTGAGCCAGCCCCTGAAGCTGAAGACGACGATAACAATCCCTTCTAATGCAATGCCTGATCGACGCGGATGTTCTTCTGTATGAGATCGGGTTTGCAGCTGAGTCAGGTTGGCAACAGCCTGGCTTTCCTCCTTGGGATTATGTAGAACAACTACTGACCAATAGGATTAACAATATCGTAGCCATTGCAGGACAGGATGATAGCTCTCCTCCTATTCTGTTCTTTACTGGCTCAACCAATTTCAGGTTTGATATTGCTAAGCGCACACCCTATAAAGCAAGGCCTGGAAACAAGCCTTGGCATTACAAGAACATCAAAGCATATCTGAAAGCTGTATATGACTACAGACAACAAGAGGGATTGGAAGCAGATGACCTTATGGCCCTCGAACAAACCCGAAGACCAGACGAAACCATCATATGCACCCGTGATAAAGACCTTAGACAAGTCGCAGGATGGCACTACGGATGGGAACTCGCCAATCAACCGCAATTTGGCCCTATGTTGGTTGACTCATTTGGACAGATCGCTCTATCGACAGACAGGAAAAAAGTTACAGGATATGGTATCAAATTCTTCTACTCCCAATGCCTGACAGGTGACCGAGTAGATAGTATTCCTGGCATTGATAAATGCGGCCCTGTAGCAGCGTTTGAAATACTCGAACATATGCAGACACCAGACGAATGTTTTAAGGCCGTTAAAGAGGCTTATAAGGCTGCCTTTGGGGATCGGTGGGATGTAGAGTTGTTAGAGCAAGGTAGATTGTTATGGATGACACGAGAATTGCATCCTGATGGTTCACCAGTTCTATGGGAGTTGCCAGATGTACAATAATGGTACGTGGACAGTTGCACGTTTCAATTCATTCGTTAAGAGTGCATTGCGTAGTGCATCTCAACGATGGCCTCCCAAGTATACAGTCTTATCTAAGGCGTGTGTAGGACAGAAAGTTAATCCTGCTTCTGGTAGGTTGGCTAAGTTTTATACGTGTAATAAGTGTAAGGTAGATTTTCCAGCTAAGAACGTGGAGGTAAATCATATCATCCCCGTTGTCCCTGTTAATGGGTTCGATAGTTGGGATGGAGTAATTAGCCGACTATTCTGTGAAGAAGACGGCCTAGAAGTGGTATGCAAGCCATGCCATAAATTGATAACAAAAGAAGAAAATTTAGAAAGAAAAGTTAATGCAAAAACAAAATCCAGCTGAGTTCAAAGGCTTCTCATTGTTTAACGATGTAGAAGATGACAACCTTCGTCCTTTCAATCGTGCTCGTGTTATGGCGAACATGGCTGAAGATCACACAAACAAAGAGAAGCGTATCACACCTAAAGGTGCAGCTCTAATCCTAGGTTATTTCAACCTGATTCCGAAAGAGGAACGCAATATTGCGAAGGACTTGTTTGAGATCGAGATGAACAATCGTGGATTCGCACTTACAGCTTGAGCAAAGGTTCAATGAACTAATGGAACGTATCATGTCTAAAGAAGGTATTAAGCACGATCAAGACAAACCAATGCTAAACCTTATTGACCCTCAAGCGATTGAGGGTTTAGCAGCAGTATTAACATTCGGAGCTAAGAAATATGCAGCTGACAATTGGCGTGGAGGTATTTCTAACTCTAGGTTGGTTGCTTCTCTCTTGCGCCACCTATTCGCAATCATGCGGGGTGAGTACACAGACCCTGAATCTGGTCTTCCGCACATTGACCATGTGGGCTGCAATTGGATGTTTCTTTCTAATAATCTCAAGAATCGTCCCGATCTAAACGACAGTTGGTTTATCAAACATGAGCAAAGTTAAATTAATTTGGGCAACGCCAGATGCAGAGAATCTGGTAGCTTACATGGCCCGTGTAAGTAATCCTGCTAATCAGGACAACAAGGAAACATCAGCTAAGCTGTTGCAATACTTGGTTCGTAATAAGCATTGGTCACCATTCGAGATGGTTAGTGCATGTGTAGAGATTGAAACTACTCGTGACATTGCCCGTCAGATTCTTCGTCATCGTAGTTTCGCCTTTCAAGAATTCAGTCAGCGATATGCAGTTGCCACTGAGTTTGAGACAGGTGAGACACGATTGCAAGACTTAAAGAATCGTCAGAGCAGTTTGCTTAACGAAGATCGTGAGCTAGATAGTATCTGGCAACGTGCTCAGAAAGATTTGATTGACCATAGCGTTAAGACATATCAATGGGCATTGGACAACGGCATTGCCAAAGAGGTAGCACGTAAGGTGTTGCCAGAAGGTCTGACAGGTAGCCGTATGTATATGACTGGCACATTACGTAGCTGGATTCATTACTTGCAAGTACGCCTTGATCCATCAACACAGAAGGAACATCGTGAAGTTGCAGAGAAAGTATATCAAGCCTTGAAAAAGGATTTCCCTAATATTTTGGAAGTAGTCAAATGAAAATTGCAGTTATCCCTGACACACAAGTTAAACCAGGTGTAGACCTGACATATCTGAATAAGATTGGTGAGTATCTGGTAGAGAAACAACCAGACGTTATTGTCCACCTAGGCGACCATTGGGACATGCCTAGCTTGAGTAGTTATGACATTGGTAAGAAGAGTTTTGAAGGTCGTCGATACAAGAAAGATATCGAAGCTGGTAATGATGGTATGGCTGAGTTGTTGTATCCAATCAAGAGCTATAACAAACGTGCTGCAATGAACCATAAGCCCCGTTATCGCCCTGAAATGCACTTCCTAATGGGTAACCATGAGAATCGTATTAATCGTGCTGTAAACAACGATGCTAAGTTGGAAGGTACTATCGGTGTTGAAGACTGTTACTTAGACGATTGGAACGTACATGATTTTCTGGAAGTGGTTATTATTGGTGGTGTTGCTTTTAGTCACTACTTCGTTACAGGTATTGCAGGTCGTCCAGCTGCAACTGCCAATGCTCAACTGAATAAGAAACATATGAGTTGTATTGCTGGTCATCAACAGGGCTTGCAGATTGCAACAGCTCATCGTGGTGATGGTCAACGATTGACGAGTATTATTGCAGGTAGCTGTTATGAACATGACGAAGACTACTTAGGTGCTCAAGGTAATAAGCACTGGCGTGGTATGTTGATGTTGCATGAAGTGAATGATGGTCAGTTTGACTTGATGCCTGTATCATTGGACTATATAAATAAAAAATATGACTAATGGGATCGAGTTAACAACTTGGGTTCCTGCCCCAATACAAACATATTGGGGTGATGGGATGTATTGTGCTACAATAGGTTTAGATAAAGATTCTACGATGACTATCTACTGCTATGTAGATGACATTCCTAAAGTAATACCAGCGCTAAAACGATTTATTAAGGAAGAAGAAAACGAATGAAACAAAAGATTGACGACTTGATGTACGAATGTCATAAACAAGCTCGAGAAGCTGGTTGGTGGCACGATATTAACACTGGTAAGTCTATTACTGAAAACCCTTTCGCATTCAGTAATAAGCTAATGCTAACCGTATCAGAGCTAGCTGAGGCTATGGAAGCTGATCGTAAAGGATTGATGGATGATAAGCTCCCTTGGTTTGATGGTCGTACTGTGGAGCTTGCTGATGCTCTTATCCGCATCTTTGATCTGGCTGGCGCTTACAATATGGATTTGGGTAAAGCGTTCCAGCAGAAAATGGAATACAACGCAGGTCGTGCAGACCACAAGAAAGAAAACCGACTTGGCATCGGTGGCAAAGCATACTAATTATAAGGAACTAAATGACTCAAGAAATCCAATCTCTCCGTTCACAGCTCTTGATGCGTCGTACTTACAATCGACCATTAGATGACAAAGGTACCGTATTTGAAACCTTCGCACAAACAATCAATCGTGTCATCGGACACCAACAGTGGTTGTGGGAACGAGCACAGCAACGAGAGCTTGACACCCAACAGCTCATGGAACTCGAAGAACTTCGATACCTTATGCTCGAACGCAAAGTGCTCATGTCAGGTCGAACTCTATGGCTGGGCGGCACTGATGTGGCCAAACGACGGGAAGCGTCTCAATTCAACTGCTCGTTCACTCATGTTGAAACGGTATATGACGTCGTCGATGTTTTGTGGCTCCTCATGCAAGGGTGTGGAGTTGGATTTAGACCAATTGTGGGACAGCTTACCGGGTTCCAAGAACCTATCCGTGAACTCGAAGTAATCCGTAGCACACGTACAGATAAAGATGGTGATCAACACAATACAGAAACTTTTAAAGACGGTGTATGGACGATCCGAATTGGTGACTCAGCTGAGGCTTGGTCTAAATCAATTGGTAAACTTATGTCGCACAAGTATCCAGCACGTAAACTTGTACTGGACTTTTCACAGATTCGACCCGCAGGGGAAAGGCTCAAAGGATATGGTTGGATTAGCAGCGGTGACGCATCCATTGCAAAAGCTTATGAAGCAATCTTTCAAATTCTTAATCGTCGTGCCGGTAGTTTGCTTAGCCGTATTGACATTCTTGACGTGGTTAATTGGCTTGGGACTGTCCTATCTTCTCGCCGTTCAGCTGAGATTGCTCTATTCGAGTATGGAGAAGATGAATGGGAAGAATTTGCGGTAGCAAAGAAAGATTGGTGGGCTAAGAATGTACAGCGAGGACAGAGTAACAATAGCTTGCTCTTTAATCACAAACCGAGCAAAGAGAATATTGCAGAAATCTTTAAGCTTATGGTCGCAGCCGGTGGAAGTGAACCTGGTTTCATCAACGGTGTCAGTGCAAGAAAACGTGCACCTTGGTTCAAAGGAGCTAACCCTTGTGTTGAAATTCTCCTTGGAAATAAATCATTCTGTAACTTAACGGAGACTGATGTTGGAAAATTCAAGGGTGACTCTGCGGGCCTTCGTCGAGCAATCTATATTGCCAGCCGCGCCAACTACCGACAAACCTGTGTTAATCTCATGGATGGAATTCTCCAAGAAGCCTGGCACCTTAACAATGAATTCTTGCGACTTTGTGGAGTGGGTCTTACAGGTATCGTTCGACGCCCAGACCTTGGAGGTTACGAATACGAAGAACTCAAACGTACCGCCACTTCAGGCGCTTATTCCATGGCTGATGAGCTTGGGCTTCCACGACCTAAGAATGTCACAACAGTTAAGCCCAGCGGGACACTTAGTAAGATCATGGATACTACAGAAGGTGTCCACAAGCCACTAGGCAAGTACATCTTCAATAACGTTAACTTCGGTAAGCATGACCCATTGGTTCCATTGTGTCGTGCTGCTGGATACAAAGTTATTGACAACCCTACTGATCCGTCAGCTGTGTTGATTACATTCCCTGTGGCATGGGATGAGGTTCCATTCGATAAGTTTGAGAAGGAAGGTTTGGTTCTGGAAGTTAATCTGGAATCTGCCATTACGCAATTAGAGCGTTACAAGATGTTGATGCAAAACTGGTGTCAACAGAACGTATCAGCTACTATTAGTTATTCAGTAGAGGAAGTAGATGAAATTGTCGATTGGCTTTATGATAATTGGGATGTTTATGTTGGAGTGTCTTTCTTATTCCGAGCAGACCCAACAAAGACTGCTAAAGACCTTGGCTACTTATACCTCCCCCAAGAAGTAGTAACTAAGGAAGCATATGATGAGTATGCTGCTGTGTTGCAGCCAATTGAGTTAGATAAGTCTAATGACATTGACGCTGTGTTAGAAGATGACTGTACAACTGGAGCTTGTCCTATCCGATGAATATTACAATTTACTCTCAACCACATTGTCCAGCCTGTGATGCTCTGAAGATGGAATATAAACAAAAAGATATTCCCTTCACTGAGATTATTATTGGCAAGGATATTGCAGTAGCTGAATTCCGTGAACTATATCCTAAGGTGCGTAGTGTGCCTTATGTAGTCACAGAATAGAAAGGTAGTTATGGAAGGTAGCGGTTACGCAATCCCAACCAGTGACGGAATTACTTCCGATCTCAACCCTGTTAGTATTTAAGCAATAAAAAACCCCCTAGGACTTTAACATCTTAGGGGGTTATTTTTTGTCTATTACTTTTTAGCTTTAGACTTAGGTTTCTTTTTAGCAGCAGCTTTCTGTTTTGCTTCTACAGCGTAGTAAACAGACTTACCTTTTTTAGCGCCATATTCTTTCTTCATGGCTGCCATCATAGATTTATTAACGGGCATTATTTCTTCTTTCGTTTATCGTACTGATTCATTGCACGATTCTTAGACTTAGGCATAGCACTAAGATTCTTAGCACTCTTATCTGACGTATTGTGGTTACGATGGTCTACGTCTTTACCGTCTCCCTTACGTACTGCACCTTTACGTTCCATAATTGCTCGTGCATGATTACGTTCAGCACGACGCTTCTTCTGCTCAGGGCTTGAGTTATACGCTCGTTGACGTACACTGTCAGCCTTAGCTCCCTTTTTCATCTCACCTTTTTTAGCCATTTACTTTCCTGCAATCTTCTGTAGGTAGTCTCGTGTCTCTTTAGGTAGACGGGATTCCCAATGGGTTCCTGCTTTCTTAGATTCACGAATGATCTTATCAACCTTGCCTGGCCCATAGTTGTAAGCGGCTAATGCTTTACGCATATCCCCATTATACTTTTGTTCCATAGCAACCATGTAATCAAAACCAGTACGCAGAGACTCTTCTGGAGACTTATCCTGAGCTGGCTTAACACCAAACCCAGGGTTTGCTTGCGTCTTAGGCATGATTTGAGCAGCTCCCTCAGCCCCTTTAGGAGATGTGAGAATACCACCCTGTTCATTATAGTGCTTACCACCACTCTCAGTTTGGATTTGCTTATTGAAAAGCCTCCGTACCTTGGCAGCTCCTGATGTATCTTTATCAGGAGTGAAGTAAGCACCTTTATAAGCCTCTACAGCCGCTTTATACGGCTCAGGAGCAGGCTGATTTACATCAGTAGTATCTTTGCCCTTAATTAGCTTTTGAAGCTCGTTAAAGGGCATTTCCCAAGGCTTATAGTTCTTGACAGTGTCTACTACTGGAGCAACAGTTTCTTTGACAGTTTCCACTGCCTTCCCTGTTGCTGCCATAAGCTTGTCAAAACCCATATTCCAAGGGCCATTCTCATCACTGGGCTGCGCTGATGGCTCGCCAGTTGGCTTTGTTTCGGAAGTCAAATGCGTCCCCTTTACCTACATATTCATATTGACCATCAGTGGTCTTCGTACCTGGAGTCATAAACACGTTAGGCATATAACGGGCTTTGTTCTGTTCCCAATGCTTAGCGTAGTCAACACTACCTTCCAAGTGGGCTCCTAAACGAATCAATTCATTAGCAGCATTCTGTGCTTTATTCAACGAATCAACTGTAGCCTTAGCATTACGAGCTTCAACAGGATCTGTTGGTACCTTCTTCATATCGAAGACAATACCAGCTCCTGCGAATTTCACATCTAAGGTTTCAGGATTGATTGCGTTAACAGCTACAGACTGACCACCTAACGATTTACCCATTACACCAACAGCAGGAAGGGCTGCTGGCTGTGACAAAGCATTCTCAATTTCTTGACGAATACCTTTAACCATTGTTCCTTCATACACTTGTTGGAATGCACGAGAAGCATTGCTTTCAGTTTGTGCATCAACAGGGTTGACTTTACGCCATTGACCATATTCAGGAGATGAGAAGAACTTAGCAGCTGTCTGCAAAGACTTAGCATCACCACGTCCAATCATATCACCCACTTGCGTCTGAATATTCTGAACAGCAGCTGTGTGCTCTTCTTTCAACTTGACGTTAGTAGGGTCACGGTTAGCATCGTTCAAGCTACGCTTAACAACATCGAGAGTTCCTGCTTCCACTTCTGGATTACCCACAACAGGGTATTGCACAGGAGCGTTAGGAGTTATCAAACGAGTTACTGAAGAAGTAACAGCACTGTTCATTCCTAATGAAGCTTGGAGAGCCATAGGGCTTGCACGGAACAATTCAGCAGAAGCAACAGCACGTTGTAATGTTGGGTCTTTCTGCAAAGCACCTAAGCCTTGAATCTTAACCAACGTATCAATCTGTCCTTGCAAACGAGCAGCATCAGCTTTAGGATCAAGCAATGATTCACTAGCTTTCTGCAAGTCACCAAACAGCTTGATGTACGATCCAGCCATATCAGGATTCTTACCAGCAGCAGCTGTAAGACCAGCATTGATACGTGTGAAGTGAGAAGCCAAATCAAGCTGAGCTTGTTCGTATGTCTTCTTACCGGAAGCCACTTGTGCTTTCAAGTCCAAAGCAATAGAACGAGACGCATCAAGGTTAGTACCAGCTAAGTCGTTCAAC
>ERZ650310.52-NODE-52-length-33336-cov-9.539587_pt1 | contig 33336 bp, 49 predicted proteins | sample MGYA00376246_ERZ650310 | MGnify/ENA primary metagenome ERZ650310 (study PRJEB26733, sample SAMN07839286) | wastewater metagenome | biome: small river; feature: stream; material: water | place: USA: North Carolina | collected 2016-03-01 ...
CGAGATCGCTGATCGTGACTGGAGTTCAGACGTGTGCTCTTCCGATCTGGTCAATTTCAGCGTTTTTTCCATGTGGGGTGGCAAAAGCAAATGTAAGTGCAAATGTGAATATTTTATGCGAAATATAAAACCGCCAAAATCAAAAGTGTTTTTTTTTCAGTCTCAAAAGTAGATTTTTTTGAGCACAAACCAAAACGCCTCAGCGACAATTGTCCTGAGGCGTTTTTTTTATCTATATGGGGAAATTTGAGGTCAAAACTTCAACTTTCCGCTTACCCTTGCCTGATGCAGAAATATTCATTTCAAAGGTCCTTGAATACCATTTAAAACGCTTTGAATACTCATTTAATAGGTCAGAAGGGTATGAACTCAATAAGAACTTACCTTTAATCTCTGTGAGCTTTACAAGCAGGTTTTCAAAATCTTGAACAGTATAGCCGCCATAATGTCCCATGTTTGAGTTGAAGTAAGGCGGGTCAACATAAAAGAATGCATCAGGTAACTCCTTACGTACATCAATTACATTAAGCGCATCTCTAGACTCAATTTGAACCTGGTCTAATCGTTCTTGCATCTCTATGAGGAAAGCAGCTTTCTTATTCCGTACCTTATTTGAGATTTTAGTATCCGAATTTGAGCAAGTCCAAGAACTGGACATAATTGAATTACGGCTTTGTACTGATAGTGTCCAGAAAGCCCATGCACAGTCAAGTTCACTAAATAAGTGGCTGTTGCTATACATTACCCATGCATCGTTATGCACTGAACGGCTATGTGGAGTTTCTAAGATACGAGCTTGTAATGCCTCGAAATTGCTTTGGCATTGACGGTAAAAATTGACGACCATACGATTGGTATCGTTTAGTACTTCAATCTTTGACCGCTGTTTAGCTCAGAATATTGCGGCGCCTCCGCAAAATGGTTCAACATACATATCATGCTCAGGGATGAGCGGTAGGATATGTTTTGCTAATTGCTGCTTTCCGCCATAATAGGTGATTGGCGTACTCATTGGCTTGTTCATATATAAAAATGATTAATTAAAAAATCAACTGTCGTCAAAGAAGGTGATAAAGGTGAAAAAGTAGTAATGCATAGCCGTAAATAGTGTAGCACAAATATACGGACAAATGCAACAATTTGTTTTATCTCATTCTTTGGTTTTAGACCTAATATGATTTAAACGAGACTCCGCTCAAATCAATATAAGTAGTACCCGATGGCAGTCCCGAAGTACCAATGAATTGAATACCGTTTGATACATCTCCTGATACATTAATAATGACTTGTGCAATAAAAGGTGTTGAACCTGCCATACCCCAACAACCAAATGTTGTTTTTTGAGAAGGCACGTATCCACTAGGTAAAGTGAACATATCACCTGTACCAGCACTAGGCACTTGAATAAGTCCATTTAACCATACAGTATTAGTCTGGTCTTTCATGAATCGAACTTTCTCGGTTGCATTCCAATTGCTAGCACCGCCAATAAATGTAGGCTGACCAGAAAGACCGACATATCTCCAAGGGCTCATCGCAGATGTTAAATAGCTCAATGATGAACTCAAGTAGTCGGCAGGATCAAAACCGATGATATTAGCTAATGCTTCACCGATTCGTACTGCACCACCACCGAGCAAATCAATATCTGATGGATTAGATGGAGAAGCAGCACCATAAAGAGTCAAAGTAATATCGGCATGAACGTTCTTACTATTACCATCGGCATACACCACAGGATTATATGCAGGATAAGCAGTAGTTACTGCTAGATATGGAGTTAATCCACTACCTACGCTTCCACCAGCACAATAATAGATTACACCATCTACCGCAATCCAACCAGCACTAATATCAATAGTACTGCTCAATGTAACTTCAATGCCCGATAAAATAATAACCGAATTACCATTACCGAGAGCAGCATGAATGACCTGTTGTAATTGACCAATAGCATCATTAAGATGCGTAAGGTCATAATTGGAGCGATTATGCCCGCCAGTATGTAGCTGTAAAGTCTTCATATCTAAATGTCTTGAAAAATTAAAGAATAGGTTTTACCTGCTGGACGATAACGCTCAATAAAGGCAATTATATCTAATTCATTAGAGGTATAAGCTGTTGGCACAATTACACTATATTCGACTATTGCTCTCTCCTCTGTAAAGTAGTCGTAACTATTTGTAAAACTAGGCTCACCATCGAAATAATCATACTCTTCTTTGTGGTGCTCACCTATAAACTGACTGTAAATAGCCTCTTTGTGATTCGTAATCACATATACTTGGTGGGTGCTTACTATTGGGTAAAGTACTCTAAGTGCTGACTCTAATATATCTGTTTGAACAGTAACTAATAGACTAGCATCAATCTGATTAATTAGCGTATAAAACTCTAACCAAAGAGTTCGCATTGGTTCTAACAATACTACTAACCATGATACTTGTTTTGGCTTACGTAAAAACGATGGTAAATAGCTTCGTACAAAAGCAGGTATATCGAATATAAACATTATAGGAACATATTTGCGGTGATTAAATCAACTCCAGCTGCCTTGCCTACTTCAAAATAGCCAGCATCTGCAATTACGCTATTACCAGTTATCTCATTATAGCCAAGACCAATATTTACTTTGAGAGAGTCAATAGAAATATCTAAAACACCAGGTACTTGAAGTAAGGCATCAATTACTAAGGATTTAGACAAAACCTCATTGTAAGGTAAGTTCTTTAGATATAGCTTTAAGGCTGTTATTACATCGGCTTTAACCGTAGCTGCTGTACCTGTATATCTGATACTAAATACCCATTGAGTAAGGTCGGCTGTCTGACTAATGATGTCTAAGTCTGTACCGACAACTTTCCTTGCATTGATTTGTATTTTCAAGGCTGCAAGCTCAGCACTGGTTAAATTAGTCAAGCCACTCAAAGTTTGTTTAGCGACCTTTAATATTACCTTTCGCTGATAAGTTGTAATCACCTCTCTAGCTGATGCACGAGCTATGATTGGCGAGCCTACATAGTTAAATGCTAACGCTAAACCTTCATACCAAGCCGCTGTACCAATAATTTGTTGTGCAGCTATTGTGCTTAGTTCTGTTTTAGTCCTGTCCCACTCAACGTAGATGATGCGGTGAACAAATGCAATAAGCTTTACCCATAGTAACCATATTGCTGTTAAGCTAGGTGAGTTCAATGCAGCCAAATTACTATCCGCATTTTTTGCCGCTATGATTTCATTTTCGATATCCGTTAAGCTCTTTGCCATGATTAAGGTCGTTTTGCGCTAATGATTGATTTGTCTAATATATCACCAGCAAGTTCGATGTTTGTATAACCGTCAAACTCCAATTGGAGCTTTACTTTTTGTCTTAGTTTTTGGATGGTAGCAGCTGTTTTAGGAGAGTTCAAATAAGCTGATATGCCTACACCTGTTAGTGGTGAATAACGATAGCAACCTTTATAGGCAACCATAATATGTTCTATATGCTGCTGGTCGCTATCATGTAGTTTGAAGTCACCGTCATCAAATAGCAAATCGCCATCAGTCAACTTTATATCTTGAACCTTTGCCATATTTAATGCTTAATTTTTGTATCCTCTATTTGAGAAAAGTCGGGTGTTAAAAGGCTGCTTAAAGCTGCATTTAATGCCGCTTGAAAACTGCTTGGAGTGCCTAAACCAGCCTCAGGTACTGGAGTGGCTAGTACTACTTTTATTGCCTCTAAAATTACCTTAATCTTATTCAACTCCGCAGTTAACGTTTGTATTTTCACAAGACCTCCAAGAGAGCCACCATTAAAAGTAATCTCCTCTGCATCGATATTAAGCTTATTCTCTTCGACCTTTAATTTAAAACCACCCGCTACTTCAATAACTACTTTGTCAATCTCATTAGCTTTGAGTAAATACATCTGTGATTCACTATCGGCTACTCTTGTAATTATGGCGATTGTACCAACTTTGGGATAAAGAATTACACCTATTTGGGAGCTACTGGCCACTGAAGTTAGTTGAACATCTAAGTACTCAGCTGAGCCATTTACTGGGCGACAATCGCAGGTATTAGTACCCTCATTTACAGCAATTACTTCGCATTGAATTGTTGCCATTTGGTCTGAACTAACTAGCCCTTTTAAGGCGTTTTTTATCTCGATCATACTTTACCTCCCAGTGTTATTTTACGGCGATAACCGCCATTTATATCGTATGACACCACCACCTTATCAATAAGGTAACTACCTTCTTTTTCGGGGTAAACATCATCTTTCAAATCAGCTATCCAACCATGACTGCAATAGGGTTCACCAAGTACAAGTATGTCGCCCTGGTATCCTGTAAATTTTAGTTTTTCAAGGTCAGCTTCAACTAATGATTTAATACCGCTGTCAGCTTTATTATAGTAATGAAGAGTTCTAAGCTCGCCGTCTTCGTCTCCAAAATCTTGTGTCGTTTGCGAACCATCGGGCTTTACATTGACCGCCTTAATCTTAATCTTTGTTTGCTCTTTGTCCTTATACTCTAAGGAGTTTTCAAGGACATTCCATTGGAACTTATAAGCCACTTTGTTGCTTGCTTTATCAAGCTCATAAGCAAAGCCTACTATTAGTTTTGTACCTCTGAAATAAGCAAATATACCAGCACGTTCGCGAAGTTTATCTAGCTCCTTGGCAACAGTATCCTCTGTCAAGCGATATGCTCCAATATCAAAGTTGTGCGATACTTGCCACTGTACTGTATCTCCTACTAATCGGCTAATCAAACCTTCTAAATCAATTGCTCGCCAAGCATTAGGTTTGTCCTGGTCTATTGACTTCTTTTTTTTCAATAGATACATTGAATCTTCGCAATGAATAACGGCTTGCTCATTAACTTCAACATCTCGTACAAAACCTGTAAATTCAGTATTCAAATTGCCATCATATCCAAGCTGGATAGTGACCAAATCACCACGTTTAATCAATTGCTTTAAATTCTCATTCTGCAAGCTCAACTTACGAGGTAGTGTAATAGTGGCTGTATCGGTTAATCGTTTAAAAGTCGATTCAATTTCTACTCTGTTGACAAAATCAAATACCAACTGTCGCTCAGTCGATATACTGGTGACGATGATGTATGAATTCATTAGGAGCATGGCTACACGACTTTTATTTGATTGGTTCTAAAATATGCTCTAATGTCCGCATTCGGCAAAGAGCTACTCTTTTGTATTGTCAAGATTTGACCAACGACTGGCTGTGAGTTGATGTTAGTCAAAATGCTAGGATTGTCATCTATAATTTGCCATATTGCATCAATAGTACCGTACTCTTGTATGGCTATGTCTAAGGTTGTTTGTCCTTCGAGTACAACTACATCATAAGTTTCATTTGCCATTATATACCTTGTTTTATGGTTATTTCAAATGGCTCATCGCTTAGAGCCTGTATCACAAACGGCTGAACTCCTTCAAATCCTTCTAATGGAGGAAACTGAACTGATACAATTACCAGCTGGCTAATGCCGAGAACCTCTGCTAACTTATTAAATATAGGTACAGCTACTGGCACATCGTTTAGTGCAACCATTGCGGCGACCTCTTTCTCTGGGTAATCGTTAGACATGTTTTTCGTATTCGTAATCATGCCTCTCATCGTTACGTTCCAATCACCTCTACCTACATACTCTTTAATAGTGCCATCGCGACCAGCAACATCGGTCTTGATGATTTTCTTTGTTGTATCAAATTCGCAAACTGTCACATCAGGCATTGTCATGCCGCCAAATGAGTAGCTTTTAGGTTGACCATTTTCAAGCCTGGTGTAATTGACTTGTCCAAATTCTACCTGCATTAATACAGGTGTTCCTAATATAGACTGAGGATAATCTCCAATCGTGTACACCTGAGCGTCTGGGTATAGTTCACGAGCGGCAACCGTAGCACCCTCGTCTAAAAGGGATGGCTTAAAATTTCCACCAAAGCCAAATGCAGCTTGCATCGCCGCTCGTAAATTTACACTATACATTCTCAAATTTGATTAAACCACGCCTTTGTAAAAATTTCAGTTCCTGCCATATTTCCCAATATTTAGCATCATCTAAATCCTCAGGGAATGGTATGTGAAAATAAAATCTTATGAATGCGTTTATTTTAGAAATTACATCCTCATCATCCAACTGCGATAACGGATGAGAGGACGCTAGACCTTTTTTATACTGCCAGTAAGCAAGTCAACTGCATTGGCTGCTTGAACCGAAGCGGCGACAGATACCTTTTTATCTTTCTTGAGACGCTCATCACCCGAAACAAAGCAATTAGCGATAATGATATCACCAGCACCGACTAAATCAGAGGCGCTCATCTTTTTCATTGCCATAGCAACTACATTACGATTAGGCTCTTTAATATAGCCAACAGCTATATCAATCGGTTCATCTTCATCATTTTTAGCAACGATGACTTCAATCTCATGAAGTTCATCCGTTTGATGCTCTGATTTAAGAGCTTTGATTTCGTCAGGGCCCAACTGACCATTGCGAACGCAGACTTTGGTTTCTTTACCTTTTTTTTCAGTTGTCATACTAAAATGGAATTAAGGGGGATTTTAAAAAATACGGTTCTTACTGATTCCAGTCGATACAGCTAACGATGAGTGGCAACATTACATCATTTGACATATCACCTTGCTTAAGCGAGCGAGGGTTTTCCGTAAACTCAGCATTGCGAATCACATCGGTAGTCAAAGGAGATGTATCGTCAGGTGTGTAGCAAATAGTGATATCGAATGGTGCAATGTCCGTTAGGCGTTTACCAGTTGGCAAACTACGTTGCAATTTCTCAACACCTTCTTTGGTAAGCGTAATAGAAGCACTCGCTTCATAATTACCACGACCACGACCAGTCGGCTTATTGCCAGCACTGTAGAAGTTCTCCTTTTTTTGTCCATCTTTATAGTCGATGGCAACGATGTCCTCTACGGTTAATCCCATCATATCCACTCGGATATATGACCAACCACGGCGACCATTTAAATTACACATATAATACTGTAATTAGGAGGTTAAAAAAATATGGTTTAATGTATTAGGCTAAGCTAGCAGTAAAGCCAATGTTTACTTCAATACCCTCGGCGAAGCCAACAGGAATGATACGGATACGCACATTCACTTTATTTGCTGCTAATACATTTTGATTTGGATCCAAGTAAACCTCACGGTCTGAAATGTTACCTTCGCGACTAAGGTTATCTAAACCTCTCAATGCCGCTGCTCGGAAGCCACCAAGCGTTTCGGGTGCCATTTTACCAGCTGAGTCTAAAAGCAAAGGTGAGTTCAAACGAGGAAGCAACTCCAAGTAAACTGCTTTGATTGCTTTGTTGATAGTGCGGATATTCATGCCGTAAGCATAGTCGCTTGTCACGCTAACAGAAGTATGTTGACCGCAAAAATATGCACCAGTATTACCAACATAGCGGCGAACAAATACATAGCCTTTATCATAAAGTGCAGCCAAGTCAGTATCGGTATAAGTACCAATCTGATTGAATGAACTTAGGCTTACCTGTTTGAAGTGAGTTGAGTCAGATAAGTCAAAGTTTTGCACCCAACCGATATTCTCATGTACAGCTGCTTTGCTCACCGCTCCGAGCATAGTGCCAATACAAGCACTTGCCTTAATTACATCAATAGATGATGTACCTACTTTCGAGAAGTCTTGACCGATACAAACCGACACGTTAGGTGCTGCAGGTGCTGATGCACGAAGGTCAGTAGCTGCGGCAGCAGAACCATTGAAAGAGCGACCTTCGATGATGATGTATAATGGACGATGATTGACGAACTCAGCGTCTGCCAAAGCTTGTGCATTTTGCACCGCTGATAATACATCGGCATCCAAACCACCACTCAAAGTCGGTGTATAAGTATCCAATGGATTGCGGTTAATCGCTAAGGTATTAATTTCACCATTAGCATCGATGAGCAATTGCAAGGCATTATTAGTAACCGCTTTATTAGTCAAGTTGGTCAAGGTTTGTGTTTGAGCAACAATGCGCAGCCAAAGGATACCATTAGGGTTAATGCGGAAAAACTCCGAAATATGGTAATACACTAATACTTTATTAGTAGCATCATAAGCGTCACTCAAGCCATACGATTCGGCATCAATCACTGAAAGAAGCTTAACGCTTGTATTCAATGGCAATGCCGATGTAGTTGCCGTTGCAGTAGTAGCTACACCTGTGGTTACCATACCACAAATACCATCGGTGTTAGGTGCTGTACGACCTAATCCACCTTGACCTAGTGTAAACTTAACGTCTGGATAATTTGACATCTTTTATAAAGATTTAAACGGTAATTGAATGGGGTTTAAACTAGGCTTTGGCTACCGCTTCTACTTCAATGAAATCATCATTAAATTGGCGTTTATTCTCAAACGCATGGGACTTATCCTTAAAGATATATCCCTTACGAGATACCCAGCAAGCCTCTAGGTTATTCTCTTGCAAGAATTTAATACCCTTCGCGATTAAAGCCTTAGCGGGCTCCTCTTTATCATCTTCCGATTTAGGAGCTTTTTTAGCTTTATCTAAGCTTGTCTGCAATTTGTTGATGGTTGCATTTGACTCGGCAATAGATTTTTCCAATTTGGAATTGGCATCATTCAAGCTAACTTGTAACTTACTTGCCTTTTCATTGGATTCAACAAGGTCTTTTTTAAGACCTGCGTTATCAGCAGCTAGAGCTGCAATAGCTTGTTCAACTTGTGCTTGAGTAGCATCAGCTGGTAAGCCTAAGATTTTGATGATATTTTCCATAGGAATTATTGTTGATAAGCCTCAACTAGCAGATAGGTTTTTAAAGCGTTAGATGTCTCGAATCTAGTAAGGTAGTTTTTGATGTCGCTAGGATAAGTGTAAGCTTTAAACTCAGGAAGACTTGTACCAGGGAATGTAGGGCCATTCGGGCTATCAACATCAAAGTTGTATGGTTGAAATTCAACTAATGAATCGCCCAAATTATCATACGAAATAACTCCAACACCATATTCAGCTGTCAATCCCGATATAGACTGTACTTCAATAAAAGCTTGTTTGAAAAAAACACCACCAATATCAAATGCGACATAAATGTCTGACGTAACCTGACGCCCTTCATCTAGTTCAAAGTACATACGGAATAAATTCACTCTATTAGTTTGCCCTTGACAGTCGAATGAAATTGTATCACTTGTTTGATTGACTGGTGCTGCATACCCATGACCAGCAACATCCTGAATCCCCATAATATTAGTCATTACGCATACTGTCGCATTCGTTTTGCCTGTATCAGGAAGAAACTGAATTGTTAGTACACCTGACTCAAGTGTAGTAGGAATGATTCTTACACCAAAAACACGAAGATTATTAGCTGCTGGATTACCTTGAACCTGACTAGATGTCATCAAAACACCCATTTTCATTTTCTTTGACATAACATTGAAAATTTGAGGATAAAAAAAATACAACGCAGAGAAGCCTCAACTACCCTGCGTTGTTCAATGGGTAACGACTATTTCAATGAACTTAATCAGGTACTTGGACAATTGCTCCAAGCAACTTTTGACGGAACGGCAATACAATACCACGCATACGGAAGTTGATTACATCGCCTTGATTGTCGGGGTCTTTGATTTTCTCGTACATCTCTACTGTACCTTGACCTCGGCCGAACGATTCATTTTTGAGGTATGAAATCATACCCTTTACAGCTCCCGAAGTTGATGCACCGAATGGTACCTTTTCGTAAGAACCAGCACTACCTGAGTAGTATGGTAATCCTTCACGTTTACGAATAGTAAATCCATAGTAGTACACAAACTCTCCACCTAATGAGCCAGCAGAACCATTTAGGATATACTGGTTATTTAGGGCTGTGTCCGATGTGACAAAGTCCCAAAATACATCGGAGTCAAGTACTAATACACGTCCTTCATTTGGATATTGTAACTGGTCAAATGCTTTGGCTAAAGCTGCAATATCCTCTTTGGTGAGCTTTTTCTTACCAAATGCATTAGCTGCACCAGTAGTCTGAATAATAGGAGTATCTGCCGTCTCTTCTAATGGTGCTACTGCATGGAAGCCATATTCAGCCATTTTACGGAGGATAGCTCGGCGATGCTGCATTACTACGGATGCTCGCTTATCGTAAACAAGCTCTGCAAGCTCTGCGTCACGAATGATGGTACTATCTGAGGAGTACTCATCAAGTGCCAATGCCAGTGGATTATCCGTACGAGGTGCCGCTGGAATTGGATAAGATGTACGATTACGCTCAACATTTGGCTCAGCGCCAATTTCTGCGAGGTTGATTACATCATTATCAACGAATGGGTCTAAGTTGACACCATCTTGGAGAAAAGTGTCCGCTTGAAAGAAGTTATCTTTAAGGTCACTAATCCAGACCTCTTTATTTAAACCTGCCATAAAAAAATAGAATTAAATGGTTATTTGAAATGATTAATTAATTGGATTGTACTCACTTGATTTTGTTGGCTAGCTCACGGAATGAGTCAGCTTGGTTTTTGATTGCCTCTCTCGTCTTCTCAGAATCGTTATGGTATTGCTCTATAAGATTGCGATAAAGGTCATCCACCTTAGCCTCAAGAGCGGCGTTTTTCTGGTGCGTGTTGTATGCCATTAAGCCAATAAGGATAAAAGACAATCCTTGTTGCTTGACTAGCAACCACAAGTCCCATATCAACACAGTAAATTTATTACCATTAGGAGGGATAGGAAGGTTATCTAAATTCATTATAGAGCAATATTAAACGGTGTTTGAATAGGTGTTTGAATGCCTTTGAAGGCTAAGCTTTGAGCATCGTGTACTCGCTCATCATTTCCTTGAAGCGTTCAGGCTCTTGCTCTTTGATGCGAGCTAGCTCAGTAGGATTCGCTTTGGAGAGCTTGTAGTATTCGGTTTCGCTCTTTTTAGTCGCAACATTAGCAGCACCAGTACCACCAACACGTTGAATTGCTTCGCTAAGTTTTACGACTTGCGTACCAGGCGTTTTCGGCTTCATCGTATCAAGTACCGACTTGACACTATCAAAGTCTGCCGCAGCTAGCTTTTTAAAGCTATCTTTTTCGGCTTCGGTAATTTTGCCATCTTTAATGGCAGAATCAACAAGTACCGTAATACGACCAGACTCTAATTGAGACTTTAAGTCATCACGCTCATTTTTGAGTTTCACAACCTCATTGTAAAGGTCATCCTCATTCGTCAAAGCTCCAGCGGCGAGCAATGCGACAAACAATGGTAAGTTCTTCATACCGTCTTCTTTGGTTTTGATTGTTGAAATGTTTTGAAAAAGTTTACTTAAATCGCTATCAGACAAATTAATTAACTCACCACCATCAGAATACAAGCGTACAGCATTTTGATTGCTCGGAATGTCCACAATAGATACTTCCACAAGCTTAGACTTCGTAACTGTCCCGTAACGCTGACCTGCTAAAATCAAATCAGGGGAATCACTAACTTCGATAGGTGCAAGACCAGGAGAGCAAGCATTGATATAGCCACCAGCGATTTTCTGCTCAATCTTTACAGCAAAGTCGTCATTCGCATCGAACTCAAACTCACCGATTAATTGACCATTCTCTACTGTAAGCTTAATGCACTTACCAATAGGCAAGGGCACATCACCTGTTTTGCGCCAATTGTCGTCTCTCTTATGCATCCACAAGACGATTGGATTCTTTTTGTAAGCAGATAAATCAATCCCCTTGGTGATAAAGCGAGTACCGTAGGTATTAACCGACTCATCTGAGATAACTAGCTTATGAGTTGCCATAATAAAAAATGTGTTGTGAGCGAAATTGCTTTGTCGTTTTTGATGATGCAAAGATAAGACGCTTTAAAATCACACACAAATACATAAATTTCAATTATATATATATCCTGTTTAATTATATTTATTACTCAAAATCAAACAGACTACATAAATTATATGACATAAACATTGGATTTTTGCATCGTAATCATTCACAATAAACCCCTAAACGATGGCGAAAATTCACGAAAGAGAGCTCGCGAAAGAGCTGTTTTTGCAAACCAATCTCACTCAAAAGCAAATTGCAGAGAAAGTGGGTGTAGGAGAAAAAACAATGTCCATTTGGGCAATTGAAGGCGAATGGGAGAGTTTGAAACGCTCCCAAAATGAATCGCCTGAACGCATTATCCGAGCTCTCTACGGTGAACTCGAAGAGATTAACCGAGCCATACAGGGGAGAGAAGAGGGGAAACGCTTTGCCGATTCACGTGAAGCCGATGCCCGCAACAAAATCATTGCTAGTATCAATCGGATGACCAAAGAAGTTGCTATGCCGCAATACGTATCGGTATGCATGAAACTTGTGGACTTTGTTGCCGCTCGCAATCTGTCATTAGCAAAAGACTTATCTGAACTTATCACAGAGTTCCTTTTAGAAAAATCTAAACAGATTTAGCCATGAACCCACAGATGTCACCCAAAGATAAACGAGCGTATGAAGAGTGGCTAGAGAAGTGCCGCTATATCAAAAACGCCACTTTTGTCGAAAACAACGAAACTGACGTTGACCGCAAAAGCCGTATTGCTCGACTAAAAAAAGATGTACCTGCATTCGTCAAATACTATTTTCCACACTATGCCAGTGCTGACTGTGGTAAGTTCCATATTGACGCTGTAAATAAAATACTCAAAGACAAAAACATCTTTGCTGTATTAGAGTGGGCACGTGAGCATGCCAAGTCGGTCTATGCTGATATTATTATTCCCATGTTCCTCATGATTAATGATGAGCTTCGAGGAATGGTTTTAGTCGGTAAAAACTTTGATGCAGCTTGCAAACTGCTTGGTGACTTACAAGCCGAACTATTATCTAATAGCCGCTGGATTGCTGACTTTGGAGAACAGGCTGCTTATGGCTCATGGTCAGATGGAGACTTCACTATCAAGTCTGGAATCAACTTTATTGCACTTGGCAGAGGGCAATCACCAAGGGGTGTTCGAAATAGAGAGCGCCGTCCTAATTATTGCGTTGTTGACGACATCGATGATGATGAGATGGTTCGTAACCCTAAACGAGTAGATGATTGTGCTGATTGGATATTATCTGCCTTGTATGGAGCCTTTGAAATTAAAGCAGCTCGCTTCGTCATGGTTGGTAACCGAATCGCTAAAAAGTCGGTATTAGCAACCATAGTTGGTGATGTAAATGAGGGCGAACCAAAACGTGAAGGAATCTATCACTCAAAGGTTTTCGCCATCGACCCCAAAACTGGCCAGCCAGCATGGAAGGAGAAGTTTACTCTCGAAGAGCTTAATCGTAAGTTCAAAATAATGGGCTACCGATTGGCACAAAAGGAGTACTTCCACAATCCAATTACCGAAGGAAAGGTATTCAAGGACGCATGGATTCGTTGGGAAAAGATGTTACCACTACAAAAGTATGACTCATTATTAGTGTATGTTGACCCTTCATTCAAGTCTTCTAATTCTAATGACTTCAAAGCAGCAAGATTACTTGGAAAGATAGGCACTGAAATACACCACATCCGTTTTTTCTGCCGCCAATGTACAGTCCCTGAAATGGTAGGTTGGCTTTATGACCTATATGAAGAAGTAGTGCTGGGTAAAAAGGCTGTTTATAAGGATAATCCAAACAGTAATGGCACTGGTGTAACAGTCGAATTTTGGATGGAGGCTAACTTTTTACAATCAATCCTTCTTGATGATTTTACTATTGAGGGAGAGCAGAGAAAGTATCAATTACCTATTAGAGGCGATATGCGAAAAAAACCTGATAAAGGAGCTCGTATTGAAGCAATAGCTCCACTTTATGAAAGGGGCTTTATGGTATGGAATGAGTCTTTAAAAAAGGACCCTGACCTAATCGCATCGAAAGAACAGTTACTAGCATTTGAGCAAGGCTCTTCTGCTCATGATGATGCACCTGACGCAGAGGAAGGAGGAATCTTTATTATTCAGCAGCGTACAAAGTCATCAAAAGCTAAACGTACAGTAGGCATACGCAAACAAAGAGGGTATTAAATACCTATTCAATCATATTCAAACGTCTATTTAATATGCAGCTCATATTCTCAATCTTATTATCCTTTGCGCTCGGCGCATATCTCGGCAACCAAAAACAAGAAGTAGTTAGAACGCCAATTGTACGTATGCGGCGAACGACTTTCAAAAAGAAGCCTCAGCCTGTTTCTAAAACTTCAATGACCCAAGCCGAGAAAATGACAGTTAAAGGACTTGATGCCTTCAACTTCAAAGACCGAGACGGCAAAGTAGTATTCCGTTGCTGGGCACTCAACGAAGCAAGTGCTACTAAGAAGTTCAAAAAGTATATTCAAGCTCGCAAAGCATCTCTATCACAATCAAACGCACCACACTATGATGTTCCTGACCACCAACGACTTTAATCCACAGGTAAGACCACAAGTAATGAGCATCATTGCTGATGACCAGACAGTACTTGACCAAATAGAGGTCGCTGCAATCGAGGAAATGAAATCCTACTTAGGTCGCCGCTATGATGTGACTGCTATATTCGCCGCAACAGGTACTAGCCGTAGTCACTTAGTAGTGATGTATCTTGTTGATATGGTCACCTATCATATTAGTGCGGCTCGTACACCTCGCGATGTTCCACAAATACGCAAGGATCGATATGACGCTGCAATGAAATGGCTAGAGGATTGTGCGAATGGTATTGCAAATCCATTCTTACCAATTCTGACGGACGATAATGGTGATAGCAAGTCAGACCTCAAGTTCGGGAGTAACCCCAAAACGGAGCATTATTATTAAAGCGACACTTTTTGTGTCACTTTACACCCCGTTCAAAACCCGTTTAAATTCGCCTACAATCAACGCAACCCCCAAAACGGCTATATTCGTATGTCAAAACATAAAAAAAACGCTCACAGCGGCATTTCTCGCAATCAAAACACAACACCTAAAGTCATCAACTTAGCGGCTAAAAAATCTACGAACGTCTCGCAGATTTTAAACCAATTGTTGCAAACGGCAAAAACACGCCAGCGTCAAGACATATCTAATTGGCTCTCGGCACTCCGAGCAGCCGAGAATATAGATACACCTCGACTCCAGTCTTTGATGCGAGTTTATGACTCTATCATTATTGACCTCCACTTGAGTTCAGTAATTAATACTCGTAAGCTACGAGTAATGGGTGAGACATTTGTTATCCAAGACGCTAGTGGTAATGAGGATGCGGAAAAGACCGCATTACTTTCAAAGCCTTGGTTCTACGAATTCATCTCGCTAGCGATGGATTGTATCTTCAAAGGATACGGCATCATCGAACTAGGCGATGTGAATATTGATGGCGAACTAGTCAATGTTGATGAGATACCTCGTGAACATATTGTACCTCGTAAGGGTGAAATCCTTATTGCATTAAGCGATGCCAAAGGTATCCAATGGAAAACCAACGAGGTCGCCGCTCGACTTATTGAAGTCGGCAATCCTAATGATTTAGGCTTGCTCATGAAGGCAGCGCCTGTTGTTCTTATGAAAAAGAATGTACTATCGGCATGGTCAGAATACGCTGAGGTGTTCGGCATGCCTATTCGTATCGGTAAAATCTCCTCGCAAAATGAGACTGACCGTATGCGGATGGAGAACTTTCTCAAGGAGATGGGGACGGCTCCTTATGCCGTTGTGGATATTAATGATGATATTCAATTTGCCGAAACTAAAAATACTGGTGCAATCGATGTCTATGACAAGTTCATTGACCGTGTCGATGCTCAAATATCAAAGTTGATATTCGGTCAAACAATGACCTCTGATAATGGCACCTCTTACGGCCAAGCAAAAGTACATGAAGGTATTGCGGAAGACTATACCTCTGCCGACAGACGCTTTATTGAATTCCTCATCAACTATCAGTTGTTGCCAAAGCTTACTCAATACTTTGGCTATGACTTCAATGGTGTTAAATTCAAATTCAACATCAAAGAAGAGATTACAGAGCTCGACTTGAAAATAGATGAGTTCTTGATTCGAAATTTCACCGTTGACCCCACTCACTTTTCGAAGAAGTATGGTGTGGAATTAAAGCCTCTAAAAAAGTAAGTAGCGGTGGGGCTACGGCTAACCTCATCGCTGAATATTATAGTCACCAGTCGCATTGTTGTGACCAGCACTATGTTACGCTTGCCGACCCGCCCAAACCCAAAGCCTCTATTTTTGACGCTTTGGTGCGAGCAATTTTCAAAAATGTAATTAAGCCTGGTGTAATTGATAAATCATTATTCAACTTCACTGCTAAGGCTTTAATTAATGGATTAGACAGCGGATATGATGTACCTGTTTATACCGACTCCGACAAGGAGATGGTTGCCAATTTAAAGGCTAACCTTTATCAATTCTCCGCAGCGAAAACTCTTACTCAGATTAAAGAAATGAGTAGCTTGCTAACCGATGGGGAGCGTACTCGCTCTTTTGCAGAGTTCAAAAAGGAAGTCGCAAAGGTTTATTCTAACTATAATATCAACTACCTACAAGCCGAATATAACCAAGCGATAGGCTCTGCACGGATGGCGGCTAACTGGGTAAGTATCCAAGCTGATAAGGATACGCTTCCGTATTTACAATATAAGACGGTGGGCGATTCTCATGTTCGCGAAAGCCACAAAGCACTTGATAATATCATTAGACCAGTAGATGACCCATTTTGGGACACTTACTATCCACCTAACGATTGGAATTGTCGCTGTGATGTGATTCAAATAGCAACAGGTAAGGAAACGCCACTACCTAAAAACCTCCCTGCTATTTCCAAAGTGTTCTCAGGCAACAACTCTAAAAATGGTGTAGTATTCAATGACCAGCATCCTTACTTCAATAATCTAAGTGAGGCTGAACAAAAGAATGTACAAGAGTTCATCAAATCAAATGTAAAGTAAACTATGTCAGCAGCTCTTTATGATGTGATGTTTAAGATGCAGGATATGCTTACGCCTGGTCTAAAAAACATACAGACTCAACTCGCCAAGACTGAGTCCATGCTCGGTAGTGCCGACAAAAAAATAAGCAATGGCTTTGATGGTGCTAAGGGTAAGTTATCTCAATTCCATGCAAAGAATGTGGAAATGATTAATGGCTTATCTAATCAATTCCCTGCGCTTGGTGGGGCTATCAATTTACTGTCTAATCCTTATGTTGCGTTAGGAGCAGCTGTTGCTACAGTAGGCGCAGCTTCTTATAAGTTAGCTTCGGATTGGGAGAAAGGTATGGCGAAGGTCAATGTTACTGCCCAACTATCTAAAAATGCACTTGCAAACGTTAGTGACCAAGTATTATCCATTGCAGGACGCTCATCGTCTGAATTCAGCAAAGTACCTGAGGCATTTAACCGAATCATATCAGCTGGACAAGATGTGCCAACTGCTTTAAAAACCTTAGAGCCTACGCTCATGGCGGCTAAGGCTGGCTTTGCCGATGTTGAAACAACCGCAGCAGCAGCTGTTGCTACCATGAACAGTAGCGGCATTCAAGATGCAACAAGAGTTTATGACATCTTATTTGCTACACTTAACAAAGGTAACGTAGAGTTCAATGATATTGCTCAGTACTTGCCAAAGGTAATGGTCGGCGCTCGTGCCGCTGGCCACTCACTTGAAGAAGTCGGTGGAGGCTTTGCTATATTAACGGCTAATGGCTTCTCGGCTGAACAAGCAGCAACAGGCTTACAAAACGTATTCAAAGCATTATCTGATAATGATATTATCCATGGCTCTAAAAAGTACAAGGGATTAGAAGGTATTGGTGTAGCCGTATATGATGCCGCTGGCAAAGCCTTGCCTATGATTAATGTTATGGAACAGCTTAAATCTAAGCTAAATGGTTTGACAGACCAACAAAAAACCGATTTGCTTGGCTCTATTGGTTTTGATATGGAAGCATCTAATGCCATTAACTCCATGACTCAAAACCTTGATTCATTCAAGACTACTCAAGAGTTCGTTACTAAATCACAAGGTCAGTTGGGGATGGCATTCAATAACTCCAAAACATCAGGTGACGCATGGATCCAAATCCTAAACAAGCTCAAAGAAGGTGGCGTTAGGCTTGGACAATATATGTTGCCTGTGGTTCAGAAGATAGGAGAGGGCTTCCTTTGGGTAATTGAAAAGGTACAAGGGCTTTGGGAAATGTTAGCTCCTGTTCGAGAATTAATCATGGGCTTTTATAGTGGTATCGCTTCTGCGGTACAATCTTTAGCACCAGTATGGAATGCAGCATGGGAAGTTATGATGACACCTATCAGAGCTATGATATGGGCTATTCAAAAAATCATTGATGGGTATAAATGGCTTAGCGATAATCTAGGTGGTGGTGCAATGAATTCCGCTGTTGAGCAATTAGTTGCTAAGGATTCTCGTGCTAAGCAAATCAAAGACATGATTGATAGTGGTAAAGGCGCAGAGGTACAAGGCTATATAGCTGCGAACTTCAAAGGCGAACAAGCTACGCAAATGCAAGCCGTTGCAGATTACTTAAGCAAAGGTAAGAATCAAGGTCAAGCAGATACAGCCGCTCCAACAGATACAACAGGCAGCTTACCAGCAGCACCTAGCGGCTCTTTTGCGCCAATGGGATTAGGTATGGATACTAAGACTGGTAAATCTGCCTTCTCCGATGGAGGTGGTGGAGGCGGTAGCGGTAAAGTACAAACAATCACTATCACTATAAACAAGCTGGTAGGAATTGAAACAGCCGAAATATCAGGCGGCAAACAAGCTTTATCAGACATGGAGACTTCCGTTAAAGAAGTTCTTGTCAAAGCTATTCGTGATACAGAATTAATGGCAGGACAGTAATGATACGTAAATCGGGAAAAAACATCTTTGCGGTACAACAAGAGTTCAATGACTTGATGAGACAAATGCCTACAATAGTAGGTAAGCAAGCCGAGAACTTTTATAAGGAATCCTTTCGAAGACAAGGATTCCTTGATGTTGGTGTTTCCAAGTGGCCAGCAAGGAAATTTCCACGTAAGCGAGACCAGGGCAAAAAGAAAGAAGGTGCTATTCTTGTCGCATCGGGTGACCTTCGCCGCTCCGTTAAAATTAGAGCAAAAGGAACAAACTATGTTCGTGTAGGAAGTGACCTGCCTTATGCTCAAATCCATAACGAAGGCGGTATTATTATCGGTAATGCCAATATTCGTAAACATACTCGTGAGCAAAAAAAAGCATGGGGGCGCATGAGGCGTAATCCAACACCTGTAACAGTAAGAGCTCATACTCGAAAAGTACGTACTACTATTGATAAACGACAATTCATGGGTGAATCAGTAATGCTCACTCGACAATTAAATGCAACCATTAACCTCAGACTTCGCCGTATATTTGGCTTGTCTCCAAATTCAATTCGCTAATGAAAGCTACATATTTAGACCTCATCACTCGGCTAAAAACGCATACTAGTACCACTGGTAAAATAGCCTGGTATGACTTATGGAATAATCAGCCTAATAATATGGACAAGGAAGACCCATTTCCATACCCAGCAGTATTCTTTGACTTTGGCACTATCAACTGGCGCGAGGTTCAATATGGGGTACAAGAAGGTGATTGCACACTCAGGATAATTGTCGTACAAGATGACTATGCCAACAGCGATGATAGCAGTAATAATCAAGCATCGGCTTTATCAGTACTTGACCTTTTACAGGACATTAATAAGGCGTTAAATGGCTATTCAAGTACGCATTTAAGACGCTTAGTGCGCACCGCCAGCACCATTGATAGCGACCATGATGCTTCACGCATCGACATCATCGAATATCAATGTACTATGCTAGATTGCTCAACAAGCACTAATATCTACACTGCTACTCAGCTTACAGGTGCCGACATCGTTGTTACGCCTAACACTGTACCTTAATCTGTCATTTGTCAGAAATTCCGTCAATAAACAAAGCCCCCGCTACTAAAAGTAACGGGGGCTTGTTTATTTATCTAGGTACTGATTGTCCCGAAGCATTGGGATTTCGTAATTCAAGTAAAGCTTTGTATTGCTTTTCATCGGGTATAAATGACCTCAATAACTCCAAGGTAGCATGTAACGCATCGCCATTAGTAAACTGTGATTGGGTAGCGTCTTGCATCACATTGATTAAGCCCTGAGTGTATTGCTCCAACTGGGCGGGTTCGACAGCTATTAATAACTGACCTGTTTGAAAATTGTAATTCATAATTATAGCCCTCCTTTTTTAGATGCGTCAAACCATGCTGTTAATTCGAGGCGAACTCTATGGTCACGTACTTTATTGACGATGTGCATATAGTTCAATTCATTGCGCAATTCCTGTTCTATGCCATAAGCCAACAAGCGGCGGCAGTTAAACTCAATGGCTTTAATCATTTCATTGCTCAATGCTCGCCAAGTGCCTTTGTGGAATGCCGTCAATGTAGCCGACGAAATACCTAAATACTCCGCTAGTCGATTTTGACCGCCCATTACATCAGCGGCTTCACGTGCTAGGTCTTGAACCTCCAATTGGTAACTGGTGCCGATGCTATCGTTACCGAAGGAACTCTTAGCCATGCGCTCCACTTCAATAAAATAGCGGCGCGCACGTTTACCCTGTTCATTGTTTTCTAACATCGCCAATTCCTTAGCCATGCTTAGACTAAGTTTGTACTCTGTGCGAGGTCGACCATTAGAGGTTTTCCCCAAAAATGGGGAAAAGTCTAATTTTTCTTGAAAATCATACTTTTCAATGCGGTCTTTAATCCACGTTGTAAAATCCTTGCCGACATTTAAGAAGGCGTGTAACTCGCGAGCATCGACACACTCATTGTTGTCGTATTGCTCAATTTTGATTAACTCAACCATAGGTAGCGATATGGCTTTGTAATAAAAGAAAAACCCCCTGCGAATAATTGAAGGCTACCCCAAACAGCACAAGGCAGTATAGGCGACAATTAAACACAAGGGGGCTGTCCTTTTATGTTTTTAAAAATAGATATAAAGCAGGATGCCTTATACTTGTTTGAAGTAGCGATGCAAAAGTACGACAGTTTTCGACACCGCAAAATATTTTATCAAAAAAAAATCCACTTTTGAAAATAACTTTATAGATTTGGGCTTTATTAACCCTTTATATAATTAATTTATGGAAGCTTTATTTGGACTTGTCTTTATTGGTATAATCATCTATCTTGTAAGTCAATACTATAAAAACAAGCAGTCAAAAGAAAATAACTCTGAACCACTAAACGATAAGGATAAGTTATTTAATGAGCTTAAAAAGCTAGACTCAAATGAAGCTGGCATGTATAACATGAATAAGAATAAAATATTTAGTAGGTTAGAACGATTATCAACTGGAGAAGAGGCTATTGTATTTCTAATTCTAGCTGAATTGAATTATACTTTTGGTGTGTGTGCGCAAGGTAGGCTTGATGAAGCTAAAGACCTTGTTGATTTCAATAACTACAAGGATGAAAATAATAAAGATGGTTTCTTTATTGACAGACTTCGCTTTTTTGATGAACAAGAGCAAGTTCTAATCAATGAATTCTTCTTTAATTATTATAAAGAAGAAGGAAAGAACTTAATAAAATGGGCTATAATATCAGAACGAATAGATAATAATGCAAATACCAGGGACGGCGAAACAGTAGGTCAAGCTTTTGATAGAAAGGCTCTTAAAAGCAATACTTTTATGACTAACTATGAGAAATATAACCATGACTTTGAATTAATACCCAAAATACAAACAGATATTATCTCTAAACTCAACAAATAAAAACAAGCCCTATAATCACCCGATTATAGGGCTTTGTTTAATTTACAAGCTCGGTATCTCTGATTGCTTTTACCAAGACTTCTTTAACTGCCTCCTCCATGCTAGTCAAATTGTTTTTACCCTTGTTTTTATCAAAGCACTCACTAAGTATTGAAGTGAAACAAGATTGTTGGATAAACATAGGTGTAATTTCTTCAAAATGCTTATCCATATTGATATTTGCCATAATTGTATTAGGACTATCAATGCTTTGGTAAACCACTGGCTTTACTGGATTAGCATTCAGAAAATATTTCAACTCAACAAGTAGCATTTGCTGCTGGTCTGACGATAGCTGTGGCGATACAGCATTGAGCAATTCAATTAGATTCATAAACTTGATTTATTTATAAGTGATTAAAATAATGATGTCTGCTTTTGCTCTAAATCTATATTAATAATACATCGCTTACAAAGGTGAGCTAGACTTTGTAATATGATATTACGTGTATGATTCTTAGCATTATTCCCTATCAGTTCAATGGCACATTTAGCTTCGTTTATAAATGCCTGTTCATAGTTAGACATGGCTTCTTCTTTTTTATCCTTAGCCTCATTTACAAGAGCTAATTGTAATATGCTCATTGCCTTTTGGTGAAATTCAAATGCATCTTCAATATTACTACGAAAGAATTCAATAATATCATTATTACTTAGTTCACTCTCATAAACCTCATACAATATAGCTTTCAACTCATTTGTATATCTTTTATACTGTTTATCATTTTCATCTTTGGCGATTTCAATAAAATATCCATCTGGTAGATGTACTAGAGTTTTAGGTGGAGTATATTGGGCAAAATAGGTACTTTCACCAGACTTAACCCAGCCTTGTTTTTCCAGAAAACTAATTATACTTTTTATCTGCATAGCATTATTGATTTAGAGTTTTAAAATAATGATTGTTGTTTTTGTGCCTCAGCCGCTTTGCGCTCTGCCTCTTCTTTATCTTTGGCTTCACGCTCTTCCGCTCGGCTGATGGCAACGTAACAAGCGGCTTCGGTAAGATAATATTTATAGGCCAGTCGCTCCATTATGTAGGTGGACTTAAACTTACCTTCACGCTTCAGTTTGCGATAGTCCTCCAAGATGTCTCGGTCTTTGCGGACTTGGTTTTTGTCATCATGTTTCTTTGACATTGTTACCTCCTTTTTTCAAGTGTGTCTAAATACATCTTTTCAAACTGGCCAACTAGTTCGGGAAGTTCCTCAAATGAGTAATCGTTGAGTAGCTTTTTCAAGTAACCAAATTTAGTACACCAGTTATTTATCCGTTCCATGTCGGCTTTAAGGCTGCCATCAATCGCCGTATTCCATCCGAGCAGGTGAGCTTTTGCGATAATTTTGCGACGCATCTTATCGCAACTATTCTTTTGCTCAATGTACTTCTTTTTAGCTTGGACTATTTGTGGTTGTTTTCGTAACCAAGCTATAAGTGCGGTGGCTTCCTTGTCGGTCATATCACCTGAGCTTGATGAGCGTTCATTAGTGTATTGAAAGACGAATGAAGGCTTCTGCTCGGTCAGACCTGTTTGATTTAAGAGAGCATGAAGCTCTCCATTCAGCTTTTTGTTCATAGTGCTATCTCCAAAGTTTTTGATGAAGGAATGTTGCAGCGTGTGGCTTAAATTCGCCGTTTGTGGCTTTCTTTTTTAAGTATGCAGGAAGATTACGCCAGCAGTCTAGTTTGTCGATGTCGCTCAAAGCTGCAAACTTTACTTGTGCTTTAGTCTTACTGCCCTTGTCGTCTTGGTATCGCTTCCAAAATACCTCAAAGGTTGGAGGCTCTTCGGGAAGCGTTTCTAATTTAGCGCCCTTCCGTATTGCAGGTGCAAGTATTTGAGGAGCTAAATCAATGCGATGAGGTAGCGAGTTACCTATCCATGAGTATTGCACAGACGTTAGCTTGCAATTAAACTCTACTTTGATTAAATCGCCATCATCATCGTACTCGAATATAATGCCTTCACCCTCTATCGTTGGTGAAGTGAAATGTAGTTTGCTCATGCGTCCTTTTGGATTTTAAGAGGTTATAGTAATTTTCTACCTTTTGCTCCAAGTAGCACTTTACTTGATGAAGTCTTACACCTTCATATACAGCCTCTGTTTGTAAAGTCAGTATTGTCATTATCTCGACAAAATCAAGCGATAGAGTTGTTTTCTCATTACCATTGAACTCCATTCTTTGCCACTGGGTATAAAACCGATGATGAAGGTTCACAAGTAACTCATAGCCGAGCAGCTCGCTTATTTGCTTCACCTTGTAGTTATTTAGCATCTGTTCAGCGACTCTATGAATCACGTCAATATCTGCTAGTTCAAAGGGCATACTTACTTTAAATTTCATCTGCCCAGATTTTTACTAGTCCTAAATCATCCTCTGTAAGAGGCTCATTCTCGTTGACTACTGGTTCGGGATAATCGCTTACCCATTTATCAGCGGCTCGTTCCTTTTTCTCTGCATTTGAACGCTGAATAGCGTTCATCCCCTCGTACGGTCTATTGTGGCGTTTATGAAAAGCTATAAAGGCTTCCTCAGGCGTTTCATTTTTACCGATGACTGTCCAAGTAGCTTTATCAATTTTCACATGGAGCTCGCCAAACATCATCTTAGTTGCGTATTGGCTCATAATTATACAGAGGTTCTAAGCGTTACGAATTCAAGTTCAATCATGCGTTTTAGCAAGGCAGCTGCACCGATTTGCTTTGATACAGCCTCTTTGTCAAACTTACCATCAGCAACAAATTTACCTTTGATGTAATGATTAGTCATTGACCATAAATAAGGAGAGTTTATTGCTCTCTGTGGGTTGCGATAACCGAAACCGTTGTAAGCTTCAATGCGGTAAAGTAGCCCTCCTATCTGCCAGTTTTGCCACTTATCTAGCTTTGTATATCTGATGGCATCTTTTGCTGACTCTGCGAAAGTAAATGGAGGCGTCCCGAGTACTGGTCGACCTCTAGGCACATTAACTGTGCGAGCGGTGAGCGGGTCACCATTATGAGGATGATGATTAAAGTTTTGTCCGCTTTCCATAAAGTGCAATATGCCGAACAGATACCAAGGAACTGAAGTGCCTTCTACTATTTCAGTATATCTAGCACGTTCGTTATTAATTCGATTTGCACACATTGTCACTAGTGCTAATTGACTAGGATTGATTTGCATAGTCTCCCATAAGTTCAGATACTCAGGGAGAAGGACTACATAATCCTTACTATTAATAGGTTTATTCATTTTATAATTGATTTTGAAAGGGTTTTGAAAAAGATGCCCAACGGACGGCTGGGCTCGCCAAGTTGTTTTCTGTACAGCACCATGCTGCGAAGTAAATGGAGGTGTACTCCCAAAGTATAAGGTTTAGTCAGCTAAGCGACCTAGATAATGTACTGCTGCAAATTCAGCCATATTAGAGCACTTCTCCGTTAATGCTTGAATTTTATCATAGTAAGCAGAAATATCAGTATCAAGAGTATCGCTTAGCTTCATATATTCCTTCCAAGCCTCATCTTGCCTTTTTTGAGCTAATTGCCATTGCCTTTGGGCTTTTTTATACGCTCTCCAAGGGCTAGTAATTTTAAGCTCATTATACTCCTTGGCAAATGAAACTCGGAGGTTATCCTCAAATGATAGGTCATTCTTTTTTCGCTTTGCCATACTAAGCCTCTTGATTAAAAAACACTTGATAATAGAACATCTGCTTCTCCTCATCAAAGCCACGTACAAGGTTCTCGTCCTGTGTATCTTTTACTTTGAGTTCAAAACCAGTATCCATTTTGATGGTATCACGGAAACTCTTTTGGAGCTTTTTAACCGCTGTTGGAGCGATAAAGAAGCCATCGCTATCAATGTCATCAAGCTCTTCTATATTTTTGCGATAGTAATCAAGCTTTTTCTTTTGCTCTTGGTTATCGCCAAACACGTCATCTTTGAACTCATTATAGTCGAATTGCTCACGCTTATTGAAGTAATCAACCGCCTTCTTACTCATCTCTATTTGATAGTCAAGTTGAGTATCCTGACCTATGACTTCATTAATAAATCCTTTTACCATACCCATGACATGTTTCGTTTTGAACATATCATCTTTGACCAGGACTAATCTTAAAAAGTCATCAGTAAAGTAGTATCCATTGTTTTTACCAACCGTCTTGGTTGTAATCACACGATAGCCATCATCGGCCATTGTGTTGAAAATTAGTACCCCTTTATCTAGTTTATCTGTGCTGCTTCCTTGAGAGAAGTTCACACTCCAGTCGCCACCATCGACAGGCTGTAATAGACAAAATGTATCTTTAGTCTCGGCTTTGAAAATACCAACAGCATCCACAAGCTCATCATCCAATAGAACATCTTTGAAAAAAGCTACATACATCTCGCCTGCCTTCGTATTCGGATGAGTAGAGTAGTCGTACAAATGCTGCAAGAGCAGCTTGCTATTGGGATACAATGTATCCGTATTTTTGAAAATTGAGCGACACGCCTCAGCTACTACATTTTGTGCATAATCTGTCGGATGCGAGAGGCAGTACGTCTCATCAAACTTGAGATTAGATAAAAAGTAATCCAGCATAAGGAATTGATTATTGCCTTCTAATGCCAGTAAACTTGATGAGGCGCGAGTACCTTCTTGACGACCTTTATTGCCTACTAAGTGGACAACTACGCCTTCTAATTTGACTTCTTGAAAATCTACCATGATAAAATTCTATTTTATGGTTATATAATAAGTGTTTGAATTACGCTTTAAAGCGAGCACCTCGCTAATATGCATCACCGAGGCGCTCTTGAAATATAATAATGCATGGACAGTGGGAATAAAGGGACTCGAACCCTTGACCTTGCTAACTATGTTTTGTGGTTGCAACCGCATGCTCTAACCGCTGAGCTATATTCCCGTTCTAAAAACTGGCGCTGCTTTACAGCAACACCAGTTGCCTCTCAATTTGACTATTAAGTCCTAACCTTTTGCCACTGTAATCTTCTCTTCGGTAGAGATTTCCACACCGAAGCGGTCTAAGTCGTCTTTCACGCTAGCATCCATAGCGAGGGTTTTAATAATCCCTTTCTGAATTTCAAGTTTGCAAGCTGATGGGAAGCGGCGATAGAAGTTTTCGACATTCAAGTCAACTGGTACTTTGAGTTTCGTTTCATTTACTACCGAGATTTTCAAGCCGCCTACCTTTGCTGTATTATTTTCTACAAATAGCTTGTCGGCATTAGCCTCTGCGTAGGTTTTAACGAGGCTCTCTGCCTCTTTCAATTCAGCGTCTGCTACTTCCTTAGCGGCTTTGGCTTTAAGCCAACGCTCGCCAATTACTTCGATTTCCTGTTGGCTTTTTTGGGCTGCCTTAGACCCTTTTGATACTTTGTTTGCCATTGTTTTGAACGGTATTTAAAGTGTGATTAAATAGATGATTAGTCCTTTTTGAAAAAGCTTGAAATGCGAGCGCCTAGGCTTTTGAGTGCGACACCTACCTTTTTGAACCATGCCTTAGCTGACACCCAAATTTTAAGTCCTTCATTGAAGAGCTCCACTGCATCTGCTGCTACTTCATGTACAACCTCTGGGTTGATTGGGTCTATCAAATGAACAGTCCCTTTCTTCTCGTCAACTTCTTTCACATCGAAGGTGCGACCTACTGTCAGCACCGATAAGCCGCCACGCTTGGCGCTCTGTTGGTTTTTAATTACTCTTGCTTTCATTGAATTAAATATGATTAAGGATTTAGAAATTAGCGTTGTCCTGGTCCCCCATCGCCGCTCATCTGTTGAAGAGCTCTAACCAAGTTGTCTGCCTGTTCTTGTGTCAACTTATGGATGTTGCGCACATTACTCTCAGGGAACTTTTGTTGGGGTGGTAAGCCGTATCTTTTGCGCTGCTGAACTATGGTATCATCCACCACTTTGATACAAAACTGCCACACCTTTGAGTCAAGGTCTTTGGCTCCTATTTTAAATGTCTGAGCCGCATACATCTCTGACATAAACTGCTTTACTTGTTGTAGGTCTGCCAAGTGCTGCTCGGCTACTGGAGTGAGTTTTTTAGGCTTCATTGCGTTTTGATTTTATGGGTAAGTCTGAAAAATTCCTCACGCATATAGTGGTTACTACCATCTATCATAAGCGTATCAATATCGTGAATGTGCTGCCATTCGGCTAATACCTCTTTGCGGCTAAAGTGATAATCTTCGGTAGCGACTTGCTCAGCCAGTTGGCTGTTTCTAATGCGCCACTGTAATTCCCAAAAACCCCAAAATAAGCGGCTCTTTTCCACCGCTCGGCGACTAGGGTAACTATCGTAATTCTGTGCGATAAACTCAATGCCTCGCTCGAATACGAGGCGTTTCTCATCGTCATCGCTCACTCCTGCCATTGCGAGTAAAGAGGAGGCACATTGCGCCTCATGGCGTTTTACAAGTTCCTTAGTTAGCATTTTGAGTAGTGCCTTTGCGCTGCACTCGGCGTTGTTCGTTCTCGATATAAGTGCGAAGTGTACCATAGTCGGTCACCGATGTATAGAGGTTTTTAATGAACTCCATGTCCTTAATCCCATGCACTGAGCAGAACTGTTTGATTTCCTCTTTGCTCGGTAAGTTGAGCGACTGGATATAGCTAATGCGGCGGCGCAGTTCGCGAAATCCCATCTTATCTTTGTTCGCTGCCTTGGCAATGTAGTTTTTGAGGTACTCGGTACCTGAGATTACGATGCCGCAGTTACGCTCGGTCTCATCATATAGCAATTGCAATAAGCGATAGCAGCCGTCATTCAATTTACCAAAGTCGTCTATCACCAGTAGCGGTGCTTGTTGGCTGTTTAAGCGTCCGCAAATGGCCAGTATCTTTTGCAGCTTGTTACCGCTGGCGTTTACACCTACCGCTCTCATAATTGCTTCTATGAGGTCGTTTTGGCTCATGTAAGCATTACCTAGCACGTAGTACACATTAGCGTTGTTGCGCTGATAGTGGCGTAATGCAGTAGTCTTGCCAGCACCTGTGAAGTCCGAGATACTTACGAAGCGAGCGTTCTCTTTGGCATCCTTGCAAAGGTTTTGAATCGCTCGGAAGTTTGGTGTTTCCATGATTTGCCAAGCGTCTAGGCGTAAGAAGGATTGAATCTTACGCCACATCTCGTCTGAAATAGCCTGGTGTTTGCCGTTCATTATGCTGCTTAGTGTAGCAGCCGAGATACCTAATTCAAGTGCTGTGGCATTCGCTGATTTACCACTTTGACTCATGTAAGTAGCTAGACCACTTACGATTTGGGAGATTAAAGACTGTTCTAACATAATTGAGATATTGAGTTATGAATGAAAAATTAGTTCTTTACGATTGCCATTGTAACCTCCTCGTCATAGAGGTCAGCCCAACGGTCTTTTAAGTCTGATTCTGCATTGTTGTAAGCATCTTTGTGCTTTTTTCCCACAACAAAAGGTGCCTTTGCTAAGCTCTCTGCAACCACTTGCATCTCTGCTGCTTTCTGTTTTGCCTCCGAGCGGCGTTTATTGCGCTCTTCTACTATCTCCTCTTTGCGCTTCATCTGTGCAGCTATCTTCTCACCATCGCCTTCCTTCCTATCCACTATTGCCATCGGCACTGCTTGAATTTCCTCTGCTAAGGCTATCGCTTTGTCACCATGATAAAGCCACACAGCGGTTAAATCATCTGGGTCATACTTCACATTAAAGCTGTTGCCGATATGCTGTAAGTGAAAGTTGATATCGGCTAAGCCATCATCGTCAGTCACTCGGTAGAAGTAGGTTCGCTTGTTAAGCACGAACTTCAATCCATGTATGCCGTAGGTGTATTCTACCTTCTTCTCACCGCTCATGCGGAATGTCCAAAATAGGTAGGCTGCCATTGTGCTGTCAAATTCGCGATGCTTGCCTTCAGCTATGTTATTAGGCTTTTGAACCTTAGCGTTCCAGTCCTTTACCGCTTGCTCTATCTGAGCCTTTACCGCTTCTTTGTTTGGTAGGTGTTTGAAGTTAGCTTTTAGCCAGTCTTGGTTAACCTTCGAGCTTTGTCGCTTGGCTGTTATACCAGCACCTGCCCAGTTATCGTAGCGTTGTAATATCTGCTTGTTAAAGCTGTTGAAAAAAGGCTCTATCGTCTTGGCTCGTGCATTACCTACTCTCGCAGGTGTGTTATAGGTTGCGATGTCGTTAAGCCAAGCCTGTATGTCGGCACTCATCAATGCGCTGCTATGGTCATATTGTAGCTGATGCGGTAGTAAGCCTTGTGTATAGCAAGCGTTTTTGACGGCTGCCATAACACCTTCTTTGGTCTCGCTCTCGCACAGGTGTAAACCTGCTATTCGCCAGTCGTAAGCATCTACTACAAGTATTCCGTACCAACGGCCCATCTTACCATTATCGTTGTAGTACAACTCTATCGGCGAACCGTCTATCATCCAAAAAGCACCTGCCATAGTTGGGCGCTCACGCTTGATTGTAATATCGAATTGGTTGCGCCATACTGAATTCCCGTCACGCTCAGCATCATATTGCATTTTGAATTCAGGGTCAGTTATCACATTGTAAACTGTGCTTCTGCAAATAGTAGGTCGCTCCATCGCTATAAGTACTTCGTTTATTCGCTCGGTCAATAGGAAGCTATCAGGCTTATTATGCTTCACATAAAGCTCCCCAATTTGCGCCCATGTTTCCGCATCTACTTTGCGGCGATTGGCTATACCAAAGCGACCATTTATCAAAGCCGCTGTACCTTTTTCTTTGAATGCGGCTAGCTTTCTAGTCAGTACCTTTTTATTGGAAATGCTACCTAAGCCTTCAAGCTTGTGGCGTTGTGCTATGCTAAGTATAGTGTCCAGTAGGTACTCTTTTTTGTCGATGCCTAAGCCTAGATTACGTAAATCAGACTTGCCGCTAATACCTAAATACCATCTTAGTAAGGCTGCTGATTTAGCTGCTGACCTTGCTCTTTGCTCTCCAAGCTGCGACACAAGTACACTCGTTTCGCTAATATCAACTTTGAGCATTCGCATTATCATCTCTTCTTGCAATACTTCATGCGGTAACTTGCCGCCTAGGCTTTTGATAACAGCTTCTTTGTATTTCGATGATAAGCCATCCCATTCGACCATTAGCCGTCTTCCATCTTCGGGGTCTTTTATGGATACCCATCCACCGACTTCGCGAGACACAGCACTTTTGATATAATTAGCCGATAAGCCAATTCTTTCCAAGTCAGTAACCTCTAAATAGGCCTTATTATTAATGAGCTTCATAAGCGGAAAATTTAAAACAATTTGTTTGGTGGTATTCGTGTTTAGGCTAGTATTGACGGCTTAGAGCCAGCATTACTTTTTCAGTATTTGTCATGTCATTTGAAAATAAAGGTATATGCCCTAGCTGTCTCAATTGCTTTTCACTAATGGTCTTCACAACCGTAGGCAAATAGCCGATGCTACAATCTGTAATTATGCTATTTGCTTCTTCAAATTGAGTGAGACAATAGTTGATAAATTCGGGGGCATTAGATTCTAAGTCCAATATTTCATCAAATACTTTGTATAGTATCTTGTCATCTTTGTATGAAAGCATGGCTAGTATGAATTTAGCCGACTTAGTCACGCTTAAATCTAGTATGAGAGGTCTATCAATATGGCGATGTATAGATATTTTAATTACCTCGCTTATAGCCTGTTGAGTTACGTCCTGTTGAGTCATGATGATTATTATATTTTAGTTGTGATTGCGTGTTTAGGTCAGTACCTATTAGAGGTCATTAATTGCTCTTTGTATGAATATATTCATCTCATACCATGTACATGACCGCTTTGGTTTAAGAGCATATCTCCTAATGAGACCTTTCCATCGCCATTTGATTTGACGAATACGTCTTTTATGTTTGCGTTTCTTTGCCATTATTTTAATTATGCTGTTGCCATAGCTATGGCATTATTCATTTTTTCAATCTCAGCTTTTTTCGCTGCGATTTGATTATCGTATTTAGCTTTTACCTCTAAGGCAACCTCTATTACTTTGAATACTGATGGACTTTGAGCAGCTCTGCCGCTAAGCACTGTATATATCCATTGGCGAGAGCAGCTGGTTTGTCTTGCTACTTCTTGAATTGCCCCACGATAGTCAGGCTTGCGTAATGTTTCGTATAAACCTTGAATATTAAGTTGGTGTGTCATATATTTGCGTTTTTATTTACGTTATCATTATTGATTACGTTGCAAAGATATAGCTTAAAACTATATTTAGGTAATCTTTTTGAATATTTTTAAGCTAAAAACTATAAATAATTTGTTTCATATATGGAAAATACTAATAATCAATCGGTTAGAGTAAAAGCGATTAGAGAGGATTTAGGCTTCACTCAGGGGCAATTTGCTCAAATTGTAGGCTTAAAACAAGGTTCTTACTCCGATATAGAGAGAGGAAAGAACAATTTATCGTATAATGTACTGGCAATTATAGCCGAAAACTATAACGTGAACATAAATTGGCTACTCACAGGTAAAGGAAGCATGTATGTAAGTACTCAGAATAGCCTTGAAGTTGCTAAGCCATCTAATAATATATCCCTAATGGATATTAGTGTCGCTGCTGGAACTATATCTGATACAGATATAGCTGGACAGGTAGTTGAAACTTTCTCATTACCGAATCTGCGAGGGACTGGCTACTATGCACTCTATGTTGATGGTGACAGCATGACTCCTACTTACCATCATGGCGACCTAGTTGTAGTAAAGCGCATTGACAACGCTTCTTTTAAATCAGATGAGGTCTATTTAGTGAACCTCAGAGGTTCTTTGCCAGTGCTTAAAAGGGTTCGCCGTTTATCGCAAACAAACTTTGAATTACATTCTGACAATCCTTCAATAGGTCCCTACAACATTGAAGTGGACTCGATTGCCGATTTTTTCAGAGTTTACTCTGTTATTCGACACAAATAGGCGTTTTGAGTATCTTTTTTACCTTAGGATCGATTTTTATCAATCTGCCGTACCTGAGTGTATTTTACCGCTCAAAAACGGCGAAGACAGGTTCAAATATGGTTTAAAAATGTAACCTAAAAATGTAACCTAAATGTAACCTAAATACCCAAAACAGGCTTTATTTAGGGTAAAACAGGTATTCAAATGGCATTTCAAGGGGCTAGCCTTTTACGGCTTTATTTTATGCAGCTCACCTAGTGGCATATTTGCGCACAACTGGCGTATTTACTAGGTTTTAGGCATAAAATAAGCCGCTATCCGAAGTAATCGAATAGCGGCTGAATGGCGTTTAAATTGGTATTTATTGGTGTTTAACGTGTTCTCCGTATGCCTAGTATATGACTACTATGGTACTTTTGAAAATGGCAGTAAATACACGTATATGCACACAAATATCTAATAATCATTATTTTGTAGCTAGGGGGCTTTTTTCTCTTTATCTACTTTTCTATTTGACTGCCTTATATGCGTGCGGAATTAGTTGCAGGTGGCTCAGTTCTTTATACACCTAACC
>ERZ650310.53-NODE-53-length-33326-cov-6.575516_pt1 | contig 33326 bp, 54 predicted proteins | sample MGYA00376246_ERZ650310 | MGnify/ENA primary metagenome ERZ650310 (study PRJEB26733, sample SAMN07839286) | wastewater metagenome | biome: small river; feature: stream; material: water | place: USA: North Carolina | collected 2016-03-01 ...
GTCCGAAATCTACGAAATCAACGAGCGCATTATGACTGGGGACATCTGCTCCGCGAAGACCGCCATCGCCTCGGGCAAGATGAAGAAGCTCCTGCACCACTACCACGAAGCCCTGCACGAAGACGGCGCCGTCAAGGTCTCGCTCCAGGCCTACGTCGCCGCCGGTGGCTGGGTCGGCATCCAATACTCCTACGAGCTCGACGGCTTCGAGGTCGCCGGATCACAAGTCCCGAGACGCGTATGAGCGAACATCCAAAACGTGAAAATTATGACAGCGATAGCGATTTCTTTGATGCTATGGCAGATCATTACGGCATCGACCGAAGGATGCTTCGACATATTCCAATTCCTAAAATGACCCACGACGACGACACCTGCCCGCACCTTGTCCGGGCGAACTTGCTAGAAGCCGAGAACGCCCGCCTCAAGGCCGAGGTCGAGGAACTCAAAGCCCTGACCTCAGAGATGGACTCTACTATCAATGTGTCTCAAGCGGCTTGCCGTGAATACAAGGCCGAGGTCGAGCGGCTTGAAGAGATTGTCGGCTCTGATGCTATCGACAGGAAATACGGAATGTGCTGTGACGCATCGGATGAAGTCGCCCGGCTCAAGGCCGAGGTCGAACGGCTGACCGAATTCACCACCCGCACCATCATCCCGAACGAGGAACTGCAAGCACAGGTCGAGCGGCTGACCAAGGCCGTGATGCACTCCCCTGCGGCTCAACTCAAACTCAAGGAACTTGAAGGCAAAAACACCTACGAGGAAATCAACCCCAAGGAGGGCAAGCAGTCCAATGGATAACGACGATCTAGACACGTTCGGAAACCTCGTCCCCAAGCGACTGGCCGAAGCGCTCAAGGCCGAGAACCTCCGCCTTCAATCCGAGGTCAACGGGCTCAAGGCCAACAACGCCAGGTTGAACGTGGAAATCCAAAGACTGTCCGACGCGCACTCTGACGCGCTTGCCAACTTCTGGTCTATGCATGAAGCATATTTCAAACTAAAGGCAGACCTCGAACGCCTTACCAAATTGCCCAAAATGGATCCTGACAATTACGGGGGAAAATTTGGGGTCCGTGACAATTACTGAGATGATGTATTGGCCAAGATACCCGGCGCTTACGCCCCAGCAGGCCAAAGACCTCGCCACCTGCGCCGAGGCGGCAAAGATTGCCATTGAGCGAGAAAAGGAACGGAAACGCCTTGAACAAGAACAAGCCGACGAGATGCTTCGCCGGGCTTTCCATTCCCATCTAGACCATATCAAATCCATATCTCCCAAGCCCCAGAAATGAGCTACATCCCCGCCAAGGCCCCGATCGCCATGCAGGCCGTCCTCGCCAAGATGCCGACGCGCTGCTTCGCCCTTATCCTGGTCATCGACGGCCGCGTCGAAAACCCCGAGTTCGTCGTCTGGGACAAGGACTCCTTCGCCGAGGAAATCTGGAAGTGGCGCAAGAAGGGCGTCCGCGTGGCCGGCGACCATGTCGAGTTTTACGCCCGACTCGGGACGAAGGACGCCATCTATCGTTTCAACCCCCTCGCCGTCTGATCACATGAAGCCCCACGCCTCCAAGTCCGTCATCCCCGCCGGCATCATCAAGCGAGCCGCCCAGGTCCCGCAGGCCTTCGCCCTGTTCATCTACCTCGACTCAATCCCTTACTGCGAGCTCGCCGAGATGACCGAGAAGGCCTTCAAGCTCTCCTTGGCAGACTGGCGCAAGTCCGTCCTCCCGACCCTCGCCCGTTCCGAGGTCCGCTATTTCCACCGCGACGGCAAACGCCAGATCGCCGAGGTCCGCTTCTAACCCACCCGACCACATGACCAACAAGACCGCCCTCCGCCGGCATCTCGCCGGCATCTCCGAAGCCCTCTCGACGATGGCCGTCCTCATCGACATCGACCTCGTCGGCGACGACGCCCGCCACCTCGAGGCCGACGTGAAGGCCGCCCAGCGCGAGCTCAACACCATCGACGCCGACTCCGTCTCGACCCCCGCCGACCTGGCATATCTCCGCGACCGCCTCCGCCATGTCCGCTCGGCCGTCAACGTCGTCGCGAACACCCTGCACCGCCTCGAGCAGCAGATCAACGCCGGCATGGATTCGCTCGACAACGCCGCCGACACCGTGGCAGACTCCTCCCCGTCGCAAGACGAATAACCCTCCCAACCCAACCAGCAAAACCGATGCCCAACCAGATCATCCCGAACCGCGAACAGTACGACGCCACCGTGGCGCTCAACTACAGCGGCATGAAAGAGCTCCTCAAGACGCCCGCTTCGTACCGCCATTACCTCACGGCCACCCGCGAGGAAACCAAGGCGCTGCGCATGGGCCGACTGACCCACGCTTTCGTCCTCGAGCCCGAGGTCGTCACGTCCCGCTTCGTCACCATCCCCGGCGACGCGCCGAAGAAGCCGACCAAGGCTCAGATTGAAGCCAAGAACCCGAGCAACGAAACCTGTCTGGCCATTGGCTGGTGGAAGGTTTTCAACAGCAACGCCGAAGGAAAGACCATCGTCGACTCCGACGAATGGGAAGTCTGCGTGAACGTCGCCCAGTCCATGTCGGCGACCATCAAGCATCTCGGCCTGACCATCAAGCAGACCGAGGTCATGCTCCTCGTCGACTACTGCGGATGTCCCCTCAAGGTCGCCATCGACGCCGTGGCCGAGAACGCCCTGGGCGACGAATACATCATCGACTTGAAGAGCACCGAAGACGCATCCCCCAAGGCTTGGCTGTCTTCCGCCCGATCCTATCGCTACCCGCTTCAGGGTCACACCTACCGAACCGCCTTCGAGGCCTTCTTCAAGCGCCGCATCAAGGGCGTCGTCTTCGTCGCCGGCGAAAAGTCCGCCCCCTACCTCTCGGCCGCCTATGAGTTCGGCCCCGAGCTCATGACCTACGCGATCGAGGATTTCGAGAAGGCCGTCGCCCTTTACAAGTCCTGTTCGGCGCTGGACGAATGGCCGGGCTACCCGACCGAAGTCACGACCCTGGACATTTCGTCCAAGTCCTCCGCCTCCGCTCCTATCACCTTCGCCTAAATCATCATGAACTACAGATCGTCAGGAATGGAAACCGAAGGCCGACCCAACCACACCCCGCTGATTGCCGGCGGCGTCATCGCAGGCCTCGTCCTGTTCGTCCTGCTGCTCTCGTCCTGCTCCATCATCGAGCCGGGCGATCGCGGCGTCGTCGTCAACCTCGGAACCATGTCCAAGGATGTCCTGGGCGAAGGCGTCCACTTCACCGCGCCTTGGGCTAGGGTCAAGCGCGTGACCGTCAAGCAGACGACCATGATTGGAAAGACCGAATGCTTCAGCAAGGATCTGCAGACCATCAAGGTCACTTATTCCTGCATGTATTCCATCCCCGAGGATAAGGTGCTCGACCTGTTCCAGAAGTACGCCGGCAATCCGTACGAGTCGCTCGTCGTCCCGCGCATCGAGGAGGCCATCAAGCTTGCGTCCGCCACCCTGACCGCCGAAGCCATCGTCAAGCAGCGCGAGATGGTCAAGGCCGCCGCCCTGAGCGAAATCAAAGGCCAGCTGCGCGACTTGGTCATCGTGACCGACCTCCCGATCACGAACATCGACCTGACCGAGATGCTCGAGAAGGCCATCGAAGGCAAACAGGTCGCCGAACAGAAGGCGCTCGCGAAGGAATACGACTTGGTGGCCGCGAAGAAGGACGCCGAGATTTCCATCGAGAAGGCCAAGGGCGAAGCCGAGGCGATCCGCATCACCGGCGAAGCCCTGGCCAAGTCTCCCAACGTGACGCTGATGGAGGCCGTCAAGAAATGGGACGGCAAAGCCCCTCAGTCCCTCGTCCTGCCCAACGGCTCCGTCACCCCGACCGTGGAAATTTCCCGATAAAACACCATGAGCAACCAAAACGAAAAGACCCCGCTGACCGACATCTCGCAGAGCGGGACGTACAAACTCAAAATGATCCGCCCCAAGGGAACCGAGAAGGTCAAGGTCTGGGATGACGGCACGGTTTCCTGCCGCCTCTTCTTCGTCGACGACAAGGGTTTCTGCCTGTCGAAGAACTTCTCGAGCAAGTACGGCATGGCCCTCGCGATGCTCGTCGGCAAGTTCTCCGGCAAGTTCGTCGAAGAGCAGCTGCGCATCGACGCGACCCCCGCCGAGTTTCTCAACTACATCGAGCCGGCCTGCGGCAAGACGTGCCTCGTCGGCGTCGAAGCCACGCCCAACGGCAAGGAATACAACGGCAAGCCCCAGTATAATTACAAGATGACGTATGCCAAGGGGTCCCAGAAACCCGTCGTCGACGACAAGCCCGCCGCCGGCTCCATCGAATTCTGATGAGCGTCCCTAACACCGTCATTCTGATCTCTGGGTTCGCTCGGGCGGGCAAGGACACTTTCGCAGACGGGATGATGTCCTACGGAGGAGACGTCTTCAAATGGAAGCGCTCCTTCGCCTCGACGCTCAAGGAGGCCGCCGACAACTACCTGGACAACGTCGGCCTGTTCGACTGCGAGCAAGGCATCACCTTCTCGGACGAGGAATTCAAGGTCCGGCATCGGGACATCCTCGTCACCCTCGGCGCGTTCGCCCGATCCATCAACAAGGACGTCTTCGCGGAATCCCTCTTCCGCACGTTCCTCACGATGTCCCAAGCCATCAGGCCGAACCCTATGCATTTCATCGTCCCCGACTGGCGCTATCTCAACGAGGCGCTCGTCGGCAAGCGATGGGCCGAGGAGGAAGGCTGGCGCATCGTGACCGTCCGCATCGACCGCGCGGGCCTGCAGCCGGCGAACATGGAGGAGGCCGTTTCGCTCGCCGAAATCCGCCGCCAGATGCCATGCGACTTCGAGTATGCCTTCGCCGAAGGCCAGACCGACGCCATCAAGACCGCAGGCCGTCAGCTCGCCGCCCACCTTGGCCTCTGACCAGGACATCCGAAACCCACGCCCCCTCGACTTCGAGGAAAGGCGCGTCCTCCTCGGACTGACACCCGAGCGGGCCGCCTTCCTCGCCGCCTGTTCACACGTCGGCGCTGTCCGCGACGCCAACACCAAGCGCATCCCTTACGACCCGCTCGTCCTGATCCGCGAAGCCGCCCGGATGGGCATCAGCCGAAAGGACACGGCAGCCATGATGCAGATGCGACCCGACGAGCTCGACGGCTTGGGGGTTTCCTTTCCGCCGTCCACGACCAAACTCCTCGCCCCAGGGAACGTCCTCCACAACCTTTTCACCTACGACCCCGCCGACAATGAGTAAGATCACGAAATTCGTCTGGGCCTCCGACAATCACGGCGAGCTCGGATGTCCTGACGCCTTGTCGGCCCTCTACGCCTATTGCGACGACTTCAAGCCCGACCTACGCCTGGGCGGGGGCGACCATTACGATTGCGCCCCGCTCCGCAAGGGAGCCATGAACGAGATGGAAGGCGTCCGCTCGATTAAGGACGACCTGACCGCCGGCCATGAATTCATGCGCCGCTTCCGCCCGACGCATCTCCTCTGGGGGAATCATGAGTACCGCCTCGAGAAGCTCGCGCGCTCGCATTCCTCTTCCGTCGTCCGCGACTTCTGTTCCGACACCTTCTCCGAGATGAACCGCGTCGCCCGCAAATGCGGGGCCAAGGTCATCCTGCCATACCGACGCGACAAACCGCTGCGCATCGGCCCGATTACCTCTCACCACGGCATCGGCAGCGACCTGACGAAGATGGGCATGTTTTACGGGACCGAAGGCGGCCTGTTCCTCTGCGGACACGGCCACACCGGCCAACAGGTCAACCTCCCCAAGTTCGGACGCGGGGCCGCCTACATGTCCCCGGCCCTCGCGCAGCTCGACCTCCTCGACTACTCCGAAAACACCCTGTCGGCCGCCAAGCATAACAACGGCTTCATCGCCGGATGGTTCAAGGACAAGGAATGGAAGGCTTGGATCATCCACCGCCTCGGCGACGGCAAATGGTATTGGCAGACCGACATCAAGACCTTCACCCCGAAGACCCGATGAGCAGCAAAGGCAAGAAACTGCTTTATACCAGGGTCGGCTCCGACCCCGTCCTGCGGGCCGTCATGGCCGACATCAACATGAGCGCCGTGAAGCCCGACAAAGGTTTCCTGACGTGCGAACAATGGGCCAAGAAATGGAAGCTCGCCGCCGGGCATCAGGCCCGAATCTATCTCGCCCGAGCGATGAAGATCGGCGCGGTCGTCAAGAAGCGGTTCCGCGTCGTCACCAAAGGCCGGCTCCGCCTCATGGACCACTTCGGCCCCCCGCCCAAGAAGAAACGACCTTGACCGCCGGCCCCGCCCGAGGCCATACCCAAAACCCATGCCCAACCTTCCGACCGTCTCGCCCGATACGGAGCGCCACCTTCTCGGCGCGCTCATCCGTGACGGACTATCCTTCCCGCCCGACCTGATCCCTTCCGACTTCGGCGAACCGAAGCATCAGGAAGTCGCCTCGGCGCTTATCTCGCTGGCCGAGCAATCCGTCGTCCCCGACGAACTGACCGTATCCGCCCGCCTTCGCGACATGAAGGCCTCCGCAGCCGAACATGACGTGAACGCCTTCACGGCCGCCGTCGGCTTCACCCCTTACAACCCCGCTTGGGCGTCCGAGGTCCGCCGCCTGTCCGTCCTGCGATCCATCCGCGCGACCGCTTCCCGCGTCGCCGAAATCGCTTCCGACCCAGCCGCCGACCCCTCGGCCATCCTTGCCTTCAACGAAGGCCAACTGAAGGCCGTCTCCGGTCGCTCCTCCGAAGAGAAGCCATCGACCGCCGTCGAGATGCCGCTGGATGACCTTCTGGCCTTCGACCGCAAAAACGACCCCGACTGCGTCATCGGCAGCCGCTGGCTTTGCAAAGGCGGCTCCTGCCTCCTCGTCTCATCCTCGGGCGTCGGCAAGTCATCCTGGACCATCCAGCTTGTCATCACGCTGGCCATCAAACGCCAAGGCGGCTTCTTCGGCATCGAGGCCAAGCGACCCCTGCGCATCGTCCTGATCCAAGGGGAGAACAATTTCGGCGACGTGGCCGAACCCGTCATCGACGTCTGCGAAGGCCTAGGCCTGCATAAGCCCGAAATCGACACCCTCCGCGAGAACCTCCGAATCTATCGCCTCAAGCGCAAGACGGGGGCCGAGTTCCTCGAGGAGATGCGCCGCCTGGTCAAACTCCACGCCGCCGATATCGTCGTCGTCGACCCGGTCATGGCCTTCGCCGGCATTCCTGTCGCCGATCAGCAGGCCGCGACCGCCTTCTTCCGCGACGGCATCGACCCCATCCTCGACGAGACGGGGGCCATCCTCCTAGCCGTCCACCATACCACCAAGCCCAAGTCCGCCAAGGACACCGCCGGCCAGACCGTCTCCGACCTCGCCTATGCAGGGGCTGGGGCTTCCGATATCACGAACTACGTCCGCGAGGTCGCCGTGCTCCAGCGCTGCCAAGGGGAGGAACCGATTTTCAAATTCTCCGTGACCAAGCGCCGAGGCCGATCTGGCATGAAAGACGAGATGGGGGATTTTGCGTCAGATATCTACGTCCGACATTGCCGCATCCCTGGCGTCATCCGCTGGGAGCGTTCAAGTCAGGCCGAAGTCGACGGACAGAAGCCCGATTCCAGCCCCGCCAAGGGGTCGCCAAGGCGTTTTGATTCCAAGTAAGGGGTAGGACAGCCATCCAGCCCCTTAGACCCCCCTTCCCGACCCCATGCTCCGAGCGTTGAGAGATTGTAATCCCCTAAAGGGGATTGATAAGCCTTCCCCTCCCCCCTTGGGAGGGGGTCGGTCGGCTTATCGTCCGAACCGCCTGCCACCCCGAGAAGCCCATGCCTCGCGCTAACCCCAAGCCGATCGGAAGACGCCTCGCCGGCAAGTACCGCATGCTCCGCCGTTGGAAGCGATGCTGGCAGGAACAGCCCGAGCGGATGGAACGGGCCAGAAGACGGAACGTCGCCAAGGCCCATGAGCATTACCGCGAGCTGAACGACAACCTCCGACAGTACCTGGCAGGATGGCCAAGGATCATGACGTCGCCCGAGTTCCTCCAGCGCGTCAAGGACTCCATACCTCTCCTGGGCAGAGGCAGGACAAGGAAGGGATACGACTGGAAGTCTTTCCGAGCTAGGCTCGTCAGACTGAACCTCTGCACCTTCGACAAGCAGTCGAGGATGTGGACAAACACAACGGCCGACCCCATTGAATAATCAGACGAGATGAGCGACAATGCCTCATCTTGCCCAGCAAGTCCTTGTCATCTCAGTACGCGACATGGTGGCGTTCCCTTACGCCCCAGGACCGCCGCCTGCTCGTCGACAAAGGCCTGTTCAATCCCGAGGACCTGACAGGCCGCAAGCGCTTCGACCGTTCCCGCGTCAACGACGGCCATTGGGATTTCTCCCGAGCCGAGGATGAGAACAACGAGGCCGTCATCACCGGCAACTCTGCGGTCCAGGACGTGATTGCGAAAGAGGATGACATCGTCGCTCAGCTCGACGACCGACTCGGGCAGCTCGACATGGCATCCTTCCGCCTGCGCGCCGTGCTCGAGTTCCTGCTCGATGGGCTGGACTGCTCCACCGATCCGGCCATGCGCCTAAGGGCCGACGTCATCCGCATCGTCGTCGGTGAAGGCCGCCCGCCCAGGATGTCCGACCTTGCCAAGACTCACGGCATCACCCGTGCCGCCGTCTCGCTTCAATGTCGCAAACTCCTCCGGCGTCTCGGCCTGCCGCCTTCGCGGTTCATGCGTCCCGACGACCACGTGCTGTCCATGCGGCTCTCGTCCATCGTGCGTTCCCTCGGCATCGGCGGGGCGGATGACGCAAAACAGGCGAAAAACCCCGCAAAAGCCCCATTTTCTCGCCCTACTCCCCCCCCTACCCCGGGTAAGGAATCTATTCCAAACCCTAGGAAAAGCGGCTCGCGGTCGCGACCTCGTGAAAATCTGACACAAAAACGCAGTTTTTCAAAAAGGGGCGGGAAATCCTGACGAGCTCAGGAAAAACAAATGAGCAACGAGCCCCAACGACTGACGAACAAACAGATCGCCGCGCATTTCGGATTCACGGCTGCGCGGGCGGCGGCGCTCATCCGCGAAGGAATGCCGGTGACTTCGCTGGCGGAGGCGGAGGCGTGGCGTCATGCGAGATTGCTTCGCGGCCAGCGTGGCGGCGTCGAGCAGCGCGCGGCCCCGACGGTGAATCCTGCGGACGTGACTCCGGATGACGACTTCGACGAGACGGTCGAGCGGCATCGTGAGCTGAAGGAGGCGGCGCGCATGGCCTACATGGCGGCGCGTGACTCGGGCGACCCTCACTCGAACAAACTCTACATGACTTACCAGAACGTCCTTAAGACGCTGGTTCAGATCGAGCGGGAAGCGCTGGCCCGTCGCATCGAGTCCAAGGAGCTGATCAGGACGGCCGAGGCCATGGAGCGGTTCGGCCGCGTCATCGGCGAAATCAAGGGCGACTTGCTGGGGCTTGCCAATTCGGTGGCAAGTCAGGCGAACCCCGACAACCAGGGGAAGGCGTTCAAGGTCATCGACGAGAAGGTCAACGCCTTGCTGAAGAAGTGGTCCAACTCCGCCGGCATGGTCATCTCTGAGATGACGGAACAGACGGTCAACACCAAGGGGGCGGACCTCGAGGCGTTCGGCGAAGAGGAATGAGGGCTGACCACTTCGAGCGGGACATCAGGCGCATCCTCGAACCGAACCCATACCGGAAGCCCGTCGACTTCCTGGAGCGGTTCCTGACGCGCATCCCGTACTCGGCCAAGGCGAGCGGGGGCTTCTCCATCGCGTCGGCTCCTTGGCTGCGCGAACCGCTCGAGGCCATCTTCGACCCCGAGGTGCAGGAGATCGGGGTGCTCGGGGCCGTGCAGCTGGGGAAGTCCCTTCTGATCGAGGGCGCGTCCTGCATCATCCCCGTGAACGACCCAGGGCCGACGCTGATCCTGCAGGACATCGACCGCAACGCATCGGACTACCTCGAAAGTCGCCTGTCGAAACTATGGCGCTTGTGCGAACCGACGCGGGAGCAACTGACCGACGGCGTCCCCAAGGACGGGGTCATCAATTTCAGGTCGAACCCCTGCTGGGTCTTGGGGGCGAAGAACGACTCCAACCTTCACGGCCGTTCCATCCGCTACCTGTTCGGCGACGAGGTCTGGCGCTGGAACGAGGGAGCCATCGCAAGGTCTGAGCGCCGCGTGTCGGCGAACAAGGCTCGGTCGAAAATCGTCTTCGTCTCGCAAGGCGGCCTTGAGGGGTCGGAATGGGATTTCTGGTGGCGGGGAACCGATCAACGCAGCTGGACGTGGAAATGTCCGGACTGCGGGACGGCTCAGGCCTACGACTTCGCCCAGGTCATCTTCCCTCGGGAAGCGCGCAAGGCGACGGGCTGGGATTTGAAGCACGTCAGGAAGGGGACGACCTACCAATGCAAGGGTTGCAAGTGCCACTTCCCCGACAGCGTGAGCGTGAGGACGGAGCTGAACCTCGGCGGCGTCTACGTGCCGGCGAATCCCGACGCGGTCCGCCGTGGCTACAACTTCAATTCCTTCGTCGCCCAAGAGCTCGGGCTTTCCTGGGGCGAGCTCGCGGTCGAGTACCTCGAGGCCAAGCGCCATCTGGACGAGACGGGCGAGAACGGGAAGATTCGCGACTTCGTCATGCAGCGGGAAGCGCGGATGTTCAAGGAGCAGGCGGACGAGGTCCGCATCTCGTCTGGCTCGGGCAAGTACCGCATGGGCGAGGATTGGCCGGACGAGGGCGGCTTCGTCATGGGCAAGCCCAAGCCAGGAAGCGAACTGTCGGAGGAGATTCGGAAGACGCCCGACTTCGTGCGGATGCGTTTCATGGGAATCGACTTCCAGGCGTCGGGCTTCTTCTGGGTCGTCAGGCAATTCTCGGGCGACGGCCGCTCGCGGTTGTTCGGCTGCGGATACGTCATGAGCATCGGCGAGCTCGTCGAGATCGCGAAGCGATGCGAAGTCCACCCCGCCAACGTGTTCCTCGACTCGGGCTTCAAACCCGACGACGCGCTGATGGCCTGCGCCGCCCATGGATGGGTCGCGACCCGAGGCGACCAGCGAAACGAGTTCCCCTGGAAGGTCAGGACGCCGATGGGCAACAAGACGGAGATGCGGGCCTACTCCCCGCCGGTCGTCGAGTCGGTCGGCCAGAAGCGATGCAAGCGCTTCTTCTTCTCGAACCTCCGCCTGAAGGATACCCTTTCGATGCTGATCCGCAAGGGGCGTCACACCTACCCCGAGGACGTCCCCGAGGAATACATCAAGCAGATGCAGTCGGAGAAACGAGAGGTCAACGCCGGCAAGCCCGTCTGGGAGCAGATTGACCGACGGGCGAACCATTTCTGGGATTGCGAGGTCATCATCACCCTCCCCGCGATGGCCTGGCGTCTCATCGGCAAGGCGTCCGATTTCGTCGACGACGCCCCCGCCGCCGGCGGTTCGGAAGATGGGACAACCTCGGTTTGACATCATGCGGCTGTCCCTCAGTTTCGGATCAGGAGTCGCGACGTTGCTCGGGCATGGGTTTTCTCGCGGCTCCTCGGGCGGGGCCATCGGCCTCGCCTGTTTCTTTGACTGCCGCGTTGACGCATGGCACGAGCGACTGGCTGTTTCCTCATCCTATCCCAAGCCCGCATCGAAGAGATTGCGGACAAGGCGGCCGAGCAACTGGCCGCCGGCCGCGTCATGATGAGCTACTCTGACAGCGGGACGAGCGTAAGCAAGGATTGGCCCATGGACGTCCAGACCGTCCTTGTGGAATGCCGCTACGCGCTACAGGTCAAGGACCCCCAGCAATACGGGGCCATCGACCGCGTCCGAGTCTACAACGGCCTTTGGAATTTCCGAGGCCTCTGAGTTTCCAATGGCTCCCAAGAAAACCTCCATCAAGAAACAGGTCCGCAAGGCGGTCCGCGACGTCAAGGCCTACGCCAAGCGTAAAGGCCTGAAGACGAAGTCCATGGGCGGCGGAGGCGGGGGCTCCGGCATCTTCTCGCAGTTCGAAGGCGCCAAGTATTCCAACAAGCGCCAATGGGTGAACACCCCGTGGCCGGCGGACGCCAAGCGGACGATGACCACCTTCGACCGCCAGGAGCTGACGCGCAAGATGCGCTGGCTTGCGGTCAACGCCGGTCTGGTCCGTCAGATGATCTCGGACATGTGCCTTTACGCGGTCGGGGACGGTATCCGTCCGCAGGCCGCCACGGGCGACGAGGCCATCGACCGCCTGTATGACGAGTATTTCATGGAATGGGCGAACAGCCCCTGCGACATCACGGGCCGTTTCAATTTCTGGGAATGCCAGCAGCTGATGAGCCGCCGCGTCGACATCGACGGCGAAATCTTCGTCCTGAAGACTTACTCGAGCGACGGACGCCCGAAAATCCAGCTCATCGAATCCCACCGCGTCGGCGCTTCCGCCGGAAACATGAGCGTCCCCGAAAATTGCTGGGACGGCGTCTATTTCAACAAGTTCGGGGCGGTCGTCGGTTATTCCGTCATCCGATCCGACGGGACGACCAAGTATGTCCCCGCCAATTCCATCCTGCACGTCTACCATGCGGAGTCGGCCACGGGCGCGCGCGCCTATAGCCCCCTGCAGCACTCGATCAACAACCTGATCGATATCCTGGAAATCCTGTCTTTGGAGAAGGTCGCAATGAAGGTTCAGAGCGACGTGATCCGCACGATCACCCGCGAGAACCCGCAGTTCGACGGCACGACCGCCGACTTCGAGGCCTTCGGCATGCGTCCGCAGGACTACCCCGGCAAGGTCTACCAGAACCCCGAGGAGGTCGGCGCGTTCATCGGCGGAAAGACCGTCACCCTCGCCCCTGGGGAAGAGCTCAAGATGGTTGAGTCTACCCGCATGGCCCCGAACACCCTCGGCGCCATCGAGTACCTCCAGCGCGACTCGGTCATGGGCGTCCTGCCCCCGGAGTTCGTCATCGAGCCCAACAAGGCCGGCGCGGCCATGCGTCTCGTCGTCGCGAAGGCCGAGCGCTGCATCTCCGGCCGTCAGGACATGCTCAAGAGCCGGGCGAACAACCCGATCTGGGGCTACGTCATCGGTTCGGCCATCGCCCGAGGCGAACTGCCTGTTCACGACAACTGGCATCGCGTCAACTGGCTCACGTCCCGCCGCGTCACCGTCGACGCCGGCCGCGAATCCGCCGCCAATCAGAAGGACGTGGAAATGGGCCTAAAGACCATCAGCGACTCCTACGCTGAGCTCGGGATGGACTTCCGCCAGGAGGTCCGCCGCCGTGCGGCCGATTACAAACTTATTCAGGAAACCGCCAAGGAATTCGGCGTTCCTCCGTCCGCCTTGTTCGCGCCGGCCAACACCCCGCTGGCCGACATCAACGACGCCGCCAAGACCGCCGAAAAGGGCGGCTCGACCGCTTCCGACTATCAACCCCTGTTCGGCAACGAACCCACCTAAATTTCCCAAATGCGAAACCTTACGAACGACCTCAAGGCCCATCGGCCTGTCCTGATCCTTCCGGCCATCGCCAAGGCCTTCCTTGAGCGCTGCGCGTCGGTCGACATCCCCCTCGGCGCCAAGGCCTCCGACCTGGACGGCATGCTGACCGCCATGTTCGGCGAACGCCCCAAGCTCGAAGTCTTCCCTCCCTTTGCGATCGTCCCCGTCAAGGGCGTGATCGGCCGTGGCCTATCCGACATTGAGAAGGCCTGCGGTTCCTGCGACATCGAAGACGTCGAGGAGATGCTGGAAGAGGCCGAGCGCAACGGCGCGGTCAAGACCATCATCCTCGACATCGACTCCCCTGGCGGCACGTCCGTCGGCGTCCCTGAGCTGGCCAAGCGCATCCGCGAATGCAAGAAGCAGACCATCGCCTTCACTTCGGGCGACTGCTGCTCGGCCGCCTATTGGCTCGGCTCGCAGGCCTCGGAATTCTACGCGACCCCCTCGAGCTCCGTCGGCTCGATCGGCTGCTACATCGCTTATCACGACATGAAGGCCGCCTTTGAAAGCGAAGGCGTCGTCGTCGACGTCATCAAGGCCGGCTCCCTCAAGGGAACGGGCATCCCTGGCACGTCCCTCTCCGACGAGCAGCGCGCCATGCTGCAGAAAGAGGTCGACGAGATTCATGCCGACTTCAAGGCCGACGTGCTCCTCGTCCGCGAGTTCGCCTCCGAGGCGGACATGGACGGCCGTCAATTCTCCGGCAAGAAGGCCGCCGAGATCGGCCTCGTGACTTCCCTGGTCAACGGCTTCGACGAGCTGATGGAAACCCTCGACGCGGCCGTGGCCGCCCAGATCGAGGCGGACGAAGCCAACGACGAAGGCTCGGGCTCCCCGTCCAACGTCTCCCCCGAATCCGAAGACGAAGACGAGGAAGACGAAGGTCTTTCCCGCATGGCCCACGCCCGCGCGCTCGCCGGCGTGAAGGGTCTGTCCGCCGCCATCAAGAAGGCGCTGGCCGCCAAGTCCGAGAAGTCCCCCGAAGAGGAGGAAGACGACGGCATGGAAGCCAACCCCAAGAAGTCGAAGAAGTCCAAGAAGTCCGAAGACGAGCCCGGCGAAGAGGGCGAGGACGAAGAGAAGGACATGAAGTCCGAAGACGAAGAGAAGCCCGAGTCCGAGGAAGGCGAAGAAAAGCCCGAGTCCGAAGACGACGAGAAGAAGGACGAGCCCGAGTCTGACGAAGACGAAGGCGAAGAAGACGACGACGAAGAGGACGACACCGACCCCGTGGCCGAAGGCGACGAGGAGGAAAAGGAATCCGATCCGAAGTCTTCCGAGAAGGCCGACGAAGAGGCCGAATCCGGCGACAAGGCCGTCGACACCGACTCCGACGAAAACAAGGAAGCGAAGAAAAACCGCAACCGCTCGCGAGGGGTCGCTTGACTGCCGCGTTCACTCAATTCCAAACCATGACGCTCGAACAGTCCCTTAAGGCGCTCAAGTCCGCCTTCACCAGCAAGGCCTCCGAGGCCGAATCGTTTGCGAAGGAGCTCTCCGCCGCCAAGGCGAAGAACGACACCCTCGCCGCCGAGCTCGAAGGCCTGAAGGAAGTCGCCGCCAACGCGGCCGGCTTCGTCGCCGAACGTGACGCCGCCGTGGCCAAGGTCGCCGAGCTGACCAAGGCCCTCGCCGAAGCCAACGCCGTCAAGGCCCAGGCCGTCTCGCAGATCGAGTCCGTCGGCAAGGTCGCCGCTAAGATCGCCGCTTCCGTCGGCGTGGCCCCCGCCGAAATCTCCCCGGCCGACGCCGTCGCCGAGTCCAGCAAGTCCGACGAGGAAATCTGGACCGAATACTGCGGCATCAAGGACTCGGCCCAGAAGGTCGCTTTCTACAACAAGAACCGCGCGCGCATCCTTGCGCACGTCGGCATCAAGTAATTTCCACCCCCAACTCTCACCCAACCTAATCCCACATGAGCAACTCCGTTCTCAACCAGGGCTTGGCTCCCCAGTTCGTCGCCGCCGAAACGCTGCGCACCCTGGTTCCGGTCCTCGCCCCCCTCAACAAGATCGCCACGACCGACTTCAGCGCCTACGTCGCTGAAAAGGGTCAGGTCGTCCATACCCGCTACGCCGGCGCCTTCACGGCCTCGACCTACGACCGTGCGACCGGCTTCGTCCCTGCCGACGCCGTCTCGAACGATGTCGCCGTGACGCTCGCCGACCACAAGTACGTCGCGACCGCCTTCACCGACACCGAAGTCGCCACGATCTCCCTCGACATGCTCCGCCGCGTGTTCATCGCCCCGATGGCCAACGCCACCGTGAAGTCGATGTTCGACGCCGTGCTGACCCAGACGACCGCCGCCAACTACTCCGGCATCTTCTACACCGGCACCAAGGCCAACTTCAACCGCGTTGCCGTCGCCAATGGCGCGACCAACATGACCAAGGCGAACCTGCCGTTCTCCGACCGCGCCGTGCTCCTCAGCCCCGACGCCTTCGGCCAGCTGCTCCAGGACCCGTCCGTCGCCCAGTACCTCTCCATCGGTGACACCTCGGTGATCCGCGATGGCAAGGTCGGTCGCCTGCATGGCATCGACATCTACGAATACAACGGCTTCGCTGCCGCCCCTGCCGGCGAGCACCTCAATGGCATCTCGACCTGCCGCGAAGGCCACGTGATCGTGACCCGAGTCCCGTCCGCCCCGACCACCGGTGGTGGCGAGCAGATCACCGTCCAGGACCCGGACAGCGGCTTCGCCTTCTCGCTCCGCTCCTGGTACGACTGGACCAAGGGTCTCAGCAACCTCTCGGCTTCCTGGATCATCGGCAACTCCGTCGGTAATCCGAACGCCGCCCTCCGCGTCGTCATCACCGACCTCTAAGCCGAAAGGTTTAAGTCCAGACGACAAGACCCCCAGCGATGGGGGTCTTTCTTTTGGGCGGGGTCATAGACCCCTCTGGCTTGCCCTAGGAGGCGTTTTGACTGCCGCGTTGAGCCATGGGCCTATACGACGCAGAATGGGCGGCAGACGCCGCCGAAATCCTCGCGGAGATTCCGAAGGCCGTTTCCGTCCATCTTGGGACGGGGGCCGACGTGGCCTTCAACGTCCTGATCAGCCCCCCGATGGTCCAGCAGGACCTCGAGACGGGCGGCTTCCTCAACTCGACTTCCTTTGACGTCAAGTTCCTACGCGCGGACACCGATGCCCACCCTGGCGTCGTCGCCTTCGGCAGCTTGATTACCTACGCCGGCAAGCAGTACCGAATCGTTGCCATCAACGACCGACCCCCGTCGGCTTGGATCATCGTCCGCGTCCAGTCCAAGGGCGGACCGGCCTGACATGGGGACCACGGCCCGAAAGGGCGTCACGACCGACGCCTCGGCCCTTATGGCGCATCTGCACGACTATTCCATCGTGCTCGGGAAAAACATGGCGGACGTCATCCGCGAACAGGCCGTCCTCTTCTGTTCGGACATGGTCAGGTTTTCCCGCCCGTTCGCCGGCAAGTCCCCAGGCACGGGCAACACCAGCGACGCGAAGAAGGCCGGGGCCGACAACGTCGCCCGCTCCATCCGCAAAATCTTCCGCCCCGTCGAGCTCGCCGACAAGGAGCAGATCGCGTCCCTCGGCCGATATGACGTCTTCAAGATGTGGGCGAAGCGCAAGGGCGAGACCATCCAAGGTAAGGGGAAGCAACTCCGTTGGGACGCCTTCCAGAAGAAGTTTTCCAAAGGTACGAATTACGCCTTCATCGGTCCTGGCGACCTCGGCGGGATGGCTCGAATCCACAACGCCAACCGAACCGACAACGGCCACGGCTCGCTGACCGCGTCGGCCCGTGGCTCGAAACACCCCTTCGCCATCGTGGCCAAGGATTCGGACATCAAGAAATACATCCGTCAAAAGCAGGAGGATGTCGGCATCCTGAAATCCGCCTATTGGTTCGCCGCAAAGCGCATGAAAGGACAGACCCCGAAAGGCCCGACTTGGGTCCAGCACCAGGAAGGCGCGCCCAACGCCATCGGCAAGGACGACGGCGACAAGCCGATGCATCCCGAGGTCATCGTCGGCAACCTGATCGGCAAGCGCGCCGGCAACGACCGCTTCGTCGCCTTGGCCGTCTCGTATCGGGCTTACGCGATGCGCGTGAAGATGGCCGCCGAGCTGAACAAGAAGAAGATTCCCCTCTGGCTTGCGACCGCAAAGGGCATGACCACGGGAACCTCCAAATATTTCTAAGCCAATGCCTACCCCTCGTTATTCCATCCGCACAATCGCGGAACAGTCCGTCAAGGCCTGGTTCGACGCCAACGCCGCCCTTCTTCCCGGAACGCCGGTCGTCGTCGGCCAGACCGACTCCGAGCGCTCGGTCCCGATCATCATCATCCATGCGGAGTCCGCCCGAGGAGCCAAGGACCTCGGCGCTTACTGGCTCGGCAACTTCGAGCTGACGGTGAAGATTTACGTCTACTCTTCCGCCGACGACGCGGCCACGAAGGATCAGGCCTTGGAAGACCACCGCGCGCGCTGCGAGGCCGTCCAGGCAATCATGATGGACGTCGCCGGCCTGCAAGCGTCTTGGACGCAGGGCAAACTCTACATGTCCAAGTTTGACGCGGACGACGAGGGCGTGGCCGACCGCCGATATGGCAACATTATGCAATACTCCCTGACGGCCGTCTACCCGCCCGCCTGACCCGGCTTGACTGCCGCGTTCACTCAAACCTGACCATCCCATGGCTCTTCCTCAAACCTACGGCGTCAACCACCAGTTCGGTCCCCTGGACGTCACCTCGTCTTTCATCACGATCCAGTCGGACAACCTGAAGCAGTCGACCGCTCTTTCGGTCGAGGTCAAGGACGCCCAAGGCCGAGTCGTCACCGTCCGCAAGGACGACCTTCGCGGAAACCTTAACTTCGTCGGCGTCCTCAAGGAAAACGCCACCGTCCCCGTGGCCGGCAATCAGATTACCTACGGCGGCGTTCAGTATATCATCGATGACGTCAGCAACGACGGCACGAATGAGTCCTTCCGCCGCGTCGGTCTGAACGTCACGAAGTACCAGGAGATCGCCTAATTTCCCGAAAGGGAAACCACCCGTGGAGAAAAGGTGGATCAAGGCGGCGACAATCCTGCAGCCCTCGATTGAGGTCTGCGGGCGTCGCCTTTTGCCTTTCTGCCTCCGCCACCGCGTGGCGCTGGAGGCCATCAACAGCCCGGTCCTAGACCCGAGCAAGCCGATGACGGCGAAGCACCTTGTCGCGGCCGTCAAGATTCTGTCCTCGTCCCGTCTCGACCAGGTCACGACCCCGCCGACCCTCCGCGAGAAATTCTGGGTCGCCCGCATGACCTACGGGGAAAGCATCCTTATCGCCGAGATGGGCAAACTGATTGCCTATCTGAACGAGCAGGCCTTCTGGCCGCGCTTCTGGGACAAGTCCGACAATAACAGCACGTCGAGCAAGGAAGGCATCCCTTGGCAGCTCGTCGTCGTCGCCTCCCTCGTCCGCAACGGCTGCACCCTCGAGGAAGCCTGGACGATGCCCGAGGCCGAGGCGATCTGGATGCACGTCGCCCACAGCACGGCCGCCGGCGCCAACGTGTCCGTCATGTCCGACACCGAATGGGAGGCTATCCAGAAATACAAGGCCGAGCAACGCGCGGAGCGGCAAAATTGATTTATGGGCGAAGACGTAAAAGTTAAATTCGGCGGGGATTTCTCCGACGTTTCAAAAGGGGCGGCGGATGCCGTCACAAAGGCCAGCGGCGCGCTTGGCTCCTGGTGGGATGACTTCAACAAGTCGACGACCTCGAGCATCACGTCCGCCTTGGCCCTTTCCGCGATCTTCGGGAAGCTGACCGAGAGCATGGCCAACACCCTCAAGTACGCCAAGGGCGTCGACGAGGCGTTCAAGCGGTTCGGCAACGGCGGCAGCTCGAAGGAGTTCCAGCTCGTCGCCCGCTACGGAGCTGAGGTCGGCGTTTCCATGGAAGCGGTCGGCCGCACGATGAATTACTTCCAGAAGGCGACCGAGGCGGCGTCCAAGGGAACCGGCAATCATCGCAACACCCTCCTCGCGCTCAAGTTCAGCGAAGAGGAAGTCCGCAAGGGCAACATCTCGGCCATCGAAGTCTTGCGCCGCATGGCGGACGAGTACGACCGCACCGGCCTCGAGGCCTTGTCCGCCCAGCGCGCCGTCCAGCTCTTCGGAACCCAGGGCGAGCAACTTTCCGCAATCTACAAGAACGGGAAAATCAACATCGACGAGTTCACCAAGTCCGTAAAGGTCATGGGCGACCAGACCGTCGAGAACCTTGCCAAGACCGAGCGCCGCATCGAGCGCTTCAAGCGGACCATGACCGACGTCTTTGCCGGCCTTGTCGCCCAGATCGGCAAGGAAGGTTCCGAGAACCTCGGCGGGGCCGTGGTCATCGAAACCATGGGTCAGGTCGGCGAGACTGGCGGAACCGCGCAGCAGGAAGGCCGGTCCATCGGCGGCCAGATTTACAGCGAGCTTAAAGGTGACGAAGACGCCCTCCGCGCGGCCATCGAAGCCCTCAAGGATTACGAGGCGGATGACTGGTTCGCCGACATGGACAAGGTCAACGCGGCGCAGGAAGCCATCAAGACGATCCAGATGCTCCAGAAGGCTGAGAATGAGAAGCCCAAGGAGCAGCGGGAAGGTCCGCCATTGCTCCAGGCCGCCCGCGTCATGGCCGCCTCTTCGCTTCAGTCCATCGGCGGCGGCGACGTCGGTTCCATCATGTCGGGAACCTATCAGACCTCGATGTTGGACGCGGCGACCAAGACCGCCGACAATACGAAGAGGATGGTGGACAATCAGGAAAACCGACCGTTGCCGAAACCGACGAACGTCGCTAAATAAAGCCATGCCTCCTCCCCTCCCTACGCGCAAGGATTACGGAAAGGACCTCATCCTGCTCGGCGAACGTCAGCCGACCGGCACGCTGACCATCGACGCATTCGGACTGGCTCAAGCCCAGCTGACCTACGTCATGGATTCGTCCGCGTCCAACATCACGGACGTCATCGATAATATCTCGATGGGGTTTGATTACCCCGACGATATCGGATTCGAGATGAAGTCGTACAAGTACGCGATCACCTCGGCCGCCGGCGGCGTGGCCAACCTGGTCATCGACTTCATGGGCGTAGCCCGTGGCGCTGGATATACGGACGCCCAGATTTCGGGCGTCTCGACGACGACCGCCCAGCCCATCGAGACTCACCCCAACTTTACGCTCGTCACCGACGACACGATCGGAACGGGCTCCCCGACCCAGATTCTGGCAGGCCCGCCGGCGCAGCCCTCGAGCAATCCGAATAAGCCCATCTTCATTCCCTCGGGCGATGCCTACGCCCCGTGGCGCTTCGACGGCTTCGGACTGGCTGCGGACGGAACCCGCAACCGAAAGGCCGGCATCCGTCAGTTCCTCCGCCCGATGTATTCGGTCCGAGGCGTCGTCTTCTTCAACACCGAACAAGGTTTCCGCTCGTCCTACATGACGAACGGCGTCGGCCGTACCCTTAAGACGGAAGGCGACATGTTCAAACTGATTACCCCCAACGACGTCCTAGGCGCGCTCTCCCCCAATCTCTGCCTGCTTACGGCCGCCAATGCGGAATGCATCGGGACGCCGGACAACTATGCGGGAATCAAGGTCGTCTATGACATCATGATCGGCGGCGAGCTGGGCTGGGATTCTGACATTTACGGCCCGATGGAAACCGCCATCTTCGCCTGACGATGGAAGACCAGGGGTTCAACGGATCAGGCTCGCGGTTTAATTCTCGGTTCGAGGCTGGCGCGCCTATTCAGGCGAAGCAGCTGAACGACCTTGCGGCCGGCGTCCAGTCCGCCCTCCCGATGCCTTACCTCGGCCAAGGACCCTCGGTCAGTTTCACCCCTGGCGGCGCGGTCATCACCGACAACCGACCAGCCGCCGAGCAGATTGAACCCGCCGCGTCCATCGTCCAGCAGTTCCAGATGCGGACGGTCGTCGTCGACGGCAACGCGCGGCTGCAGATCGCCAAAGGAACGGTCAGTTTCACGCAGAGCAACATGCCCCGCATCCGCCTCGGCGCGCACAGCGACCAGCGGCAGGGATGGATCAGAAAGGTCGCCCTCTACGGCTCCGGGGTCAGCGTCACCCCTGGCGCTGGCGACCCCGCATGGATGGACGGGAACGGATATTACAGTTTCAGCAACGTCGGGACATATTACGTCACGATCAGCAAGTTCGACATCACGTCCGAATTCGACGACAGCGACAGCGCGCTGCTCAACGCCGAAGCCCCTTGGGTTTCCATCTTCCCCGCCGGCGACGCCATCGAAAACATCATCTTTTCCGAAACGGGTCCGTCCGAATACGTCAACAAGACGAACGTCCAGAAGATGGTTGGTTATGACGCGATGTCCACGGGCTTGTCGGGCGACTGGGGCAACTGTCACACGACCTGGTTCAACCCCGTCAAATGGGGATACGCCTTGAAACTGATTGGAATCGTGACGGTCACCAATCCTGCAGGACAGGGTTTCGTCATCTCCCTAGACCAGCACATCGTCGGTCCGATTGACCTTCAGATTCCCGTCCTGTTCAACGGGACGACCCTCTGCAACCAGGACGACCTGACGGAGACGAACGATCCGTACAACATCAACAAGAACTTCACGCCCAAGTGGGGTCTGATGGTCAACTCCGACACGCTCACGGGCATGAACTCGCTGGCCGAAGCCAATGATGATTGGTATCAGGAATTCGTCGGCCCTGCGGATTGGACTGCCGCGAACTATTCCTACCTCATCCCCGCGAGCTGCGCGGCGCAGGACGACGGCAAGACCTGCGAACACCCCTTCCAGTTCCACCCCTTCGTCGTCCCCAGCGAGGCCGGCGACCTGTACCGCGCGAACGTCTGCGCCGGCATGGTCAACAACCTCGTCCCGTTCGACGAACCCGCCTCGGGCCAGAAGCTCCCCGCCACGATCGACTTCCTAATCAACGCGGACACATACATTTACATCCGTCTCGGAACGGAGGCCTACGCTTCGAACAACCCCGTCTTCCCCGTCACCAACGAGTCCGATCCGTACTATCCGACCATCGTCCAATCGCAGACGCAGCTCGTCGACACGGACGAATATTGTTATATCCTCATGGGCGTCGCGCGCAACATCGGCGACCCTCAGAACTTCACCATCGATCAGACCATCTCGGGCTCTGTCTGGGCCGAGCGTCTTAAGGTCGCCGACAATACGGCCCAATACTACTGGGCAGGAGTCTGATGGCCCTTCGCATTGGAGGTCCGAAGGTCGGAGGTTTCGACCCCGCTGCCCCGACTTGGGCTTCGATGCGAGCCCCTCTGGTTCTGAATGCGTTCGCTTGGAATGCCTCATACACCAAGTTTTCCCGCCAATGGCCGGAAAGCGAAGCAAGCCCTCCCAAGTTTTTCAAATGGGACAGCGGTTCGCTTTTCCGACGTTCGCCCTTCGGTCCGCCTCCCTATTACACGATCGGGAACAACGAGGGGCCGGAACCTGGCATCGTCTACACGGGATGGAGCGTCGGCATCCAATACGCGCAGCGCACGGTCGACAACCACGACTTCCTGCAGCTCGTCGGGGAGGCCCTGGACACCGACATCGGGACGTTCATCATCACGGCCGCAGCGCATGACGTAAACCAAGGCGGACAGACCCTCTCGGACCAGCCTCCAGGCGGGACGGAGATTTACGATATCGGCAAATTGACGGGTTTCTGAGTCTTTGACTGCCGCGTTGGGGCATGGCGTCCCCGACGATCAGCTGGAAGCGAGGTTCGACCTTTGCCGCAAAGGTCACTTACACCCCCGGAGCGGGCGACCCTGCGACCTTGGCCGGCGTCCTCATCGAGACGTCCATCATGGACAACAATCAACAGCGCTACCCGCTGACCGTTTCCGTCCTGCCTGGCGACCTGATGTTCAACATCTATTTCGACGGCGACTCCTCGGACTGGGCAATCGGCACGGCCGCGATTGATTACAAGATGACCCTCGACGGCATCGTCTTCTACTCGACGACCGCGCGCTTCATCATCGAGCCCCAGATCACCCTCTAAGATGGCAACCCTCTCGACCGTCATTTCCTATTCGGAACCCGCCGGCTCGCTCGTCGCGCAGCTCGGAGCCCCTGGTCCCGCCGGCCAGCCTGGTCCTGCCGGCCCTCAGGGTCCCGCCGGCCCTCAGGGTGCGCAGGGTCCGCAAGGCATCCAAGGCGTCCAAGGCCTGCAGGGAGTAAAGGGTGACAAAGGCGATACGGGTGCGACTGGTCCCGTCGGCCCCACGGGTGCGGTCGGTCCGCAAGGTCCGCAAGGCTCGGTTGGTCCGCAAGGACCGAAGGGCGACAAAGGCGATCAGGGCATCCAAGGCGTCCAAGGTCTTAAGGGCGACAAGGGAGACACCGGCGCGGCTGGTCCCCAAGGCCCAATCGGTCCGCAAGGCGCGACTGGTCCGCAAGGCCCCGTCGGCCCCGAAGGTCCGCAGGGTATCCAAGGCATCCAGGGCATCAACGGCGACAAGTACGCGACGACCTCGACGACGACCCTCACGATCGGCAATGGGACGAAGTCTCTGACGGTCGCAATCAACCTTGCCTACACGACCCAGCAGCCCGTCGTCCTGGCTCATGACGCGAACAACCACATGCACGGGGTTGTCGTTTCCTATGTCGCGGCGACCGGCGCTCTCGTCGTCGACATCCAGAACCACACGGGCAGCGGAACGTATTCCGCTTGGACGATCAACCTCGAAGGAGCCGCAGGCATCCAAGGCCCGCAAGGCATCCAAGGTCCTGCCGGCCCGACTGGACCGCAGGGACCGCAGGGCGAAACCGGCCCCGCTGGTCCTCAGGGTCCGCAGGGTCCGCAAGGTGCAACGGGAGCTACTGGCCCTCAGGGTCCGCAAGGACTGACCGGCCCCGCCGGACCTAAGGGCGATAAGGGCGACACTGGCGCGCAAGGTCCGCAGGGTCTTACTGGCCCGAAGGGCGACACGGGTGCAACCGGCCCTCAGGGTGCGACTGGCGCGCAAGGTCCGCAGGGCATCCAAGGGCCGATCGGTCCTCAGGGTCCGCAGGGCGTCCCCGGCACGGCAGCGGCAAAGACCATCAAGAAGGTTTACACTCCTTCTTACACCGTGCTTTCTTCGGATTTCGGAAATCTCGTCTGGATGGTCCATCAGGACAACGGGAAGATTTACCTGCCCGATGTTTCTGAAGGAAAACAGGTGGACATCATGATTTCTGTCCCAGGCACGAAGCAGTTCGGAACCGTCGGGAACAACGGCCAACTTCTGACTCCTTACGGACAGGAGCGCATCGGGACGAACATGGTGGCGATCACGGCTACCTGTGTTTCAAACGCATACGGGTATTACTCTTGGGCCTTAAACAACAGGATTGACCTGACGACCAACTGGGACCCTTACGGCTATGTGATTCTTGACGGGTGCGCCTACTCGGACGGATACGACGCCAACGGCGTGTTTTTCACGGGATACTGGGTTTACAAATATATCATCGCCGACGGACTTGGCGGTCAAATCATCGTCAACGAAGGCAACAACATCAACGGGTGCTTCTATCCCAGCGGATTTTGCACCGCGCTGAACAATTACACCCAAGTTGATTCTGGGTATGTAGACAGTTACGGCGCCACGATGTGGGTCTGGTATTGGTATGACGCAACCATCGAGAACGGACAGGGGACGAGCTACACAGGTCAGGCAATCCGTCCTTATGGAACGCCCGTCAGCGATGTCTACAACTACCAGTCTTCCTATGTCCAATTCGTCGCAACCGGCGACGGAGGCTACTTCCTGCAATACCTCTACTAATCTCATGGACAATAAAACCCTCACCGAAACCATCATCCCTTCTGGCTGGTCCGTCTTCTATGACAAGGAGACGAAGAAGGCCACGGGGTATTCTGAGTTCAAGAAAGGCGGCAAGGCCAAGACCGGCCTTCTGATCCTGTCAGCGCCGACCGAGGCCGAGCTTCTCGCCGCCTGCAAGGAAAACGGAATCGAACTCCCCGCAAAGAAATGATCACCGCAGTCGTCTCGTTCCTCGCCGGCCTGGTCACGGGCTTGCTCGTCATGAGGAAGAACAAGGCCAAGGCCGACGCCCTCGAGGCGAAGGGTCGCACCTTGCTCGACGTGCTCAAGGGTCGCTGATGCCGTGCGCTTGCTCCTGGTCATCGCCTTGTTGGCCCTGACCGGGTGCAAGTTCGGTTCGCCCGTCCCGCTGCCCGCGCAGCCCGACGCGCCGACCTCGCCCTCGTCCATCAAGCAGGCGGGGACGACTCTCGAGGCCCAGTCCCAGAAGGTGGCCGCCGCCGTCACCGTCATCCGCGAGAACGCCGCCAAGGAAGCGGTCGTCAAGGCGGAGTCCGCCGTGGCCTTGTCCATGTTGCCAAAGCCCTCGGACGGCGACCTCGCCGTGGCCAGGCTTCGCGCGGCGAACCCCGCCGACCAAAAGGCTTACGCGGCCGCCGAGGAATACGGACGCAAGCTCCTCTCGAAGATCACCTCCGACTGGTCCAAGCTCGCCGCCGATCAGGCCGAGGCCAAGCGAGTCTCCGACATGAAGGACGCCCGCATCAAGCAGCTCGAAGAAGAGCTCGACCGCATCAAGAAGGACAAGGACGCCCAATGGTGGACCATGGCAGGCGTGGCCGTGGCCGTGGCCGGTGCGTTCGCCGCCGCCCTGGTCTCCCCCAAGGTGGGCGCGACCCTCATCCTGTCCGCCGGCGCAATCGGCGCATTCCCGCACGTCGTCGACCTTCCCTGGTTTAAATGGATTGCCGGCGGATTCCTCGCGGCGCTCGCAGGCCTTGGCATCTGGGTCGCCTACGACGCCGCCCGCGATCAGGTCCACGAATCCGACCCGAAGCCCAAACCTTCCTCCGACGATGAGCAAGCCCCGCCCCAAATCTGACCCGCCTGCGGTCAAATACGAGGAACCTCATTTCACGTTCCGCATCCTCGGGAAGTGCAAGCCATCCCACGCGCCAGGATGCCGGACGCCTTTCGGCTACTGCTGGAAGGGTTACGGCGACATCCACATCGACCCCCGCCAGCCCGAGCATGAGATGATCGACACGGTCGTCCACGAGCTCATCCACGACACCTATCCTTTCCTTGACGAAGACGCGGTCGAGCGTGGCGGGGAAATCATCGGGGCGGCCTTGTGGCGTCTCGGCTATCGACGCACCGTCCGATGAGCGCAGCGCTTCCAGACCCTCAACCTGGCATCCCGCCCGAAGTACGGGACGCAGGCCTTGCCGCCGGCATGGGGGTCATCGCCTTCCTGATCCGCGCGCTTTGCGCCGACAGGTCGGAAAGCAAGTCGGCCTTGGCCGTTCAGACCGTCCTCGCTGGTCTGGTTTCCGTCCTGGTAGGGATGGCGTCTAAGGGATGGTTCACCGAGGCGCTGGGGACGTTCCATCTGGCGGTCGCGGGGATGGCCGGCTTTGCTTCCCCCGAGCTCATCAAGCGGGGGCTGAAGGCCATCAAGACGGCCAACATCAAGTCCTGACGGGGCTGGGTGGCGGTCTTCATACGTCCCGCCAATCAAAACGCCTCTGAGGGCAAGCCAGAGGGGTCTATTGACCCTTGACGGGACGGCCTAGGGTGGCAGACTAGACCCCATAATGGCTCCCCTCTCTACCGAAAGGCACGGGGGAGTCGTCCTTTGTACCCTCCGGCCCTCTCAACGATGGTTTCTCTCGGGGGGTCTTTTGCGTTTGCACGAATTCTTAAAATTAAGTTGACGGGCGGGGAATTAAAAATCACAACATGCGAACCAACCCACGCCCATGACCACCAACCTCATCATCGCCCACGATCACCTGATCCGCGCGCTCTACGCCGCCAAGGAGCAGCTGAAGAACACCGCCAGCAACTGGCAGACCGCCGAGCACAATCTGGCCGACTCCAAGGCCGACCGCTCGACCAGCGCCGCCGACCTCGCCCGCATCAAGGACGAAGAAGCCGAAGCCGCCAAGGCATACTTCAAGGCCGAGAAGACCTATGACGCTTGTCACGCCATCTGCACCAAACTCGGCCTCATCTAATCTCCAACCCACGCCCAACATGAAACTGCTCGCCTACCTCGTCATCGCGCTAGTCCTCGGCTACGCGCTCGCGGTCTTCCTCGACCCGTCCTTCCCGGACATCCTCGAGATCATCGACAACCCCAAGTATTAATCCCATGTCCTACCATTACCAGCGCAAGGCCGACCGCGACTGCCCCGTCCGCAACGCCCTCGTCAACATGCTCGAAGACATCGACGCCGCCCAGGTGCTGCTCGACGCCGGCCGTGGCCTCGAAGCCAAGCAGGCGGTCGCCGAATCCATCGGCCGATTCCGCCCCGTCGCCAACGCCGGCATCCGCGATCTGATCGCCGCCGTCGACCTCGGCCGCCTCCGCATCTCCCTCGACTACGCCGACGACCTTGGCGAGATGAACGTCACCTACGTCGCCAAGCGCCGTTCCTACGTCCAGGAATAACCCTTCCCATCCCGACCCATGAGCACCCTAGGCATCATCACCATCCGCGAGTCCGAACGCCTTGAAACGGCCAAGGACATCATCCTCGAGCACCGCGCCAAGGCCGGAGCCCGCGCGTCGTACGAACTGTACGGCCTCGACTACGGCTCCGGCAAGGTCCGCGTCACCCGCATCGACCACGCCCCCACCTCGGCCGACTTCGCCCCGCTGATCGCAAAGAAGCGAATCGCCGCCCTCGTCGACCGCCACAACATGGTCGTCGAGTTCCGAGGCGCCTGGAAGTCCGACACCCAAGGCAAGGTCGTCGCCTACGAGTCCCAGCAGCAGGCCGACATCAACGCCGTAAAGTAATGAGCGAACGCAAAGCCAAGGGCGTCATGTCCGAAGATGCCGCCATGTGGTGGGGTCTGAACGTCGGGAAAGTCATGGTGACGGGCGGCCGTTATTTCCTCGTCTCGTCCGTCGCCCTGGGACGGCAAGAGGTTTGCGTCCGCCGCGACATCCAAAACAACGAGATTCAAAGCATCACCTACGGGGAAAACTTTGACGTAGAGGCCGGCATCACCGAGCTAACGGAAGCCGGTGCGGCCGACTACTACAAGGTAAACCTCGACGCCGAGCGCATCGACAACCGCATACTCCATCTTCTGAGCAATTCCTAACCCATCCAATCTCCCAACCCACAAGCAACCCATGCCTAAGACACCCAACGTCACCCAAATCACGGCCGGCCAGTCCGTCCAGATCACGTTCACGCGCCCGATCTGCGACTACACGGCCCGCCGCATCTCCCGCGTCGCCTTGCAGATGCGAGCGCTCAACGAGGCCGGCAAGACCCAGCAGGACGCCGCCTGCGCCGTCGGCATCTCCGTCCCGACCCTCCGCAACTACTGCGAGATGATCGGGCTGGAATGGAAGAACGTCCGCAAATACACCGTCAACCGCATCTCCAGCCGCTGAACCCATGCCCTCCGATAACAAGAAGCCCGGCCCCAAGGCCACCGTCCAGATCAACGGGGTCTGGATGTCCAAGCTGAAGCATGGCCGCATCATGAAGTTCAAGGCCATGCTCCCGAAGCTCGACGACCGCGAACGCCTCAACGCCGACGACATCGCCGCGCGCCTGGGGCTGACCGGCTCCTGCATCCGCGAATGGCTGCGCATCCTCGGCCATCGCCTGAAGAACCGCAACAACCGCAAGGTGGCCAAACACGATCACACGGGCTGGAACGAGAAGATCCTGCCCGTCTACGCGGCCAACGGCCACAACGCAGCCAAGACGGCCGTGGACTTGGACATGGACAAGTCGGTCGTCTACCGCTGGCTTGCTAACAACGGCCACATCGTCCGCAAGTACCGCGACAGGGACATCCTCGATTACAAGTTCCAAAACTTCCGCTGATGCCCGACCCCTCACATCTACCCTATAAACCCATGGCCGTAATTCGTCCCGACTCCATGCCCCGCCTCTGGTGGCTCGTCCCCTGGGCATATGCCCGGCAACTGCACCGCAACTGCAACGCCCTCCGCGCGCTGGCCGACCGCCTCGACGACGCCGTGACGCTCCAGAAGGTCGTCATCGCCGATCAGTCCGAGGAGATCGCGAACCTCCGCCGCCTCTTGGACGAGGCCCGCAGCCGATGACATCCTTCCGCCACCTGGACGGGATGCTCGGGCTCCTCTCCGAGCTGTATGAAATCAATGAGCGAATCCTGACGGGCGACATCCTGTCCAACAAGGCCGCCATCAAGTCTAAGCGCATGGAGAAGCTCTTGCGTCATTACCATGAGGCCTTGTCGGAAGACGGGGCGTCCGACATCCGTCTCGAGGCCTACGCGGCCGCCGGCGGATGGGTCGGCGTGACCTACTCCTACACCTTCGACGGCTTCGAGGTCGCCGGATCACAAGTCCCCCGCCGCGTATGAAAAAAGCAAAACTATGGGCTCATGCCACTTATGAAATGGTTGAGCATGGCGACTTCTCTAAGAGACTTAATTTGCCTGCCTATGTTCGAGCAGAAAATTATGACTTTATCTACCAGCGTTGCGAAAACATGGAAGCCGAGAACGACCGCCTCAAGGCCGAGGTCGAGCGGCTGACCAAGGCAGGGGATGCTTTCGTCCTTCTCCTTGAAGATGAAGGATACGACATGGAGTCTATTCGCGAGGTCGAAGCCTGGCTCGCCGCCAAGGAGGGCAAGCAGACCAAATGAGCTCATCCATAGAAAACGAATTCCAGCCGCCCGAATGGGCGACGAAAGAAGAGGTCATCAAAGCCGCCCGCCATTACATCAATTATTGGAAGGTCGAGGCCCAGACCAGGAACGGACAATGGCTTTCCGCCATCGCCGCGAATACCGACGCGGTCATGCACAACCTCCGCCTGATCCGTGCCGGCGACAACCTCGCCGAGATGATCGGGAACCATGAGCTGAGCCCCCGACAGGTTAAGGCCATCCAAGAAGCATGGCAGGCCATCAGCAGGCCCAAGAAGGACGACCGATGAAGCGTTTCACCGCCATCGCCGCCTCCCTGATCCTCGGGCTGTCCGTCTCGGCCAAGGACGACGCACGGCTGCTCAACGCCATCGGCGACGTCGAGACGGGCCACCTCCGCAACCCTCGCGGGGCCGTCGGCAAGGCCGGCGAGCGCGGCCGCTACCAGATGAAGCCAGAGGCCTGGAAGGAAGCCAACGCGGTCTTGGCCGACTCCGCCCGCCCCCCGTGCGACTGGTCACATTGGAAGGATGCGGTCGTTCAGGACGTCATGGCCGCCGCCTACCTGTCCGCCTTGCGCCGTCATCTCGCGTCCGCCGGCTACCCGAACCCCTCCCCCGCCCAACTGGCCCTTGCCTGGAACGTCGGGCCGACCGCCGCCGTCTCGCGTCGCCTCGTCCTGAACGACTACGCCCGCCGAGTTCAAAACATTTATTTTGCGACACGCTAGGGGCGGACTGACAATGCCCCCATGCAGACACCCTCGACCGAGCGGCTTCTGATCGCCGTCGACCCGGGCGTGAACGGGGCGGTCGTCTGGTCATTCAAGGGTAAGCTGCACGTCGACAAGATGCCGCCGACGGCGCTCGACATCACCGACCTCCTCCGAGAATTCGCGATCAAGTCGGCGCTCGTCGAGCTTCATCTCGAATACCCGAGCAAGGGCGGCTGGGGCAAAGTTTCGAGCGACACCATCGGCAAACTTTACGAGCAGATCGGCGGATTCCGATATTGCGGCCTGATGACGGGCTGGAAGGTCAACCTCGTCGACCCTAAGACCTGGCAGGCCGCGATCGGCATGAAGCGCCAGAAGGGCGAAGAGAAGACGCCCTGGAAGAACCGACTGAAGGACATGGCCGGCGAATTGTACCCCGACCGACCCATAACCCTTGCGACCGCCGACGCGCTGCTGATCTACCACGCGGCCGCCCGAGGCCTCATCTGATTTCCCAACCCAAACAAACCCATGCTACAACTACAGCCCATCGAATACGCCGAAGCAACGAAGGCGCTCATCGAAGCCCTCTCCGAGCTCGAGAACGTCGCCGCGAATAAGGTCGTTAAGGCCAACTTCACGTCCCGCTACGTCTCGCTCGACTTGCTCCTCGACTCCATCAAGCCCGTCCTCAAGCGCCACGGCTTCATTCTCCGCCAGGTGCTCGTCTCCGAGGAAGGCAAGGTCGGCGTCTCGACCTCCTTCCTGCACGTCAGCGGGGCGACCTTCGACGCCGGCAAACTGATGGTCAAAGGCGAAGGCCTTAACCCTCAACAGATCGGCAGCGCGCTGACCTATATCCGCCGACAGTCCATCCAGACCGCCTGCGGCATCTCGACCGACCTCGACGACGACGGTTCCTCGGCCTCTCGCTTGCCTTCTGCGGCCGTTTCTCCGTCCAAGCAGGCCAAGACCGCCGCCGGCCCTTGGTACGCCTGGATGACCGCCGTGGAGGCCGAGCGCGCGCATCAATACTGCGTCCGCAAGAAGTGGCTTCCCGAGTCCGCCCAGGACCTCCTCGAGCTGCCGGCCGACAAGGTCGAGATCATCAACGGCAACCGCGAACAGTTCCTCAAGGCCATCAAATGAACCACGCCGACCGCAACGCCAAGAGGGCGACGCATGGATCGGTCAAGGAGGCCGTCTGCCTTGCGCACAACGCCGGGCTGACCGCCCGTCAGGTCGCCGACCGAATCCGCGTGAACGCCAATTCCGTCCACACCGCCGCGAGGCGCTGCGGAGTCCGTCTCGCCCCTGGAAGCAAGGAGGCCGCCCGATGAGCCGCTTCGAGGCAATCGGCCATTCCGTATACGAGAAGGGCGAACGAATCGGCTGCACTCCCGACGAGGCCGCCGTCGAGCTCGCCCGGAAACTCAACGCATATCAGATGCGCGTCGAGCGACTCAAGGCCAAGCCCCATGACGACGACACCTGTCCGAATTACGCGACGGCCACCCGATGGATGTCGGCGCACGGATACTGCGTCACCGAGAACAAACGCCTGTTAACCGAGAACGCCGATCTGAAGGACAGGCTCGACAAGGCCGACAACCAGGTCGAAGACCTAGAGATCGAGAACGCCCGCCTCAAGGCCGAGGTCGAGCGGCTGGAAGAGGGCAACGAGTGCCTTGACCAGATGCACGAAAAGGAAATGGCAAGGTCGGCTTTCCTGTGCGAACAGGTCGAGCGACTGACCGCAGAAAACGAGCAACTCCAGAACCGATGCAACTTCTTGGAGGGAAGGCAGTCGTGAGCAGTTTGTTTCGCAGAAAACTGGATGAACTTGAAGATATGTTCATCACATCGCAGGACGACCTCTTGGCTAGATTTTCCTCAACTTATGAGGAGAACGCCCGCCTCAAGGCCGAGGTCGAGGAACTTCAGAGGCTTCTAACAGCATCGACCTACTATAACACCAGCGATGAAGTGACCCGCCTCAAGTCCGAGGTCGAGCGGCTGACCAAGGCGGGGGATGCGATGGCTGACAGCATTAATGGGGATTACAATTATTCGCTACCCTGCATTGAAGCATGGAACGCCGCCAAGGAGGGCAAGCCGAAGAACAGTAAGGACGCTTTGGAGTTTATCCACACGCTAGACTCTCTCGCCATCAAGAAGCAGAAAGAGGAGATTGAACGCCTTTGTGCTTGGGGTCGAGGGCTTGAGTCCGACCTGTCCCACGCAAGGGTCGAAATCTCGTTCCTCAAGGCCGAGTCCGAGCGGCTGAAGGAAGACAATCGCCAACTCACGAATGCCTTTGAGATTGCCGAAGGCATCA
>ERZ650310.54-NODE-54-length-32760-cov-8.483902_pt1 | contig 32760 bp, 55 predicted proteins | sample MGYA00376246_ERZ650310 | MGnify/ENA primary metagenome ERZ650310 (study PRJEB26733, sample SAMN07839286) | wastewater metagenome | biome: small river; feature: stream; material: water | place: USA: North Carolina | collected 2016-03-01 ...
GAAGAAAGGAGACACGCTCCCGCGCATTCGCGCCACAATGCGGGGACCGGCCGGAAGGTGGCGCCCGCGGCAGGGGTAGCCGCCCTCGCGGTCGGCGGCCGGGCGGGGCCCGTGAAGGTGGCACGGACCGGCGCGGTGGCCACCGTAGGCGTCACGACGTCCGTCGCTGTTGTGAAGCGATCCACGCAGACAGTCCGGGCCTCCCTCGCGGTCGTAGGGTCCGGGGCGGCCCGGAAGGTGACCGCTGTCTCCGGGTTCACGACCGTCGCGGTCGGCGGGTACGGGTTCCTCGGGCTCGCGCGGGCCGTGGTCGCACGCGTCACCGTCGGGATCACCGGGACCGGGGTCGCAGCGAAACGGGTAGCAGCCGGCGGGACCGGGACCGTCGGGGTCACCGGGCGGGGCGTGGTCGTCAAGAGGGCTGCACCGGTCGGGGTCGCAGCTGTCGCAGTCGGCGGGACCGCGGCGGCCCGGAAGGTCACGGCGACGTCCGGGACAGCAGTGGTCACCGTTGTAGGGTCCGCGGCCACCCGGAAGATCACCGCTGGGGTGGCCCGGGCCCTTATAGGTGTCGCCGGGTCAGGTAACCCCCAGAAAGTTGGGCGGGTCACGGGTCGGGTCGCTGCGGCGATCACCGGGTGGGGGACCACCGCGCGGGTCGCGCCCCCGACGTCGGCCCGGGGCAGCGCGACCGTCACCGGCCGGTCTACTACGACCGTCACCGACCACCCCGGGGGGCTGTCGGCTGCTTCCCGGGGAGGGTCCGCCGCGGACAGCACCCGTGCCCATACGATGACGGTCGGGGCCGGGTCCGTGTCCGTCGAACCGTAGGAGCGTCGAGTGTCCCTCCATGATGTCGGTGATGCACCGCTCGTCCGGTATCTCCTGGTTGACCCGTCGACGACTCCCCCGACCCCGATCAACGGGACCGTCGCCGCGACCCTGACGTCCCCGACCGGGGTCGTAACCGGGCTCGCCCTGACGAACCCGACCGTCGGGACGTACACCGCGAACCCGCCGCTGACCGCCGAGGGGGAATGGCTGGTCACGATCACGACGACGGCGCCCGTCCCCGACGTCGAGAAGGTCCGCCTCTACGCCCTGCCCGGTGACTCACTCGCCCCCGGCTGGTCGCCGTCGCTCGCGCACGTCGCGGCGCACATCCCGACCCGGACCCGCGCCGTCGGGACCGACAACACATACCTGATGACGTTCACCCCGGACACCACCCCGACCGGTGAATCCGTCGCAGTCGTCATCGGGCACGCCTGCGCCTGGGTCGCATCCGCCGCGGGGCTCCCCGTCGTCGCTGCCGCGTTCCCGGCGTGCCAGCTCGCCGCGTCCCTGTGGGCCGCGTACTGGGTCGAGATCGGTTACCCGGAGCGGGACGCCGACGTCGCGGTGTACGACCGGCTCCGGGACGACGCGGAAGCGGCGACCGTGTCGGCGGCCGCGGTGAACGTCGCCGCGGGGGGCGGCGCAACCGTCGACCCAACCCCCGGGGACGCTCACCTGTTGACCGTCTACGCGTTCCCTGAAGTGCCCGCGTACGCGGAAACCGACCAGCCGTTCTACTTCTGAGGAGAACCCGATGACCGCCGCGAAGACCACTCGCGCCGACAAGCCCGACGACGAGACCCCGGTGACCGCGGAACCAGGCGCGGGGATACCGGCCGGCGGGTACCTCGCCGCGATCGACGCCGAGTACTCCCAGTACCGGTCCACGCAGCTGCTCCTCGTCAACGGGGTCCCCGCGTTCGCTCCCGGGTCCGCCGTCCCGGCGTCTCACCCGGGCGTGGCGCAGTGGCTCGCCGACGGGATGATCGAGCGAGTCGGGGCCGAGTAGGCGTGGCCCGCGTCCAGATCGACGCGTCCGCGCTCCAGGTCCTCACCCGGTCCCCCGCGGGACCCATCGGGGTGTACCTGGCCCGCGGCGGTGCAGTCGTCGCGTCCGCAGCGAAGGGCCGCGCCCCGGTGAGAACCGGCCGGCTCAAGGGCGCCATCGACTGGCAGATCGGGACCGACGGGTCCGGGATGTTCGTCGACATCATGTCGCCCGCGTTGTCAGACAAGGGGTTCCCGTACCCGCTGGTCCAGGAACGCCGGTACACGCCGCACCTCGTCCCGTCCCTCGCTGACTGGCCCGGCTGATGGTAGAGGTCAGGGTCGTCGACGGGGCCGGCGCGCTCCGGGCGTGGGTGAACACCCGCCCCGGGCTGACCGGGAAGGGGAACCCGCTCCCGAACGGGGTCCACCTGTCGGAGGTCCGCGCCCCCGCGTCGGGGCCGATCGCGTCGTGCGTCGAGATCGCGCCCCGAGACGTCGACGAGGCCTGGGACGACGTCCGCCTGTCGTTCGCGGTGAAGTCCGTCGGGTCCGAGGAGGGTGCGCGCCGGTCAGCGGAGGCCGCGGCGCGGGCCCTCGCGAACGCGGTCACGACCGGGCTCCGGGGGAACCCTGCGGTGGTGACGCTCCCCTCGGGGGACGTCGTCCGCGTTCTGATCGCTCACTCCCCGCAAGGCCCGACGATGACCGGGAACGTCGGTGGCCAGGTGACGTACACGTTCGATGCCACATTCCGGTGTCAGCCGGCGTGACCGGGGCACCGGAGCCGGTGTTCTCCCCGGCCGACCAGTGGACCGTCGACGTCGCTCGCGCCGGGGCCGCCCTCTACTGGTCGCTGTACTACGGGAAACCCGAGGCCGTCACCGGGCTGCCGGACGCTGGGCTCACCGCGTACCAGGAGCTCCAACAGGCGCTCGGCGGGAGCCGGGTACGCCCGGCGCATGAGTCTCGCGGGTCGGGCAGCCGGGCGCCCTAGCTGGGCCCTATGCTGGCGGTCGTACCACCCGGGGTCACGGTCCATCCGTAGCGGATACCGCTGGTCGGTCGTCGAGTAGCTCGACGCACAGGATCAGCGACCTGACCCTGAAGGGCATCGACCCATGCCAGCAATCGTCGTCCCCAAGACCCGCATCCTCACCGGCGCCGGCTACCTGTACCGCGCCCCCCTCGGTTCTCTCGCCCCTGGCCAGAAGACAGCGACGATCACCAACAAGGCGTTGACCACGAACGTGGTCACCCTGACCACCGCGGCGACTCACACCCTCGTGACCGGCGACACGATCGTGGTCGCCCTGTCCCCTGCCGACCCGGTGTTCGACGGGACGTACGTCGTGGCGTCGACCCCGACGGGGACCACCTTCACGTACGCGAAGACGAACGCGAACGTCACCTCGACCGCGTCCGGTGGCACCGTCACGTCCGGGCCCGGTGGGACCGTCGCCGGGTCCGTGTTCACTGACGCGTGGCCGGTGGCGTGGGTCCCCGTCGGGGTGACCAAGGAAGGCCACGAGTGGACGTGGAAGCCCGACACCGAGGGGATCGAGGTCGCCGAGTACCTGTTGCCGCTGCGGATCGTCACGACCGGCGTCGAGGGGCTCGTCGCGTTCGAGATCGCCGAGTTCACGGCCAAGAACACCGCTGCCGCGTTGAACGGTGCATCGGTGACGACCGTCTCCGGGGCCGGGGCGACGCTCCTGTCGCGGCTGACTCCCCCGAACGTCGGCGCCGAGACCCGGATCATGCTCGGGTGGGAGTCGGAGGACTGGACCGAGCGGGCCGTGTTCTGGCAGTGCTTCCAGACCGGGGAGGTCAAGGTCGCCCACAAGAAGGGCGCCGACAACGCGACGATCTCCGTCGAGTTCTCGATGGAGCAGCCCGCGGTCGGTGCCCCGTTCGACCGTTGGTACGCCGGGACGACCGCGGTCGGCTCCTGATGGGCATGATCGGTTCGTTCGGGAGGGAACTGGACCCGGACGACCTCGACGAGCAGGACTATTTCGAGTGGCACGGGGAGTCGTTCACGGTCCCCGGGTCAGTGTCGGCGTTGCCGATCATGCGGTTCGCGTGGTCGACGGTCGGGTCGCAGAACCGGACGGACCGCGCCGACGCTGCTGCTCGACGCGCCCAGTCGGACGAGGCGAGGGCCGCAGCGAACACGGAGAAGGTGTCCGCCGAAATGGACATGCTCGCCGCGTTACACGTGTTCCTGCGGGACACGATCGGGGCGCACCAGTGGGCGCGGTTCGAGGAGTTGGCGGTGATCCACGGCGACGGCATCGACGAGGTGATGCGGGTCGCGCAGGCGATCTACTCGTCGGTGGTCGACCGCCCTACCACGCGGCCCTCCGACTCGTCGGCTGGGCCATCGCAGAGTGGGAGTGGGTCGCCGGGCAGCTACGGCTCCGCGGAGCAGACGCCTGGCCCCATGTCACCTGCGGCTGCGCAGAGAGCGGAGATCAACGCCGCGTTGCGGCCTGTCGGCGACGCCATCCGATCTTCCGCCTGACCGCGGCGCAGGCGTGCGACGTCCTGCATGGTCTGGCGGTGGAAGGGATGGACAGTGACGGTCGGCAGGAGTTCTCTACCGCGTTGTCCAGGGTCACGCTGATGACCCTCGACGACGAGGAGCAGGCGGCGCGCGCCCTGGTCGGGGTGATGTTCTAGTGGCCAACGCGATTGCTGAGGCGTTCGTCCGGGTCCGGGCCGAGGACGGGGGCCTGGCCGGGGACATCACCCGGATGGCGTCCGGTGCCGGTGACGACGCCGGCCGGCGTGCGTCCCGAGGGTTCGTGTCGACGTTCATGGCCGGGGTCCGGGCCGGGTCGATGGAGGCCTTCGCGGGGATCGACAACACCGCGGACAACGCTGGCCGCACCTCGGGTCGGCGGGCGTCGACCGGGTTCGTGTCGACGTTCATGTCGGGGGTCCGGGCGGGTGCCCGGGAGGCGTTCACGGGGCTCGACGCGGGAGCGACCGCCGCAGGGGCGAAGGCGGGCGCCGAGTACTCCCGCGGGTTCGCGGCCGGCGCGAAAACCGGCGGCGGTGGCGGTGGCGCGTCAGGTTCCAGTGGTGGGATCGCTGCCGGGCTGTTCGGGGGTGGGCTCGCATCGAAGGCGCTCCTCGCGGGGGGTGCCGCCGCCGGGGCCGGGCTGTTCCTCGGGATCAAGAAGGGGCTGACGACGGAGGCGTCGAACCAGCAGGCGTCGATCTCCTTCACGACGCTCCTCGGGTCGCAGCAGAAGTCCGCCCAGTTCTTCGGTGACCTCAAGAAGTTCGCGGCCGCGACCCCGTTCGAGCTACCCGGGGTGGTGTCCGCGGCCCGGTCGCTGCTCGGTGTCGGGCAGACCTCGAAGCAGGTGATCCCGACGTTGACGGCGTACGGGGACGCTGCGGGTGCGCTCGGGATCAGCCAAGAGGGTTTCTCGAGGATCATGCTCGCGACGACGCAGGCGATGTCGAAGGGGAAACTGCAGGGCGAGGAGCTCATGCAGATGACCGAGGCCGGTATCCCGGTGTGGCCGCTGCTGTCGAAGGCCCTCGGGAAGCCGATCCCGGAGCTCCAGAAGATGTCCCAGGCAGGGAAACTCCTGTCCGCTGACGTGCTCCCCAAGCTCCAGGCGCAGATGTCGAAGGACTACGGAGGGTCGATGGCGAAGCAGTCGCAGACCCTCACCGGGCTGTGGTCGACGTTGAAGGACACCGCCGCGCAGGGCCTCGCCGACGCGATCCGGCCCCTCGTCCCGATGCTGTCGACGGTCCTGCCGGCCGCGATCAGTGGGCTCGGTGCCGCTCTCGCCGGGATCGCCGGGTTCGTCCAGACCGCGGTGTCGGCGTTCTCCTCGCTGGGGACGTCGACTAACCCGCTCATCGCGCAACTCCGGGGGATCGGGTCCCAGATAGCGGCGATCATCGGGCCCGCGTTCGCCCAGATCGGTGCCCTGATCACCGGGACGCTGCTCCCGGCGTTCCAGTCGCTGCTGTCTGCGCTCGCCCCGATCGCGTCGTTCCTGCTGGCCACGTTCGGGCCGGTCATCGTGCAGGCCTTCCAGGTCGCCGTGACCGTCATCCAGTCCGCGATCCAGATCATCACGGGAGTGTTCAACGTCCTCGCGGGGATCCTCACCGGGAACTGGACCCAGGTCTGGGAGGGGATCAAGTCCATTGTCTCGGCGGCGTGGGAGGCGATCAAGGCGATCTTCGGGCTCGCCGGGTCCGCGATCGCCGCGATCTGGACGACGATCTGGACCGCCCTCGGGACGATCTTCGCCCCGATCTGGGCGGCGTTCCTCGGGGTGCTGTCCGCGGCGTGGAACGGGCTCGTCGGGATCATCACGACTGCGCTCGCCCCGATTGTCGCTGCGGCGTCCGCGGTGTGGAACGCGATCGTCGTCGCGGCCCAGTTCGCGTGGAACCTCCTCACGTCGATCGTCCAGATAGCGGTCACCGCGGTGATGGCGACGGTGCAGGGGTTCCTGACGGTCCTCGGTGCCCTCTGGACCGTCGGGTGGGCGATCTTCGGGCCCATCGTGCAGGCCGCGTGGGCGATCATCCAGGCCATCGTGCAGGCTGCGATCACGGTCATCTCGGCGGTGATCCAGGCCGGGCTGACCGCCATCCAGGCGATCTGGACCGCGATCTGGAACGCGCTCGGCCCGATCGTGACCGCCGTGTGGGCTGTGATCCAAGCAGTGGTGTCGGCGGCGATCACCGTCGTCCAGACGGTGATCCAGGCCGGGTTGACCGTCGTCCAGACGGTGTGGACGACGGTGTGGACCGCGATCCAGCTTGTGGCGCAGACGATCTGGACCGCGATCCAGACGACCATTACGACGATCTTCACGGCCATCCAGACGTTCATCACCACGACCACGACGGCGATCTCCACCGCGTGGTCCGCGGCGTGGAACGCGATCTCGGCGTTCCTGACGTCGATCTGGAACACCATGTCATCGACGGTCACCACGTGGGTAAACGCGATCCGGACGACCATCACATCGTTCATCTCGACCGTGCAGTCGGCATGGACGTCGTTCTGGACGACTGTGCAGACGCTCGCCACGCAGGGGATCACCGGTGCCGCGAACGCGATCGCGACGGGCGCGGCCAGCATCATCACCACGATCGGGAACATGATCTCGAACATCATCTCGGCGCTGACAGGCCTCGTGGGCCGGATGGTCGACATCGGTGCGTCGATCGTCCAGGGCCTGATCTCCGGTATCCAGTCGATGGCGCAGGCCGCGGTCGATGCCGCCGTGAACGTCGTCACCGGGGCGCTGTCCGCGGCGGCGTCCGCGATCGGGTTCGGGTCACCCGCGACCGAGTTCATCAAGCTCGGTGTCGGAGCCGGGCAGGGTGTCGTCGTCGGCCTCGACAGGCAACGGGACCGGGTCGCGGCGTCCGCGCGGGACCTGGTGACTCCGCTGCCGGACGTTCCCCGTCCCCGCGTCGGGTCGTCGGCCCCAGGTGGGGGTCCCGGGCTGGGCCGGCTCCACCCCGATGACATCGCGGCCCTGGCGCGGGCCATCGCGGAAGCGTTCCCGTCGGATGTGCGGCTCGACTCCGGGGACCTCGTCGGGTCTATCGACACGATCTACGGGAGGGGGTTCTGATGGCCGCCGTCGCGCAGATCGTGACCGGTGTCGACGGGCAGGTGATCGCTGACCTGAACCAGCTGGACCCGGTCACCGGGGCCGGGACGATGCTCGGGGACCGGTCGAAGATCGACGTCGCAGCCGTTGAGCTGGCGAAGCAGCAGGAGAACCGCGCGGTGGTGTGGTCCGCTACGACGGAACCGGAGACGCTGGTCACGCGTGGCCTCACGGTCCCTCTGGTGGTGTTCGCGGAAGACCCCGCGGACCTCCCGGCGCGGGTCGCAGCGCTGAACGCTGCTACCCGGAAACCGTTCTGGTTGAAAGTCCGACGACACGGGTCGGTGGTGCCCGTCTACCTGCGGTGCTGGCCGGCTGTCCCGCGGTGGTCGACGACGCTCGTCGGGGTCGGTGCGTCCGGGATCGCGGTCGGTGAACTGGTCACCCAGTCCGACCCGTACGGGTACGGGTCCCGGGTCGACATCCCACCCGCGGAGATCACCCAGGACCCGGTACAACCCACGGCGTGGGTCATGGACGTGAACAACGTCGCCGGGGACTCCCCGACCCCGTTGTGTTTCTCGACGTCCGATCAGACGCTCCTCGCTGAGGATCACGGGCTGCTCTTCGCGGTCCGGCGGCGGGGGAACCCGGCGGCGCTGGGCCCGATCGTCGCGCAGGCCGAGACGGCGACGCTGCGGCCCCTCGGCCGGAACGCACCGACCATGATGACGATCACCGGGGACGCGGCCCTGTCGAACGGCGGCGGGGTGTCCGTCGTGTTCGCTGACTCCGGTGGCGTCGACTCCCTCGGGCAGCTGACGATCCCCGGGTCGGTGTTCTTCGCCGGGGCTGAGGCTCCCGGCGTGTACCGGCTCCTGGTGAGGGCGCGCCGGTCCGGGTCGTCGGCCGGGTTGGAGCACAACATCCGGGCCGCGGTGGGGCCGCTCACGATGGACGCCCTGTTCACGGCGTCCGGTGGTGATACCCGGGTCGTCGACATGGGGTTGGTGCAGGTTCCGATCGGTCAACCCGGGTACCACGCGGCGCCGCACGTGTCGGGTGGTGCGGTCGCTCCCGACGTGACGCTCCTCGTGTGGAAGACGTCCGCGGGGACGGGACGGCTCGACGTCGACTGGGTCGCGTTGGTCCCCGCCGACGAGGGGCAGGGGATCGCCTACGGCGCAGCCGGTGGGATCGCCACGGGCCGCTGGTGGCACCTCGACGGGTACGACCACACCCCGCGGGTGTTCACCGGGTACCCGTACGAGCCGGGGACGTACTCGGCGGGGCAGCTCCCGGGAGCCCAGCTGCGGTTCGTCGGGGGGGTCCCGATGGTGGGGCCAGGGTCGAACCGGCTGTGGGTCATCGGTGGCCTCCAGGTCGGGTCGCAGGGGTCGTGGCCCCCCACGAAGGTCATCACCATGCAGGTGTCCTACTGGCCCCGGTACGGGTGGCTCGCGTGAGCCGCGCCACGGACCGGCTGCTGCTCCGCGTCGAACCCGCGAAGGGGCCGACGGTGACGGTCCCCGCCCCGCATGACCTCCGGTTCTCGACGACGATCCCCGGCGGGTTCGACGAGTTGTCGTGCACGGTCCCCTGGCCGGCGTCGGAGCAGTCCCCGAACCAGTTCGCTGGTGCACCAGTCGTGCAGGTCGTCGACCGGGCCACGGGGTCGATCATCTGGCATGGGCGGGTCAGCGACCCGGGGTTGCAGGTCCATCCCCGGGGGAACGCGTACGCGATCGTCGCGGTCGGGGAGAAGGAGCGGCTCGACACGCAGCGCGCCGCGTACGCGCTCGTGGACCGGGACCTGCGGTCGTGGGCCCCGCTGAACGACCTCCCCGCCGGGTCGACCGCCGTCGGGACCGACTCGGGGACCGTCGCGGCGTCCGCCCTGGACTGGGCGGGTGACACCCCGGCCGGGTACCTGGAGGTGACGATCCCGAACACGACGGCTCTCGCGACGAACGCGACGTCGACGTGGGTGTACCTGCCCGCGCAGAACAACCCGGCCGCCGCCGCGGGAATCGTCCAGGTCACCGGGTCATCGAAGACGTCGACGCACGCGCTGGCCGCGGCGTGGGTCACCGAACTGATGGCGGGCCCGACGACGGCCGCAGCGACGACGAAGGTCGGGCAGATCACGAACACGTCCGGAGCGCAGATCGACTGGGCGGTCATGGTCGGGTACACGGGCCTCGGGGGGACCTGGGCGGAGGCGCTCGACGCGCGGGCATTCCTCGTCCGGTCCAAGTACACGGGTGCCCCGACGACAGCCGCAGCGGACTACTGGCAGCGTCACGCGAACCTCGCGGTCCACTGCCGCCGGTACACGCGGTCCGGTGCCCTGCTGTCCCCGACGGCGGGGTCACCGAAGGACTACCAGCTGACCGTCGCGGACGTCGTGAACGACCTCCTGGGGCGGCTCCTGAAGGACATCGTCGAGCCGGCCGCGATCCTCGAGCAACCGTCGACGCTGGTCGCGCAGGCCGCGTGGTGGGACGGGGTGTCAGCGCGGGAGGTCATGTCGTTCCTCGCGCAGCTGGCCCCGAACAACTGGTGGGCAGTGTGGGAGCCGGGGGATTCAGGGCGGCCACGGTTCACGTATGAGACGTGGCTCCAACCGGTCCGGTACCTGATCACGCCGGGGATGGGTGAGGTGAAACTCGCCGGGGGCGCGGAGCAACTCGCGAACCAGGCCCTGGTCGTCTACCTCGCGGCCGAGAACACGATCGCGTCGCTGACGGTGTCAGCGACGGTTCCCCTGCTCGACGCGGAGAACCTGACGCGGACCACCCTGGTCGACGCGAAGGATCGTGGCCCGATCAGCGCGACCCGGGCAGCCGAGTTGGGGGCGAACGCGTTGACGGCGCAGGCCGTGAGGAAACCGTCGGGGACGGTGAAGGTGTCCGGGCACCTGTACGACCGGCTCCTGGGCCGCGTCGTCGAGCCGTGGGAGATTCAGCCGGGCGCGCCGGTGCAGGTGATGGACGCGACGGAGCGGCTCGCCCCGGGAGCGGTCGACACCCCCGACGGGTCGTCGATCTTCCGCCTGACTGGGGTGAAGTTCGACGTCGGGTCGGACACGGCGGTCCTCGACCTCGACGGCGGGTCCCGGACGTTGATCTCCCGGGTGAAAGCTGAGATCGTCCCGGTCCGGTTCGAGACAGTCTGAGGGAGGGCGCGACGTGGGCGAGTACGACCAGTACCGGGCGGTGGGGGCCTGCTACTACCGGGGAGAGTTGGCGTTCGCCCCGGGGCAGCCGATCCCGGCGTCTCACCCTCGCCTGTCCCGGTGGCTGTCCGATGGTCTGGCGGTGTCGACGGGGGCGACGACGACGCGGGCTGTGACCGCGCGGGCCCTGCTGTCGCTGCGGACCAGGGCCGGGAAGGTCGGGCACGTCGATGTGCCCGCGGCGCCGTCGTTCGACGTCGCGGCGTGGTCCACGGGGGCTGCTGTCGCTGCTGCCGCGGCGCCGGTCGCGAAACCGTCGGGGACGGTCGCGGGTGACCTGCTGCTCGCCGTCCACACCTGTGACCCGAACGGGAACCTCGCGGGGATGACCGCCCCTGACGGGTCCTGGTCCCCGGCCGGGACCGGCGGGTCGTCCCCGTCCGGGTTCGGGAAGGTGTGGACGAAGGTCGCGGGGTCGTCGGAGCCGGACGGGTACACCTTCAACGGGCCGGCCGGCGGTGCGTCGGTCCTGATCTCCGATTCGTTCTCCGGTGGGTCGTGGTCGTCGTCGTGGCTCGACGGGTTCACCACCGCTGGGGCGACCGCGACGATCGTGTCCGGGATGGGGCGCCTCTACACGGGGTCGCTGACGAACTACGACGGCACCAAGTCGATGCGGGCGAACCTCGCGGCCCGCCTGAACACCGAGATCCTCCTCGACCTCCGGTTCGACACGACCGAGTCGTTCCAGCGGTTGACGCTCCGCGGCGACGCGGGCGACGACGCCGCGTACGGGTATGTCGTGTTCATCGAGAAGGCCTCCCCCAACGGGGCAACCCTCGCCCGGGTGTCGAACTACACGGCCACCAACCTCGGGTTCGCCGGGTTCGCGGTCGCCGCGAACGTCACGTACCGGATCAGGTACCGGGTCCAGGGGTCCAATATCAAGTTCCGGATCTGGGACTCCGCGGGCTCGGAGCCAGGGACGTGGAACATCGACGTCACCGACGGGTCGCCGTACAACGTCGCCGGGTACTGCCTGATCCACACCAAGGGTGGGGCCGCGGCCGGCGCGGGGCAGTCTGTCGACAACGTGACGATCAGCGACCCGGATGTCCCGGCGTCCGCACCGGAGCAGCAGGTGACCCTCCTGCGCTGCACGGGAGTGTCCGCGACGTCACCGTTCCAGGTCGACCCGGTGTGGGCAGCGCAGTCCGCGGCGTCCACCGCGCACGTCGCGTCCTCCGTCGTCACAACCGGGAAGGGCATACTCCTCAACGCGTTCCACGCGATCGTGAACGCACGGAACACGTGGACGGTCCCCGCGGGGCAGACCGGTGCCGCAGCCCTGTCGACCGGTGGGATCTCGTACGACTTCGCGGCGCAGGACTCGACGAACTGGACCGGGTGGGGCGCCAACGTCGCGATCGCCACCGGCCGGCTGCGGATCACCCCGACGACGGGATACCCGGCCCTCCAGTACGCCACGAACCGGTCCCTGGTCGGTGCGTCGATCACCGCGGAGGTCCCGACGGTCCCGAACGTCGGGAACGGCGGGACAGTGGCGACGATGTACTTCCAGCCGTCGGTCGGTAACCGGGTGGAGCTCCTCTGGGCGAACAACTCCCTGATCTCGCGGGAAGTTGTCGCGTCGAGCACGACCGACACCTCCGTCACCTACAGCGCGGCGAATCACCGGTGGTGGCGGATCCGTGAAGCGCTCGGGGTCGTCTATTGGGAGACCAGCCCGGACAACGTGACGTGGACCGTGCAGCGGTCGAAGGTGACGGCGCTCGCCCTGTCGAACGGGGTCATCGTCATGGCGTCCGGGTTCGGGGGGACGGAACCGACCCCGGGGTTCGCCGAGTTCGACAATTTCACGTACGCACCGAACGTGGTCGCCTCAACCAAACTCGTGTCCTGGCAGGTGCTCCCGTCGGCGACGACGACGGGCACCAGGACCGCGACCAGTTCCGCGACGTCCGTCGCGGCCGTCGGGTCGCTGATGCTGTCGTGCGCTCTGCGGCTCGCCGGGAACGAACCGCCGCCGGCCGGCGGCGGGATGCCGTCGAAGGTCGCTGGTGAGGTGTGGCACACGTGGTGCCCGCCGAACCTCGCGGACTGGCCGGCCGACGTGATCGGTTCAGGGACAACCGCGGGCCTGTGTAACCACGTCGTCGCGTTGATCGCGCAGTCCGCGGCGTCCGGGACCGGGCAGATCAGCTGGGCGCCCGGCGACGGGACATCCGGGGCGGCAGCGACCGCCGCGATCGGCGCGGTCCGGTCCCGGGGAGTGAACGTGATCCTCGCGATCGGTGGGTCCGACAACGGGGGGGTCCGGCTCACGTCGAGCACACACGTCACCGAGATGAAGGCGTCGATCGCGTCCCTGAAGACCACGTACGGGTTCAACGGGATCGAGCTATGGCTGAAGTATGGGTGGACGCAGGCGCAGGTCGTCACCCTGTACTCGGACCTGAAGACCGCGCACGGGTCGACGTGGGTCAACGGGCTCTGGGTCGACCTGTACCCACCGCTGACCGCGCCGTGGCTCGCGTTGATCGCGGCGCTCGGGTCGTCCCTGGACTACGTGACCCTGCACCTGCATGACTTCGTGGAGTGCCGGGATTCGAGGCTCACCCAGGTCACCCTCGACAAGATCAAGCTGTTGACTGACGCCGGGTTCCCGGCGTCGAAGATCCTGTGTTTCTTCATGACGAAACCCCCGGAGCACAACTGGCCGAATTCGTCTCCGCTGGGGGTGACCCGGGCGGCGTGGATCGCGGCGAAGGCTGCGAACCCGACGCTGCTCGGCGCGGTCCATTACGAGTCCCGCAGTGAGGGCGGTAAGACTCCGTCGTGGCCGTGGCTCCGGGATGTCGGTGCGCTGGTCCGCACCTGACCCTGAGAGCGACCGAGCCCGCCACCGTGGAGAAGGGGTGGCGGGCTCGGTCCCTTTGTGTGAGCGACCCCGGCTGGGGTCGCCGGGTGGAGCTACGGGGCAGTTACCGGGATGACGATCACGTCGAGGATCACCGGGAACGCGGGGGTCGCAACGGCTGCCCCGGCAGTGGTGACCGGGAAGTTCCAGGTCGTGGCCCCGGCCGCAGCGGTCGGTGCACCAACCGAGGCGGTCACACCGACGGGGAGGGCTTCCGCGTTCAGGTCGACCAGGAGACGCCGGAAGGAGGCCTGGGTCGCGGAGAACGGGGGAAGACCCGCGACGGACACGACGTGCGCGCCGTTACCGGCGGTCCCCGCGGAGATCGTGATCCGGGCGGTCGTGATGACCAGGTTCGACGGTCCGGCTGGTCCACGGGGGCCGGCCGGCCCTGCAGGGCCTGCGGGGCCGGGGGCGCCGCCGCCGAGAGCGACCGGACCCCAGTAGGCGTTCGTCGGGCTGAACACCGGGCACCGGTTGGTGGCGGCGTCGAACCACAGGTTCCGTAGCTCGCCGGTGCCGACCTTGACGCACCAGCCGCGGTTGGTGGTCGAGAGCGTGATCGCTGGTACGGCGGCCGGCAGGGCGGCGACCGGTGCGGCGACCGTGGCAGGTGCGGCAGCTGGGGCAGCGTTCGCGGTGCTGGTGACGCTGAGGGCCCCGAGCGACGCGGCGGCCACAGCGATGACCGCGAGAGCGGTCTTGGCTCGCGTGAGCGTGTTCATGGTGAGCCTTCCAGTTGGGGGTAGGGCAGTCGTTCTGGCTGACCTGATCGACCCTAGACCCACGACACGCACGGATCGGGGTGATCCGGGCACCTGCGGGGCGCAGGGGTCGCCTGCCGTGCATACTGGCGTCCGGGGTCGTGGCCGTGCGACGCGTTCACCTGCGGAAACATGGAGCGGCCCAGTGCAAGTCCTGCCCCGTTCGGCGTGGACCGGTGTCGCGCGCCCGGAGCGTCGCCTGACCCGGTTGAACGCCGACGTGGTCGAGGGTGTCGCCGTCCACTACACCGGGTCGGCGGGGAAGCTCGGGGACCAGCCGACGGCGGCGCTGTCCGCGCAGAGACTCCGCTCCGAGTGGGCGCAGCACGTCACCGGAAACGGGTGGACGGACATCGCCTACCAGTACGCGATCGACCAGGCTGGGCGGTGCTTCCAACTCCGGGGGTTCGAGTACCGGTCAGCAGCGAACGGCACCGCCGACGTGAACCGGCGGTTCGGGGCGGTCACGTTCCTGATCGGGACCGGTGACACCCCGACGGTCGCGGCGGTCGAGGCGTTCCGGGCGTGGCGGGCCCACGTCTGGCTCCCCCAGTACCCGCGTGCGGTGAAGGTCGTCGGTCACCGCGACCTCCACGCGACCCAGTGCCCGGGGACTGCCCTGTACCGGCTCGTGACATCTGGGGCCCTCTCCCGGGTCCCGGTGACCATCCCGACGACCCCGATCCCGATAGGAGGGCTCCCCGTGGCGCTCGACAAGGCCGATATCCGGGCGATCGCTGACGCGCTCATGTCAGCGGACGCCGTCTACCAGGTCCACGTACCAGGGTCCGACGACACGGAAGGCGTCACGGCGTCGCTGGCCGAGTTGCGGCGCGGGGTAGCCGAGATCAGTGCCCGGCTCGACGCGATCGCCGAGAGGCTCCCGCAGTGACCGGCTGGCCGGAGCAGTACCCGCCGCGGCCGGGGCGCCGGTTCTACGTCGCCCTGTTCCTGTGGGTCCCGATCGGGCTCGCCCTGTTCGGGTTGGCCATCGCGTTGATCCGCGCCATGCGCGGCCAGTGAAAGAAGGAGACCCGCCCGTGCTCGCCGTCCTCGCCCTGATCGCGCTCATCCTGGCCCTGTTCGACGTCGGCTCGACCGGGGAGAGGGCCGGCAGGTCAGGTTGAGTGACGGAGCGAAGATCCTCGTCGGGGCGCTCGGGGTGATCGCCACCCTGGCGACGATCCTCGCGGTAGTGATGTCGCTCCGGGTGACGTGACCGTGGGTTCCGAGATCTGGGTGGCGGCGATCGGGGTGGTGGGTGTCGTCGTGTCGGCTGTCGCTGCCGCGCTGTCGGCGGTGTCCATCGCCCGGATCAACTCCACCAGGGCCGACGTGGGACACGCCAAGGACCAGGCCCGGGCAGCGAACACCGCGGCGATCGAGGCACGCGAACTGGCCAGGCCGACCGGGAACGGATACGCCGACGAGTCGCGTGCGGCCTGGGTTCGGATCGAGGCGCAGCTGGACAACCTCGCCCGGCGCCACGACAGGACAAACATGTTGATCACCAAGCATCTGGCGGACCACGCCGAGGCGCACCTTGCCCAGCATTGGATCGACTCGGATGACCAGCGGTTGTGACCCAGTGATGAATCGAGGACCGTCATGAGTGCAGCAGAGTGGGCCGCGTACGCGCGGAAGGGGCTCGTCGCCCTGGTTGGGGCACTGAGCCAGGTAGGGGTCGCGTTGGCTGGTGCCTCCGATGGTGGGAGCAGCGTCACGGCGCAGGAGTGGGTCGCGGTCGCGTTGGCTGCGGCGGCCGCAGTGGGTGTGTACGCCATCCCGAACCGGGCCCCGGACCGGGCGGGGCGGCATGAGGCCCCGGCCGGGGATGACACTGCCTAACCTGCGCCTGGCTGGTCTCTAGCGGCTGTCGCGTCGCCCGCCTACGATAGGTGGTGCCTCCCCTGTCTGACCCATGCTCCAGGGGAGAGCGGGGTTCCCTCGGCTATGGCTGGCCGTGAGTGGACTTCTGGCAGGGGTGCCAATACCGAGGGGCCGGACATGTTCCGGCCCCTCGGTGTACCCGGTCAGCGTGTCGCTAGCTATTCACTAGCGATCACTAGTAACATGCTATCCATGAGTGAACGTCCGCGAATGATCTTGCGTAAGGACTCCCCGCGTCGGCTGGACCGGCTGATGGAGGCGAAGGGTCTGACGCAGGCCGAGTTGGCCCGGCAAGCCGGGTGCACCCCGGGGACGATCAACCATCTCCTGAACGGCCGGATGCTGTCGTGCACCCCTGACCTGGGGGGCCGGCTGGTCGCCATCCTGGGCTGCGAGCCCGGGTATCTGTTCGCTCAACGGTCGCGGACGATGGTCGCGTGACCCCCTGATCGGGGCGCGTCGCGGACCGGGCTCCCCCCAGCCCCCGGAGCGGGATCACCCCCGAACTCCCGCACCGCGCGGCGCGCCCCTCGCACCATCCGTCAGCACCCCTACCTGGAGGACAGCCATGACTACTGCTACCCCGGCGCGTCTCATGCTCGCGCCGGAACCACCGGATGCCCGGGACATCGCTTACGGGCGGGCCCGCAACCTACGGATCATGGACCTTCGGGTCCGGCTCGACGCGGCCCTGACGGCGCGGGACACGCTCCGGGCGGCCCTGCTCCGCGAGTTGTGGGAGACCTGCCAGACCGTGTGGTCCGAGTTCCCCGGCGCTGACAACGAGGCGGCGCTGCTCATCACGGTCAGGAATTGCCGCCGCCTCGGGACGATCTGGGAAGCCGGTGACGCCGAGTTCGCGGCCCGGCTCGCCGAGATCAAGCGGGCGCTCGCGGCCGTCGACGCGCCTGTCCCGGTGTTCGCGCCGTGACCGCGCTCGAAGCGTCCCCTGACCTGTACGGGCGGCTTCTGGAGGGGGCCCGGGTCGACAACGAACGCGACGGGTCACGCTGGTACCTGGACCCGGACGACCCGGCGATCCGGTACCAGTCAGTGACATGGATCTGTGGCGCGTCGGAGTCCGCGCCGTGGCTCGTCGACTGGGCCGGGAAGATCACCGCCGAGTGGGTCGTGGACAACCTGGACCTGGTCCTGTCGTTCTTCTACGGCGAGGGGTACGGGCCGGGCGCAGCCGTCGAAGCGATCAAGTGGGAGGGGCGGCGGCAGCGTGACCTGGCCGCGGAGGTCGGGACCTGGCTGCACGACGTCCTCGAAGCGCTCATCCTCGACGGGCCGATCCCGGACCCGCCGCCGGACATGCTCGGGCGGCGCCTCGACGGGGAAGTCATCACGCAGGCCCTCCTCGACTCGTGGGCGCAGGGGCTCCTGCACTTCTTGGAGGACTACCGGCCGGTCCCGACGATGGCTGAGGCGACGGTGTGCAACCCGGTCGAGGGGTACGCGGGAACACTCGACCTGGGGGCGCTGCTCCCCGGCCTCGGGGTGTGGATGATCGACCTGAAGTCGGGGAAGCACCTCCCGCAGTGGTTGGAGCTCCAACTCACCGGCTACTGGAACGCGACCGAGGTGTGGTTGCCGCTCGGTGGGCGGGAGCCGCTGCCGGTGTTCGACCGGGTCGGGGTGCTGCACCTGCGGCCCCACTACGGGCGGGGCTACAAACTGCGGGAGATCGACCCGACGCCGTCGGTGTGGGGCGAGTTCCAGAGGCGGTTGTCGTCTCTGCAGTGGCGGGAGCAGAAGCGGGCCCGGCCGGTGGTGTACCCGCCTGGCCCGGACGGTGGGCAGCCGCCGCCGCTGGTCGAGGATCTTCCGCTGCGGACACGGCGCGCCCTGGTCACCGCGGGCCTGGTCACGCTCACTGACGTGGCCGGGTTCACGGCGAAGGAGTTGACGAAGGTCGACGGGTTCGGGAAGACATCCGTCGCGCAGCTGCGCGGGATCCTCGCGGGTCACGGGTTGACCCTGCGGGGCGAGGAGTTCGAGGAGGCAGCATCCTGATGGCGATCATCACCCTGCAGAGGCGGGTCACCGAGGTCGGGCGGATCAGGTTGGGGACGTCCCGGCCGGGCAAGAAGGGCGGGAAGGTCCCGCTCAAGCTGGAGCGGTTCATGTTCACCAGCCGGGACGGGGCGGCGCTCGCGCAGCTGGCGCAGCAGTACGGGGGGGCCGTCGAGGATTGGCCGCAGGCGCCGCGGCTGGACATCCGGATGGTGATGTCCGAGGCGGCCGAGTTGGACGTCCTGATCCCGCCCAGGTCGGTGTCGCAGTGGTTCGAGGCCTGGGACGGGGGCAGGTGTATGCGTCGCTGCGACGGGGAGCGGGAGCACCTGACGAACCAGGCGTGCCTGTGTGTCGACGGGGACCGGTTGTGCAAGCCGACGACCCGGATCGCGGTCGTCCTCGCGGACACTCCCGGTCTCGGCGTGTGGCGGTTGGAGTCGCACGGCTGGAACGCTGCCGCGGAGTTGGCGGGGATGGCTGAGTGGGTGTCCGGGCAACTGGAACGCAACGGCCGGATGATCCCGGCTGTCCTGCGGGCCGAGACCCGGTCACAGGTGACCAGGGATGGGCAGCCGGCGTCGTTCGTCGTCCCGGTGATCTCCTCGCGGGTCACTCCCCGGGACCTGATCGAGGCCCCGGCGGGGCAGGTGATGCTCCCGCCGGCGCCGGTAGTGCGGGTGGCGATCGAGGCCCCCCGGCGTGTCGTCGTCGTCGATGAGGGGCCGGCCGGGTCGGGTGAACCGACCAGCGCGGTCGAGTTGGCGGCGTGGGTCGAGCGCTGCGATGACCTGGACACCCTCAACGGGGTCGGTGCGCGGCACGCCCGGGCGAACGGGTGGATGGGTGAGTTCGTCCCGTCGCGGTTCGCACCGGACCCGGACACGTGGATCGAGCTGGTCGACGTGTTCCGGGGCCGGGCAGCAGAACTCCACAACCGGGAAGGCGGCACGCCGTGAGGGACCTGTCGCCCGAGGCCGAGGAGGCTCTCAAGGTCTACCACGCCGGGTTCGAGGACGGGTGGAACGCTGCGATGGACGAGGCGCGTCGTGGGCTTCCCCTCGACTCTGCTGCTGCCGCGGACCTGGCCAGCGAGCGGGACCCGTCGTGAACATCATGCCGTGCCAGGGATGCGGTCAACTGATCCGGTGGGTGACGACTGTCGCGGGGAAACCGATGCCGCTCGACGTCGATCCCCACCCGGAGGGGAACGTGGTCCCCGTGTTCGAGGCGGCCGGGCGACCGGCCCGGGCCAGGGTGCTCACGAAGGGCGAGCTACCCGCGAAGGTCCCGGCGTGGCGGTCCCACTTCGTGACGTGCCCGAAAGCGGGCCTGTTCCGGCGCTCGACGGGCGAGAGGAGCAGCAGGTGAGCATCGTCTCGGGGACGCACGTTCGGCCCGTATCGGGTGCGCTCCAGTTGACGTACGCCGACGGGTCCACCGAGGAGCACGTCTACTACGCCGTTGAGGAGGCCGAGTTCGAGTACCGGCCCGGCTACCGGGAGACCTGGGGCGGGATGTACGGGACGGCGGTGACACCCGACGAGGGCGGGGTGATCGTCATCCGGTTGGCCCTGGGTCGCCCCAAGGAGGGTCCCGCGTTCACCGTCACCCTCACCCAGCCGGCCAAGGCCGACCCGGAACCGGTGCGACCAGGCCCGGCCCGCCGGGCGATGCGACGTTCGAGGAGAAGGTGACACGTTGAGCACACGACGGAAACAGGTCAGCGGGGACCCCCGGCCGAGAGCCATAGCGACCGGGATCAAGGTCGAGGCGGCCCACAAGTGGAGGGCGGACCCCCCGGCGCAGGTCGCCGGGGAGCACCTGTGGATCCTCGCCGGGATGTGGGCGGTGAAACCTGAGCCGAGGAAGGGTCAGTACCTGCTCGACGTCGAGAACCTGGTGACCCTGACCGGGCCTGGCTGCTGGTACTGCGAGCAGCCGTGGACACCCGAGTTGGCTGCGGCCCGGTGCGCAGGTGAGGGGTCGCTGTGAAGCACGGGACCCCCGGCGGGTACGCGAACCACAAGTGCCGGTGCACGCCGTGCAGGGAAGCGGCGACAGCCGCTGCCCGGGGCATGAAGGCTCGACGCGCCGCGGGCGCCGGCCAGCGGGCGATCCCCCACGGGACCATGAACGGGTACGCCAACTATGCGTGCCGGTGCGACCTGTGCCGGGTCGCGCAGTCGCGGTACCGGGCGGGGCTCGCCGCGGCGGGCACCGTTGTCGGTGGTCGCGTGTAGGACGAACAGACCCCCCGGGCCGCGTCCGCGGAACCGGGTCAGCACAACCGATCAGGAAGAGGCACCCACGTCATGCCAGACGACGACAGGCCAGCCACAGCAGACGACGAACGGAGGGTGCGTCCCTTCGCGGACGTCCTCCGGTCGATCGACAAGGGAGAACCACTCGACGAGGCCGCGGACCTGCTGGTCGCGGTAGCGAACGCGGTCAAGGACACCGGCAAGAAGGGGAAGGTCGTCGTCACGCTGAACGTGGCGCCGTTGACGAAGGAGAACGACACCGGGCAGGTCGTCGTCACCGTCGCTGTGACGTCGACGGTCCCGAAGCGGCCGCCGCGTCCCGGGGTGTTCTACGTCGACGACGACGGGAACCTGACGACCCGCTACCCAGGCCAGATCGCGTTCGATGACACGCAGCTGCGGGTACTCCCGGAGCGGAAAGAGGCAGCGAAGTGACGACACAGGACAGCACACCCGTCGACGGCGTCGTCAGCGAAGCAGCGACAGAGACCGGGGCTGCGGCGTCGCTCGGGATGGAGATCGCGTCTCTGGCCACGGGCACAGTCCGGGACGTACCCCGGGAACACGATCTCGCGGGGCTCGCCGCGGTGGTCCCGAACGGGTTCCGGCTCGCGTTCACCCCGCTGGACCAGGACACACTGCGGGACCGGCCCCGGTCCACGTCCCGGGACGTGAAGGTCTACGACCTGGCGGCGTTCGCCCGGTACGTCGCCCGGCACCACGTCGACGGGGACCTGGAGGTGTACGCCGACCCGACGAAGGAGATCGTCACCGCGATCCTCGACGCGCCGTCCCCGGGCCAGCCGTCGTGGGAGACACACGACGTCACGCTGGTCCTCATCCAGACCGCGGCGTGGAAACGGTGGCTCGCGTCGAACGGGCAGTGGATGAGTCAGGGCGCGTTCGCGGACCTGTTGGAGACAGGCCTCCCGGAGGTCATCGTCCCGGATGCCGTGGAGCTCCTCGACCTCGCCTCGACGTTCTCGGCCCGGACGACCGTCGAGTTCGACCAGGGGGTCCGCCTCCAGTCCGGGGAGACACTGCTGACGTACCGGGAGCGGACGACGTCCACGGCCGGGTCGGCGGGGCAGATGGAGCTACCGAAGGAGATCATGCTCGCGTTGTCGCCGTGGACGGCGTCCCCGCAGCCGTGGAAGATCACGGCCCGGCTCCGGTGGAAGATCAAGGACAAGCAGCTGGCGCTGTGCTACATCCTTGACCGGGTCGAGGAACTGGTCGAGAACGCGTTCGGTGACATCGTCACCGGGGTCGAGGCGAACGTGCCGGTCGAGGTGTTCACCGGGAAGCGACCGGGGTAGCGGGGCCGGCTCGGGGTGACCGCCGGGGATGAGCACCTTGGGGCTCCGGCGGTCACTCGGGCAGCCGATCAAGGTCGGGCTATGCTCGCGCTCGAAACGACTCGGCCCCGAGAGGGCACGAACCCCCCGGGGCCGATACGCCGCTTCGCCCGCACAACCGGGCAAGAGGTCCGCCGTTCGTCCGATCTCCGACGAAAGGGCCAATACGGTCATGATAACGATTCTCAATCGCACCCACCAGAGCACCCGATGATCCGCCGGGGAGTAGCTGCCGGGGACCGGTTCGTCCAGGTTCTCAACGCCGCTGTCCAGGATGAGCGGCTTTCCTACCGAGCGAGGGGCATCCTCGCGTCCGTCCTGTCACGGCCCCGGGACTGGCGTGGGTCGTCTACTGCTCTCGCAGCCGGGTCGCCGCGGGAGGGTCAGGGCGCGGTCCTCACGGCCTTAAAGGAGTTGGAGGAGTTCGGCTACCTCCAGCGACGGAAGTTCCAGGGCCCTGACGGGCGCTGGTCGACGTCCTGGTCACTCACTGACGACCCGGCTCTCCACGACCCAGTCGAACCACAGCCGGATGAACCCGGGCCGGATGACGCCGAGGAGGAGTGTCGCCCTGACACCCCTGCTGATCTGGCAAACCCGCAGGTCGCACCGAGTGGGGATTACCGACACTCGGTTGAACCAGACTCGGCTGACTGCGATCTAAGTACCAAATACGTAGAACCAAATACGACCACCACGCGCGCACGCGCGAGCGAGGCCGGTCCAGAGAATGGTGGTGGTGGATCAACCGATGACCGACCCCTGGATCCGACGGACGCTCATGCGTCGTCGCTGTGGGAGTTGCTCGACGTCGTCAAGGCGGTCCTGCCCCCTGATGCGGTGGCGTCGCTGCACCGGCCGACGGTCGAGCGTGAGCTACGGCGCCTGGCGGGGGCGGGCTGGTCGCGGGAGTCGTTCCGGGCGGCGATGGCGGCCCGGGGTTGGGATGGGGCGGGGCCGGGTGTGTTCGTGTCGTGGCTGCGGGGGTTGGAGCGGCCGGTGCGGGTGTCGACGGCGACGGTCCCGAGGCCGCGCTGCCCGGACTGTGGGGGGCTGGCGCCGGCCGGGGTGTGCCCTGTGTGTTCGCAGGCGTTCATGGCTCCTCCGCCGGGTCTGCTGCGCGCGGCGGTGCGTAGCTGAGAGCATCGACACGCCAGCATGGTGTAGCCAAACTGGGTCGCTAGTGACTAGAATCCAGCTACGGCATCACTATCCGTACAACATGATCGAAGGGCACCCCACCCCATGCCAGCCAACCAGCGACCCCATGTCCCGACCCACTCCTGCGACGTCCGCGACTACCTCGCGGGGCTGCTCCTGCTCCCCGACGGGTCGTGGCGCGCCTACCAGGGCGGCCGTCTCGCCGGACCCACCCTCACCGGGAACACCGCCGCCCTCCTCGCCCGCGCCCTGACTACGCTCACCCCCGGAGCGCCACTCCCCGTCCCGGTCCGGTTCGACTGCTCGAACACGTTCCACGTCCGGGCCACCCCCGTCGGGGTCGTCACGACCGACGCGACCGGCCGGACCACGACACCCGGCTGGGAAGCGCTCCACCCGGCTCAGGCGATCGCGTTCGCTGCGCACCTCGTCCTCGCCGCGCAGGAGATCAACCCCGACCTGCCGCCGTTCGAGGACGTCCTCGCCCGAGCCAAGGCGGTGTCGTCGTGATCCGCCCCGACACGCCGACGTCGACCGGGTACGGCCACTTCCGTGCCGCGGAGCAGCTGCTCACCCCGCAGCCCACGGACCCCGAGGGGACCGCGTTCCGGTACCCGACGGGCGACGACCTCACTGCGGCGCAGGCACATGCGACGCTCGCCCTCGCTGCCGCGTTGATCGCACAGTGGGACCCGAGGCTCTGGGAGGGCAGCACCGATGCGGACCGTCGCTGAGAAGGCGATCAGGGTCGGTGTCCTGGGCCGCGCGGAGGGCCCGGTGCCGGGCTACTGCCAGCTCGGCTGCGGCTCCCTGGCAGAGAACTACGCCCACCGCCTCCCCGCCGGTCAGGGTGGCCCCTACACGGCGGGGAACGGCCTCGGCCTGTGTGGGTCCGGGACGACCGGCTGCCACGGCCAGTCCGAGCGGGCCCGCGACCTGTCGTACGCGTGCGGGTGGCTGCTCAGGCGTGGCCAGGACCCGGACACCACGCCCGCGTTGATCGTGACCGCGCTCGGCGCGGACTGGCACATCCTCGACGACGACGGGACCGGCCTGACCCGGCTCGCCGAACCCGGGGAGATCACCGGCTGGGACTACTGGCCGGGCACGTTCGCTGACGCGCGAGCCGAGTTGGACCGGCTCCAGCCACGGGAGGGAACCCCATGACGACGACCTGTTCTGTCCCCGGATGCCACCGAGACGTGATCTCCCCGAAGGGTGCGCTCCTGCTGTGCACCGGGCACTACACCCGGCTCCGACGCCACGGCGACGTCCGCGCCGACGTCCCGATCGCGGGACGCGCTGACGTGCCGGTCCTCTTGGAGGACACCGTCGACCTGTTGCAGGCCGGGGAGTCCCCGGAGCAGATCGCGGCCCGCCTCGCACGGACCCCCGGAGCGATCGCCCGGGCCGCGTACCGGGCTCGACGCGACGGCCTGGACCACCCCGGCGTGACCTGGGATCACCTCGCCCGCGAGTTCGGGAGGCTCGAACGGGCAGAGCGGCGTCGCCGCGGAGAGCAGCAGCGCCGGGTCGGGCTGGTGGCGGCATGACCACGACACCGGCCCCGCTGAGGACACCGACGACGTGCCGGCTGTGCGCGGCCACCGTCGTCGCCGTCGACCTGTACTGGCAGGTGAAGACCGGGAAGACCATCAGCCTGGGCCGCCGCTACCTCGACCTCGACACGGACCCGAACGGGACCGTCGTCGTCGACGACGACTGGGGACGCTCCCGGCCCCGGTACGTCGTCCGGCGCCCCGCCGACATCGCCCCGTCCCAGGACCGGTGGTGCGTCCACGACTGCGAGCGCACCGAGTACACGATGCCCGAGCAGGTCCCGGCGCTGTTCTCCGACGAACCACCGACCCGGCGGAGGGTCGAGACCGTCGAGCTACCCGAACAGGTCCGGGACATCACCGAACCCCTGCACACCCAGGAGGACTGACCGATGGAACACGCCGACGCGCTCGCGCTCTCCGGGCTGCGAGTGAACTACTCCCCGCTCCTCTGGGACGGCGACACGATCCTGATGCCCGACGCGCGACTCCTGATCGTCGGGACCCGGCAACGGTCCTGGGCTCACCGCGAGGCCCTCCGGATCGTCCGCCACGGCCTCGCCGACGTCCTGCTCTGGCTCGGTGAACCCGTCGACCGGGCCACGTCGGCGACGTTCCGGGCCCTCCTCGGCGGCGGGTCGTGAACTGGGTCCGGCTCGCGCTGATCCTCGCGACGTTCGGGTGCCTGCTCGTCTACCTGACTCGCGCCCGGGAGGCCCGCGTCCACGCCGACACCGGCGACATGACCGCCGCGTGGCGACGGCAGTGCGAAGCGACTGGCTGGGCTGTCCTCGCCGCGTTCGCCGCGTTCATGATTCAGGTCGTCAACGTCGCCGCGGAGGTCTGGTCATGGTGACCGATGTCATCATCGTGAGCGACGGGTACGCAGAGGAGATCGACGCGCTCGGTATCCGGCGCCGCCTCGGCCGCAAGGAGTGGCGGCCCCCGCAGCCGTTCCACGACTCCGGGTGGTTCTACCAGTCGAGAGAACCCGGCCGGACCATCATCGTGTCGTCCGGCGTCTACACCGACAACCACAAGTGGGTCCACGCGTCGATCGCTCACACCGACCGGAGCATCCCCAGCTACCTCGAGCTGGCCGCGCTCCACGCCGCGGTCTGGCCCGACGGGCACGCCTACCAGGTGTTCGTCCCCCAGGTCGAGCACCTGAACATCCACCCGGGCGCCCTCCACTTGTGGGGCCTCGCAGACGGGTCCCGGGTGCTCCCGAACTTCGGCGCCAAGGGGAGTATCTGATGCCCCAGCTGTGGCACTACACGTGCTCGCACATGGCGGGCCTGATCCTCACCGACGGGCACATCCGGCCCCGGACCGCGGGGATCGTCTGGGCGACCGACCTATGGCCACCCGTCGCGGAAGCCCTCGGCCTCACGAACTGGACCCTCACCTGCGACCGGACCGAGTACCGGTTCGAGATCGTCACCCCCGGGCTGTGCGTCCCCTGGGTGGACGCGCGCCGCAGCCGGCCACCCGGGTTCGTCGCACGCCTCGAATCGACGCCGGGGGCGATGCCGATGCACTGGTGGCTCGCGACGTGCCCGCTGAAGGTGGTGCAGGCCTGGTGACCATCATCAGGACTATCAGCGACGGTGCACCGTTCGATGTCGACGACCGTGACCTGTCCGGGTGGTGCACCCACGGGAAGCACGGCCGGTGCGCGCACAACCCCGGCGGCGCCCACCACGGAGGTGTCCCGTTCGAGGCGCTCGGGACTATCCCCGCCTACACCTGGCACTGCGGGTGCCCGTGCCACACCGACCCGCTCCACACCGACGGTCAGGGGGTGCTGTTCTGATGCCCGACACCGACCCATACGACTACGCGCACGACGGGACCGCGTGGGTCCACCGGACCCTGAAGGCCGAGAAACTGGCCCGCTGGTGCTGGCTCCACGGCATCACCCGCCTCCCCGCCGACACCGACCCGCGCGACCTCCGGGGCATCGCACGCCGGGCGCGAGTGAACCCGCCCCGTGCGGGGACGACCGACACCTGGGACCGGGTCCGGGGGATGCTCGACGCGATGACCGGGTGGGCCCGGGCGCACCCGGGTGACCCTCGGGCCAGGACCGGCGTCCCTGCCTGCTGCACCTGTGACCCGCTCCGCTGCGCGCTCGACGACACCGGCGACCATTGCACCGGTAAGGCCTGCGCGTGGTGCCTCCACGGGTGCCCCGCGACCGCCACCGACACCTGCTGCACCCCGCAGAAGACAACCCCCACGGAAGGATCACGAACATGACCAATCCCACGGACGACCCGAAGGACGCGTGGATCGCCACGCAGGTGCTCGCCCTCATCGACGCCGGCCGCGCGTCCGGGCTCGCCCCGACCGAACTCGAAGCGCGCTGCATCATCGCCGCCGCGCTCGGCGAGTTCACCGACGAAGCCCTGCAGCGGAAGGCGATGAACCGGCGCACCGCGTACCTCGCGGCCGTCCTCATCGCCAAGACCTACGCCCTGTTCGACCCCCAGTACACCAACGGCGCCGTGTACGGCGTCCAGGTCATCGACACCCGGACCGGGCTCCAGGTCGAAGCACCAGACACGATGATCCCGGTCGACGACTTCCAGGCCGCGTCGCAGCTACTCGCCTCCCGGACGATCGCCGCGACCGCCAACGAGGACCCCGCCCTGGTGACCGCCCTGTTCAAGTCGACCCCCGAGACGATCTGCTTCACGTCGATCCTGTTCCTGCTCGGGTTCATCGGGGACGCCTGGTGCCGGCGCCTCATCGCCGACGGACTCATCACCGAGGAGCAGATGCGGGCGATCGACACGCGCCGCACCGAGACCGCGCTCGGTACTCCCGTCGTCCAGTTGAAGGACGACGGCGAGAGCCGGGTACTCCGCACCGAGCTCCCGGTCACCGGTGACGACCCGAACCTCCAGGCCCACGGCGACGCCTGCTACGGAGTCGGTATCTACTGCGCGTGCCCCGGGTGCGCGGAGGACAGCGTCCGGGCATCCTGCGCCGATCAGTTGCACGACCAGATGGAGGCCACGTCCGTCAAGGACAGCCGGATGATCTGCCCGGTCCGGCATTCCGAGGACGCGATCATCGACGACCTCCCGAGACAGATCCGGGCTATCACTGCCAGGAGGCTGACCGCCTGGGACGGCCACGACTTGCGTCTGATCCGGGTCTGGCGCCACTACGGGGAGACCTGCCCCGACTAGTCCCGGGACGCGAGACAGCCCCGACCCCCCCGAGGGGGCCGGGGCTGTCCCGCTGTGCGTGCAGGATGCGAATGCCCTAACGGTTCATATCCTCCCACCGGGCGCGCTGCCGCGCATTCCACCGGTCCTCGGCGCGCCGGTACTTCGTGCACGGCCACGGTTCGAGACACCCCGGCGCCGCGCAGACCAGCACCTCGTCGGAGCAGAGCACCACCTCGTTGGGTGCGTGCAGGGTCAGCGTCGCCCGGTCCGATGCTTCCGCTGCGGCGTCGTCGAGCCGGCGACGCAACCGCAGCCACCACGCCGGGCCCCTCACCGTGCACCAGCTATCTGGACCAGCTTCGCCACGGCCCGGTGCTGGGTCTTACACGCGACCCATTCGGACACCCTGACGGGGACACCGTCCGGGCGGTGCGGGACCACCATCCACCAGCCGACCCGGGACTGCTCCAGGTGACCGACGACGGCCCCGTCGACGGCGACGTCGTACACCTGCCGGGCACCCTGCCCGGGCGACAACTCCTGAGCCCACCGCTCCCATAGCTCGACCGACGCGGCGCGCCGGACCCTGATCACAGGGCACCCCTGACCATCGCGGCGAGCATCGCGCCCGCCGTGGTCGCCGAGAGGTGCCGGACCGTCAGGTCGACGGTCCCGTCCTCGTTCATCGTGACCCGCCCGTCCCGCCAGGACAGGTACAGGTCGCCCTGGGTGAGCGTCGCCCCGGGGACGACTCCGGACATGGCCTCCGCGGTGGCCCGCCTGGCGTCGCTGACATGCGCGGCGAGCCCGGCGAGCGCGGACGTGAGGTCGACCCGGTACCCGGGGAGCAGCCGCCGCGTGATCGCGTCTGCGATCGCTTCCCCGGGTGAGTCAGCGTCGACGGTGATTTGGTGGTCGCGGCCGACAGTCCCGTACGGGCGGACCCCGACGACCTCGAACCGGTCCCCGGTGCGCCACATGTGCAGACGCTCACCCCCGGGACCGATCAGCACCGCGTACGGCTCTGCCGCAGTGGGTTTGGTCGCCCACGACCAGCAGCCGTCGAGCCCGGCCGCGACGCGCATGACCAGGTCATCCATGACGGCGCTCACGACTGGGCTCCGTCACGGCTGACGGTGAACGACCCGGCGTTCCGGAAGCCACCGACGAGGATCATCCCGCTGCCCTCACCGGACTCCGGGTCGATCTCCGCGGCGACGTCGATCTCCGACGACCGGAGGAAGGGCCGCGCGTACTTCCCGATAGCGGTCAGGAGCGCATCCAGGTCCGGGTCCGGCAGGGTGAGCGCAGCCCGCATCGGGGCCACGGTGTGGGTGCGGCCGATCCGGTCGAACACGACGACGACGGCGGCGCTCATGACTGGTCCGCATTGTCGGTGAGCGGGCTCTCACCGGGGAGAGCGGTAGCGAACGTGAGACACGCGGCGCTGCGGGCAGCGGACGCGGCCCGGATGAGCCCGGGGAGCGACTTCTCGATGGATGTGCACCGGGCGAGCGCCGTCGCGTGCTGCTTCAGGGCGATCCGGTAGCGGGCACGGTTCGCGGTGGTGTCCTCGGCGGCCAGGGACAGCGCGGCGTCCTGGTACACGAACAGGGCACGCCCGGCGGCGATCTTCGCGGTAAGGAGTCGCTCCTCGGCCCACCACTGGAGATCGGCGGCGTCGTTCGCAGCAGCGACGAGGCGGGTGTGCTCGGCGTGCGCGGTAGCGATCTTGCTGGTGGTCATGGCTGGCTCCTTCTCAGGGGTGCTGGTCGCTGTGGTCATGAGACCACTCTAGCACAACTATCGACCGAATTGAGTTCCGCCCTGCACTTGATTGCGTCGATAGTGTGTTATGATGGTCCCATGACCACGACACGCGAAGCCCTCGACCAGTTCGACGCTGACACCCTGTTCGCAGCCTGCGGGCACCTCGTCACCACCGAAGACGTCGAATACACCCTCTGCTCCGGTGAGACCGACGCGCTCTGCCCCAGCTGCGCGAACGACCACCGCCAGTGGTGCACCGACCGCCGCTGCGCCGCCGAGTACGACAGCCAGTTCACCGGCTGACCGATCGACCCGCCCCCCGTGGCCCGGGGGGCGGGTCCCCAACGCACCCCACCCAGGAGCAGCCATGACCACCCCGAACCCGCACAACGCCGCGAAGCTCTACGACGGCTACATGATCAGCGGGCAGCGGGTCTGGTTCGGCCAGTGCTCCGCAGCGTGCTGCACCGGCTACCAGAACGGCGCCCTCCGCGGCACCGACGACTCCGGGCCCTGGACGTCCCGGACGTACGTGAAACGCGCCTACGCCGGCCGAGCCGTCGCCCGACACAACGCCCAACACCACACCCCCTGACAGGAGCACCCAGCCATGTACCTGACCCGCCCAGCCACCCGCCGCCCGGTCCGCCCGACCACCGCCCGGATCACCACGCCGCTGTACGCCGAGTCCATCGACGTGATCCCCGAGACCGTGATGGACGTCGCGGCCCTCGTCCTCGGCGACCTCGACCGCGGCGACCTCGACGCGATCACCGCCTACGCCGGGACCGAACTCGCGCTCCACGCGCTCGCCGCCGTCGACGCCGACGACCCGCCGATCATGCTCGCCCGGTACGTCGACACCGCCGGTTTCGAGCAGACCACCCACCAGTACGGGTACCCCGTGCACCTGCTGAACGACCTGGGCCGGACCTTGATCTGCGCCGCCCTCGACGGCGACGTCGCGGACCGGGGCCGCTGAACCAGCAGGGCGCCCGGCGCGAGCGAAAGCCGCCGGGCGCCCCGCCACCCGCCACGCACACCGGCCAGAAGGAGACCACGCACACATGAGCACACCCCAGCCCCGCCAGCCGGCCAGACCCCGCAGGGAACGGCCTCCCCAGGACCCCCTGCTGAACCACCGCTGGCAGGCTGCTGCGCTCGGGATCAGCGCAAGCCACCTCCTGGCCCTCAAGCGCCGGTTCGGGTCACCTCCCGCGGAGGCTGTCACCGGGAACCAGCGACTCATCCGGTCGTCGGTGCTGCTCGCCTGGTACCAGTCGGGCCCGTACCTCCACGACCGGCCCGGCCGGCAACGGACCACCCCGAAGGACCTGACCCGCGCCCAGTGGGCGTCGCTGCTCGCCCTGCACCGCGACGCGACCGAACCCGGGACCCGGGTCCGGTTCGCCCTGATCGCGAAGGGGATCATCCGGTTCGACGCCGACACCGGGTCCAGGATCACCCCAGCCGGACACCGGCTGCTCGACGTCTACGCACCACCCACCCAGAAGGAGCCCTGACAGCCATGGGCTACACCACGAAACTGTCCGCGCACGTCACGATCACCCCCCCAATCCGGGGCGCCGAACTGAACGAACACCAGGAATGGACCTGGTACACCACCGGCCGCGGGTACGACGACCGGAACGTCCGGCTCGCCGTCACCGAGGAGCAGATCGGCACCCCGGGCGGGGACACCCTCCTGATCCGGTGGGCCGACACGCTCGAGGTCCCCGAGGAGTGGGTGAAGGTCGGGATCGACTCGATGGCCGGCCACCTGACGGACCTGGTTCACGCGTTCCCCGGGCACGACTTCACCGGCTGGATCGACGCCGTCGGTGAGGAGCCGGGCGACGTCCAGTACCGGTTCCGTCTCCTCGGCCGAGGCGTCGACACCGTCCGCGCCGAACTGTGCTGGCCCGACGTCGCGGCCCTGGTCGTCGCGCACCACCCGGAGGTCTACGTCACCGACGGGACCCGGACCGTCGGCTGGCACTGCCTCACCTGCGACGCCGACTCCGGGAAGCTCGCATCGCTCGCCGACGCCGACCGCGGCGTCGAGCACCACATCGCGGCGGCCGCGATCGCCGAGTTCCGGTCCCAGTCCGCGCAGGAATGGCCGACGCCATGACGACCAGACCACTGTCCGACGAGGCCTTCGCAGCGATCGAGGATCTCGGCCCGTGCCCGCCGCCGATCGACTGGGAGAGGGAGTGTTCGCGGGAGTCGTTCGACCCGGACGTCTGGGCCCGGATGATCGCCCGCGCTGAATGGTTCAACGATGTCCGCCTGATCGTCGTCGCCGACGACGCCATCGCGGCACACATGAAGGGGCAGACACGATGAGGATCTACGTGGGGCAGGCGATGCAATTCCTGATCCTCGGGCTCGCCGCCGGGACCGGGCTCGGATGGTGGCTCCGCGCCGCGATCACCAGGAGGGGCAGACGATGACCGTCACCAGGAGGATCAGCCAGGCCGCGGCCGCCGAGCACGGGTGCATGACACTCGCCGAGTTGTCCGCGTTCCTGAAGGCCGCCGTCGACGCCGAGATACCGATGGACGCGACCCTCGCGGTCCGCCTCAAGGGGTTCACGGGCCGGATGTCCCGGATCGAGACCGCCGACCCGAGAGAGGACCCGACGTCGTGAGCGACCCGGACGACGTGCTCGCCCAGATCGACGACGCCCTCGACGGCTGGTGCACGGCCCGGGATGACACCGTCAGCCCGGACGCGATGCGGGCCTGGCCCGCGGACACCGAACCCAGCGTCCCGTACGCCCGGAAGGTCGTCACCTGGGCCGGGCTCGGCGACGGTAAACCCCCCTTGCCGCAGCTGGCGCCGGTCAACTGGGACGGCTGGACGTCGGTCGGGATCATCGTCGACGAGGACCCCATCGACCGGGAAGACCTGAACGCGCAGCGACTCCGGGCCATGGAGTCCTTCCAGCGCTCTACCGACTGGGAGGCCCTGAACGAGCAGCTACGGAACGCGGCCGGCCGGATCGGTGCCGCTGTCGGCGCCCAGGTCGAGCACATCCAGGCCATCGGGTCAGTCCTCCACCGGCTGTGCGAGTCGCTAGTCGACGTCGGTGTGATCGAGGAGCCGCTCCCGGTGGACGTCCGGGCGCGGGCGCTGGAGTTACGTCGCAAGCGGGGGACCGGGCCTCCGCCGCCCCGGCTCGACGGGCGCCGCCGGTGAGCGACCGGTGGCCGCCGCCCAGGTCGTGACGTCG
>ERZ650310.55-NODE-55-length-32731-cov-6.777207_pt1 | contig 32731 bp, 39 predicted proteins | sample MGYA00376246_ERZ650310 | MGnify/ENA primary metagenome ERZ650310 (study PRJEB26733, sample SAMN07839286) | wastewater metagenome | biome: small river; feature: stream; material: water | place: USA: North Carolina | collected 2016-03-01 ...
AGTTCCCGCTGCTTTGAAAAGTTGATCGAGAGCTTCTGTTGGCGATTGTCCCAATCTAGAGACAATATCTTCCAAATTCCCATCCATGTTAGCCCCCATTCAAGCGATAGTCCGATTCCTTCATATACGAACTCTTGTTCATACCATTTCTAAACAACGTAACCACCATAACATAATGTCCAGATTTACTAGCTTGATGTAAAATAGTCCCAACTATATATTCGCCAGAAAGAGTTTGATTAATTGAAAATTGATCCCCAAAAGAAGGAAACACTATATCGATTTTATCAAATATATTCAAATTATCTGTAGGATTTATATATATTATTAGACAATTTTTAAAAAAATCTTTATTATAGAATTCGTTTTGAGCCAACGCTACAAAATAATTTTTATGAACGTTTAGTCCATTTAAAATATCTGTAGAAGAATTATTCACAATTTTTCCAATATTGTTTTTGTTTTTATATGAGAATTCTGTTAAAGGATGAAAATCAGAAACGATTTTCTTTTTAGTGGTTTTCTCGAAATCGTAATACGCATATGACATTCCATACGCTATAGTATTGTTGATCATGCCATCTATGTTTTTAATATTGAAATTATTAAAATAAATTATTTCTTTTTTCTCCCCATCTTTTATATTATCGGAGACAGCATTAATAGCATCAAAAGAAGCTGTTTTTTTTGATTTATTATTAGTTATAGTTTTCAAAGACGTTATTATAAATTGTCTGTTTCTAGTTATACCTGTAAGAATTGCATCTTCGGATTTAAAAGCGCGTTTCATCGTATCTTTAATCATCGTAAAGTTACTTTGAGTTATTTGTCGCCACACCATAGAATCCGAAGTAGTTATTTTTATTACTGGTTCAAATCCACATTCAGAAGCAATGGTTCTAATAACATCGACCGAAGTTTTATTAGAGAATGATCTAGTTTTTACAGGCGCAAACATCTCCTGGTTTTTCATGATCCCTGTTAAACTAATATCAACTAATTGAGCATTGTCCCCATCTTTGTTATCTATAGAAAAATCTTGTAATATAAAATTCATAGAAATAGGAACTCCAGTAAGATCACTTCTAGCTAGTTCTACGGATATGACATCACCATCTTCTAAAGGATATTTTTCTACAAATGTGCCATCATCAATAAAAGATAAATCTAAAAGAGGTATTAAATCGAATATGGATTCTCTTATATTAATTACAGTTATATTTTGGGGCAATATTTCTACGCCTTTTATTGAAAGTTTACAATAAAACTCACTTAAAAAATAAGAAGAATCTAAATCATTCTTTTTTTCATTTGCCATATTATTTTCTATTTCTTGAGAACATCACAAAATCTTCTATATCTTTTCTATGAGGTATATTTAAAACATCACCAACAACCAAATCATTCCAAATATCATGAATTTGATTAACAAACAATACTATATGCCAATAATGCATAGCCATAACATCTTTATATGCTTTAGACGATATTAAATCAGGTCGAATCAAATCTTCTTCTGTTATCGTATAATAAGTTTTTTCTCTTGTAAATTTAAAATCATTTAGAGCATTAGTATTCAAATCGAATTCTTCTTTTCCATCGACTATATTTGTTTTTAAAAAATTAGATCTATTGTATCTATTTATCATTGTACATTTTTCCATTTTGTACCAGTCTGTTTAAGACCAGTATTGCCTCGAATAGTTACTTCTGGAGTCGATAATACTAATTCAATATCTGCATATAATGGTCCTTGAGTTGTCATCTCTTTAGAAAATTCAACGTTAACACTTTCCACTATAAAATAATTTCTAAAAAAATTAGAAACAGACACCATTACTGGCTTAGGAGAATTTGATGACAATTGATCTATAAGTTTTTTGGTTGTACCTCTAAAGTCTTTTGCTAATTCCACGACCTCACTCACTCCATCAGAAAGATATTTTACCGCATCGAAATTATCTAAAGTCTGATCGAGAGTTTTTCCCTTATATTGTGGTAAACATAAATTGGTTAATTGTTGGGCTTTAAAAATTACACTATTATCTCCATCCCAATTAACAACTCTCATTTTTGGAGTTATTCTTAAATAACTTCCGCCCTTATAATATTTTCTAGTCCAAAAACCAGCATTCAAAAGTCCAACACCCAGCATAGAAAAACCTTTTTGTATACCTGGAGAAATTCCGATATTAAATATATTTTCCCAATTAGCTTCTACGGATATTTGCAGAGGTTCTTTCAATATACCTTCAACTGGACCAATTATAATCCTATTCGTTATATCTTCAGAATAATTTAAAACTTTTTCATCTAAAAATACTGACATTACTTATCTCCTAAAATGGATCTACAGAAGGCATTATGGATTTACCAGCACCTTTTTTATTTGTCAAACTATTCGCTATACTATCTGACAATTTCGGTATAAAAATATCTCCAAGAAACTTAAATAATTTTTCCATTCGTTCGTCTGGATTATCCTTAATATCTTTTATCTTTTCGATTCTAGATACTTCTGCGCTTATGGTAGATTTAACCGAATCTTTTCTAAAAGTCGATGAACTATCTTGACCACCAATTGAAGTAGAATCAATATTATTTATGTTAGTTACATTACTATTGGTATTTTGATTCTTTAAATACTTTGCTAATATTGCTTTTTTTTCTTTTGTTATTTTTTCTAAACTTTCTTTATTTTCAGATACACTAAAACTACTATATTCTTCAAGTGCTGGATCTGATTGATAAGACATAGCATGTTGTTCAGAATCAGATAGTTTCACAAATCTATCTAAATCTTCTTTGGACGCATTTTTATCTTTTAACTTTTTTAAAATTGTTTCTTTTGTATTTCCAGACATAGATTGTAAATCAGAACGCGATTTCTTTATAGCGTCACGGTCATCAATCATGTCTCCCCAATCTTCTATGATTTTAGAGGTAACTAATGCCGCTCCGACACCAGCAGCGGTATATAATAAAGATTTACCACCTCCAAACATCCCACCACTTTTAGAAGTACCGTTTTGTTTTTGTATTTCTTTAAGAATTTTTTCCAATAAATCTATAATTGGTTCGGTTTCAACTAATTCTTTATTATCATCCGATCTATTAAAATCCGTATTTTCAAAAGTATTATTAGCATTGGAAGAATTATTAGAAGTATTACTCTTTCCGCTAAATATATTTTTAGAATTATTGAAAACGGATTTCGCGCCAACCATCATAGATTTGCTTATGTTTTTTATGATAGACGAATTTCTATTTGAATTATTATTTATAGAATTAGAAGTAGAATTATTTGTAACGTTATTAGGTTGCTTAGATTTTACTTTGCCGTTATTGATATTTTCAATTTTTTCTTCTATTTGTTTATCGCCAACATCTAAACTATTTTGAGTTAAAGATTTAATACCTTTATAGCCTAATTTACTTAGTGCTTTTACCGGAGAAAACAAACCGGATAATAATCGATCTTCGCCACCATTAAAATCTAAACCAAGAACGCCTTCCACGCCACCCAAAAATTTGCCAACGCCACCACCAACTTTTTTACCAGCATATAATGTAGAAGATCTACTCAAGTCGAAGAAATTATCTACTTTTTCTCTCCTATGCTCCAGTTCATCTACTTTTTGTTGCTTTTGTTGTTCCTGTAATTCTCTGCCTTTCGCTACACGCTCAATTCTAGATTGTCTTCTTTCCGCCCTTTGTCTAGCTCTGCCTTCCACTACAGCTTCAACTCTTCTATTTCTAACTTTGCTTTTTCTTGCATCGTCAATCTTTTTTTGTTTTTGTTGTTTCTCTGCTTCGACCTTTGCTTCTGTTCTATCTACATCGAGCAACAAAGAACCAAGTTTTAAATCCAATGATTCTATATTAGATACAAATTTTAATAATTGTTCTGTGTATTTAGCATCCAAACTAGACTTTGTTCTAACAGTCTCATAAACAGACTCCATATTTACAAACAATTTATTATATTCTAACGAAAGTCTTAAAACCTTCCCGCTAATAACCTTATACATACTATCAGAAGAAAGTTGAGAATGTTTGTCTATGAGATCTCGATATTGATCACTAACGTGTGCAATATGCTTAGATAATTCTATAACAAATTGCCGAACTCTTTGTTTATTTTGTTCTTTATCAGATACAGACTCACGTTTCTTAATACCCGCTTTTTCGAATTTTTCTAAAGCTAATTTTCTAAGTATTTCGGCTTCTGCCATAGCCTTAACGGTATCTTTGATTCTCTGTTCTCTATCTTTATCAATTTGAGCATCGGCTTTCTTTTTAGCAGCTATATCGCTCTGCATTTTCTTTTTCAATTCTTTAGAAACTTCAGATTCTTTCTTTTTCAATAATTTTTTAAACTCAGATTCTTTTATTATCCTGATTCCGAAACCACCAGTTTTATTACTTTCATAAAAATAAGGTTTTCCGGCTTTATTAATACCTTTACCAAAACCGCCAAAATCCTGTTTATTTTTATTATCTTTATTTGCCATTTTAACCTAAATAATTTCTTAGTTGTTTTAGAAAATCTACACTTCCGCTTTTATTATCCTTCAATCTATTTTTCAATTTTTCATATTTAGACATGAATTCATAAAATTCCATATCGTCGAAACTAGGAAAACATTTTATATGACATGCCATATCTAATTCCATTTCGTAAATATCATTAAAAGGTATATTTGGGAATAAAAAACTCCGGTCGAAACGTGACTCCAATAGGAGTCACCTCCTTGCAATCTCCGCACAACGCTTTGATCTCGTGCTTCACTCCGAAGGAAACCGAATCTATATACGATATCAAAAATGAAAAATCTACAGGATGCATCTTTTCCACAAATTCATATTTATTTAATAAACTCATTTCTTCGCCATTAATTTTATCAATACTAGAAGCGATATCTAAAATTTCTTCATCGTATTTGGTAATATTGTTTTTAGATCTTTTAATGAAATCTTTAAGTCTAATTTCATCTTTTATTCTTTTATATTTAATGACTATTTTATCGCTACTATTAGGTAATATTTTTTCTTCATTTATATTAACGGATTCTTTAATATATTCGACATCCAAAACATCGACGTTAAAATTATATTTTGAATTTTTATTACATGTTTTACAATAAAAATCCATTTCGTATCCAGAATTTTTATACGTGTTCGCTCTCAACCAAAAAATAATAAAATATTTATCAGATACTAAAATATCCCCAACATCTATCAATTTAGTTGTTCTTTTCAAAACATCATTCATAATAAAATCATAATTATTTGTATCCATAGATGCCAATAATTTCACTTCAGACACATTGAGCGGTCTAGCTAATATGTTACTCACGCTATAGTGTTTATATTTACTAGGCAATGAATCTATAGGAAGATAGTTTGAATTAGGTTCATCCTTTTTTACATCTTCCATTTTTGTTTCTGGTTCATCATTAACGTCTGTGAATTTTATAACTTTTTTCATTTCAATCTCCTATTTATGCATCAACCCCATCAAATTTCTGAAAATCGCATCCGAATGCAATTTCATATTTGATAGTTTCATTAGTACCGTAGTCAAAAGTTGGTTCCGAAGCTCTCAAAAAATAACAATTATTAAAAAACCATCTAACGTTTGCTATTCCATTAAATTCTACAGACCTAACAACAATACTCTCAAGTCTATTTCTCGCTGGAGGAACATATCGACCAGATCCATCATTTATAATTATTCTCTTTTGCATCCAATCAATAAATTTTGCTATAGTTCCTTTATCATCTTCTTCGAATGTTATTTTCAATTCAAAACCTTCATGTTCTAAAACTGGAAAAGTTCTAGCATACGGTCCATAATATTGAATCTCTTTTTTGAATGCCCACTGAGGAAGAGAAACATTTATAACGTGATAATCATCTATGACTGGCATAGTTTTACCTTCTGGAAGATAAGATCGACCAGAATCATCGTTAATGATAGTCACGTAAAAATTATAAGATCTTTGAATTGATTTATCGTCATTATAAAATTTATCTATTGGTAGTGGCATATCGATTCCTATTTATAAATATTTATACAAATAGAAAAAAGGAAATCTTTTGGATTTCCTTTTTCAAAATAATGATTAAAAAAATATTAAATTTTTAACATCTCAAAGAAATCATACGAGAAAGTAATTGGAATTTTAATCGATTCGTTCGAAGTGTAATCCAAAGTAACTTCTTCTATATTTTCGATGAAACAATTATGTAACTTATATCCTAATTTCAATTCTTGTGAATTATAATCATATTGTTTAATTATAATGAGTTTAGCTATATCTCTTTTCTTATCAACTTGAGCACCACCACCAGTAGGAGAATTAGCGCGAATGTCAAATATTTTATTCGCCCATTCATACATAATTTTGCCTACTAATTGATCTTCAAATTCTTCAAATGTGATAGATATAGTATTAGAGAATGTAGGTTTACCTGGAAAAAATTGTTTCATACCTACAAAATTAGATTCTATTTTTTCATTCCCTCTTGACGGGATAGAAGTTATTCTAGCTCTTATAACTAAATCTTCTGAGTCTTTTGCTGATTCAGATACAGATCCGATTTCGGGGATAATAACCTCCCACGCATAAGACCTAATGATATCAGGTTGATTTTTTAGTCTGTCTTCTATATGGAAGATCCCCATTTTATGTCTCCTTAAAAATTCTTTTTATTAAATTCCAAGTTCCGAAAATGAAATTCCAGATCTTGTTACTATTGTGTTTAATTGTATAAATTCAATGGTGCGTATCGGCTTCACATACAAATCTATAACTAAAGTATTGTTATTAATCACTTGAGCCGTATTATTCGTAGCGTCACATACAACTAAGAAACCTGCATCTTCATCCGTATTAAATCCACCACCAGCCGCAACTTGTCCTAAGAATCCGTCCAATATAGATTTAATCTTTAGTCTTGTATTGGCGTTATTAGATTCGAACAAGAAAGGTAATAGAGAATTTTCGATTGAATTTTCTACATATATTAACAACCGTCTTACATTTATATCAGACAATGCAGAAGATTTTCTCAATGCGGTTTTTTGTGACCACATGAAATTTCCGCCTTGACCTTGAATGAATTTAGACGTATTGATGTTATTATCTCTCAAAATTCCTATTTGTGTTCCATTAAATAATATATTTTGTTTTAAAGAAGAAATTCTCCCTCTAGTAGTTCCCGCAGGAGCATCCCAAGTATTTCCAATAGCATCCGTTCTAGCCATCAAAGAAGCACCAAATATATTCTTAGGAATAAAAATATTTCTATCGTTATATCTGTCATAAATCATATCCCATCCTGCATAAAGAGCGACATAAGAAGGATTGACAAACCCATATGAAGCGGCAGCAGTAATAGTACTAACGTTAGTTGTAGTCGAACTAGTTCCATCGACCTGACAAACAGCGATACAATCTTTTCTACTTGCTGCGATATCACCAACCGCTAATTGTACTGTATAATTATTTGAACTCCCATTTCCAGGCTCAGTACAAACAAGAATATTTACTCCAACTTTTTCCCTATCTGTAAATAAAGTCCAAGCTGAATTTATAGCACCGTAAGGAACTGTAGAGTTATTCGTACCAGAAAGCAATTGGACTACACCAGTATTACCTGGATTGGTTGTTGCTGCAACGGAAGTATTATCTTTAATGTATATGTATTTAGACACACCATTAATAACTTGTTCTACATAAAGATTGTTACCATTATCATCCACAATATTTTGTCTAGACGCATAAAATGTTTCAACCGGATTAGCAGAAACAGAACCAAATCCAACAACATTATTGGCTTTTTGATAAACATTAATTTTGAAGATTTTTTTCCACATAGGATCGAGATCTGTAGTTGGATTCGAATCGTACTTATACTTCCAATCAAACCCCGCAGAAACATCAGCAGCGCAAGTCGTAATAGACACCGCTAAATTATTTCCGTAAGTTCCTGGACCTTGACAAGCTATAACAAAAGGTTCGCCACTAAATGAATAAGTGGAGATATCATAAATATCATTTGGTTTATTTCCATCTTCATAACCATTAACAGACAACAAAGCAGTCGAACCAGTAGCTAATATTTGTTTATACACAGACGTTCCAGAGGTAGTGAAAGATACGTGAGCATAATTCTCTACACCGGAAACAGAACGAACGAAATATATTTTATCGGATTCTTTTAAAAATTCCAATGCTCCGAAAAGACCATACCCTAAAGATTCGGATGGATTTCCAAATTGATCTAACAAATCTTTATCTCTGGTGATTTCTACGCGACAATTAACAATACCTTCATTCGCTTTGCCTACGAATGCGCCTACACTAGTGCCTACAGGGCTAGTCGTTAGAGATGCATCGATCTCATTTTTATAGATCCCCGGACCTTGGTTAAACTTTTGAGCCATGATTTAAATTCTCCTAAACTTTTATCTAATTATTTATAATAATCGAATTAAACTATGTATGTCTTTGTTCCAGATTTAGCAACAAAGCCTTTTTTCCTCATGCAAGTTACTACACGAATCATACCGCCATCCTTTTTCATAGAAATGGCACAAACAATATTCAAATCGGTAATTTTATTTTTAACTAAGAATTCCGAACTATTATCAATAACACCATTCACATAATCTTGAAATATTTGAGGAAAAGATCTTTCCAAAGTATTGACGATTTCTTCTTTTTTTATTTCGGAACCTTGATTATCGGAACGAGTTCTTTGTTCGTCACCATGTCCGGTAGTTATTATATCGACACTAGAAATAGATACTCTAACCGGAAAATTCTTAACTGAGGAAACTATGTCCCATTTTTCTACTAATATCTCTTGATAAAAATTTTTAAATTTCATGGCATTCCTATTATATGATTATTTATACTTATTCTAAAAAAAATTATACACTAGAAGAATTTTCCACCTTCGCCTAGAAATTTCATATTTTCGTCATCTAAATATGGAGACATTCCGCCATCGGGAATAATTATAGGATAATTGTCAGAAACTTTGTTTTTTTCGTCTATTCTAGGTATTCCATCGTATTTTTCATTTTCATCTTCGTAAAATTTTGTAGATAAAAAATAAACCGCCCACAAAATTGAAGTCACACAATCATCATTTTCATTTTCACCCGCAGCAAATATATTAATTTTTCCATCTTTTTCTTCGTATCTGCTCAATTCTTTCATAGTATTGCTATCGCACAATTCGAGCCAACCATTTTCCATATATTTTTTTAAATTTAAATTTGCTTCTAATTTTGATTTTTTTGTGGATCGTATACCTATGCCTTTCGAATCACAATTAATAATTTTATCATATTCAAATCCATGCCAAATGTTATTCGCTACTCCATCACCTATATCATTATTTTCGATCATTATTTCGGCTTCATTATAATATCTACTAACTTCAATAACGATTTGGGCATAATTCATAGTGGATACAACATTCGATCTATATAAAGCGACCTGAGTTAAAGAAAATCGGTTATTTATTTTAACAACTTGAATAACGCTATAATCTTTTCCAGTACCTTTGGCAGTATCCACTCCAAGAATATATCTACACCCTTTAATCGGATATTCGTATATTTGTAATAAATTTCCGATTTTAAAATCAATTGGATCTTTGACTTCTATCTTTTCTAATATATCTGGATCTATGAGAGTTGAAGATGAACCAATGAAAACACAATTATGGGAAAGAACTTCATTAGTAAAATAAGAATTCCCGCTCGATTTGACTTCCAATAAATCGTAAACCCAATGTTTATTTTTAACTTTTGTTATTTTCGTTATTTTTAATTTATCATATAATGTTTGTAAACTATCGCCAACTTGTAAATCTTTAGCCATCACTTCAAAACCATCAACTACAAATTCATGACTTGGTGTTATTTCTATAGAAGTTTTATTTTCGAATGTAATTTTTAAAAGTTTTTGTTTTTTTGGTAAACGTCTAACTCCATCAAAAGGTTTATATCCTTCTGATGTTAGAACTTCATATTTATTGTTGAGTAAATTAGCCACTTATAAAAACCCTTAAAAATTCATCTTCCGTTAAATGATTCTTACTACTGTTTATATATCTAGAACAAATACAAAGATTGGAAATATCCGCTATGTCGATAGGTTCAATATTATTCATAAACCCATAATAAACCGATATTTTATGATCTATTGTGGGTTGTAATCTATTAAAAGATGTCGATATATCAGGATTTTTTAGTCTATATACATCATTTGATATTAATTTTTCTTTGGTATAATAACACTCTCCGCTCCAAACACTAAATAATTGTTTTTTCCATTTATTCGTTTCGTTGTTTATTAATCGTCTATATTCTTTGAATGATTTTTTTAAAGATGAAGGCATCCATAAACCATTTTCTTCTTGTCTTTTTCTAAAGAAATCTGTCAACATGATATTTTCGTTGCCATATCTTTCCAACATGGTTTTTTTGACTTTATCTACTACCCAGTCTAATTGCATCGTGTATTTGACACCATATTTTTCGAGATTATTATTTTCTTTCTTTTCGCTAACTATCTTAATATTTTCTGGAGTCCAAAACAACTTTCTCTTTTTATTGATCTCTTCTTTATTATCATTCAAAGATTTATTTCGCTTTTCTGTGCAATCGTGTGTCTGAAAATTATGTTCGACTCCAAAATTTTTAAGGCAAGATTCTTTATGTCTTCTTTTAAATTCTTCAGTATGATCGTAATGTCCGACTCCATATTTTTCCAAACATGTTTCTTTATATTTTCTGTTCACTTCATCCATATCTCTACCGATCCAAGAATCGCTCAATTGTTTTCTTTTTGTATCTGAAACTCTAGCACAATTTTGACTACAATACTTTCTATAACCTTTAACCATATTGTCGAACGCAGTATATTTACTACAATTCGTGCATTTATCTTCATTTTCTTTTTTCAAAAACATATTGTAATACTCTTTAACACTCATATTATGAACTTTTTTCAAATGAAGACGGGAAAAATTGTCCGCAGTGTATTCTTCATTTTCACACATCTTGCATTTTATTTTCTCTTTCAACTCTCTCATAAAATTCCCCTATAGGAATATTTTCGACCAACCCAGTCTCTATGTTTCTTATATTTATATTAGTTGAATTTTTCGAACATTGGTATTCTTGCCTCCAATGCAATATTCCATGTGTTTTGATAATTCTTTCTTTGAATCCATCATCTCTACCTGGAATCTCCCACCAATTAATTTTAATAGGAAAGAAATCACTTGTTCCAGTTATAGCTTTTCTCCATACTTCATACCAATGATTAAGCCCTTTTGGCGTTGAAACTATTATTATTTTTGCGGTTTCTGACGATTCGATAGTCGGAAAAACGGAATCCATAAAATCAACAACTAAATGAGAAGGTATTTTCGCGAATTCGTCTATATAAAGTAATGATATAGATTCTCCGGTCAATGCTGTTCCAGTAGTAGAACTAATGATTAAAGTCGATCCATTTTCTAAAGAAAGACTTTTTGCATTCCATCCATCGAGTTTAATTCCTTGTTGCATCCACATTGGTAATTTTTTATATGATGTTTTTATTCTATTGAGAATATTTTTTGAAGTTTTTTCTTTATCGGCAACAATAGCGATTAACTTATCTTTGTTAAATAAAGCATACCAGAGCAAATATATAGTGGAAATCGTACTTTTGCCAATTTGTCTACTTGAAAGAAGCGCACAATGTCTCTTTCCGTTCTGAGGTTCTACAAAAGCTTTTAATATTCTTTTTTGATATTCTCTTAAAGGAATTAACATTTTTCCTTTATCTACACTCACTATATAAAAATATTTTTCTGCAAAATATATAATATCTTCTTTACATCGAATATATTCTTCTAATTCGTTTTTGGTGATATTTACTTTCTCACCTTCGGATCTTAAATTTGTATCGCCTTTAAACATTATTAATCAAAACTCTTTTCGGTTTCTATTTTGAATTTAGCTTCAACTCCATTTATTTCAGATCTTTTTCTGGCAGCATCGACCATATCCGCCAAATCATTCGCAGACGCTTCTATATTAAATACGTTTTGTACATTTTGTTGAACGGCGGGAACAGCATTATTTTGATACATATCGATATCATTCAACTTAAATAAATATTGGGACATTTTTTCTAATGATTCAGTGACAGCAGTTTGCATTAATGCCAAAGCTTCTTTATCTTTTGCTGGTGACCCCATCTTCAAATCGTTTTCCATTTTTTCTAAGGCTTTCATACCCACTTTAACAAGAGTTTTGAAAGCTGTGTCCATAAAATCTTTATCTTGGATAGTTTTAATATTAGAAGGATTTATAGATACTAATTGATTAGTCTTTTCTTCCCATGCAGATACTTGGCTTTCGAAAGTCACAATTTCTTTTGGTTGATCTTGGTCGAAGTTAAAAGCGGCAAAAATATTCGCAGCTAAAGTTTCTTTATTTTGCATAGTTAGAAATATCCCGTTGCTGATGTAAATGTATATATGTTTGTCAATACATCATAAGCACTAGTATCGTATCTAGATCCAACAGGGAATGCGCTCGTTTCGTGTCCTTCGAATCCAGAAGTTTCATAATGTTCAACTAATTTATTATAGTCAGAATTAACCCCAGAAGTTTCTATAGTCGATATGCTCGTATTTACATAATAATTCGTAACGATCTGTTTTATAATAGAAGCTTCGTCATGAGGTTTGTAAAGAACTGCCTCGACTACAATAGAAATAGAACCGTTGACTTCTCTTCTATTATCTTGATCTATTTCGTCTTGGAATTCTAAATCCATTCCATCTAATTTGACTTTAAAATTTCTCTCTATATTTAAAAATGAAAATTCTTTTACTCTTAAATTTAAAACTGGATTGAAGTATGGTAATATTTGTTCGGCTATTTGGCATAGATGATCCATAGAATTAGTTCTAATTTTCATGTCGAATGTAAAATTGTATGGGGCTGGTTGTGTATCTACAAAAAATCTAGATACATCATGAAGTGCTACATTATCGTTATAAAAATATCTATATTCATTGGAACCAGTAGATCTATTACTATCGTATTGTGATGATTTCCACAATATAGAAATTTGTGGTAAATTGACATAATATCTTTGTGAAGTTTCTTCTTCTGCTCTTGAGGAATATTTCTTATCTTGTGGACCAAAATGAATTGGAACATTTACTACTGACGCAGCACCTATTGTCCCAGAAATAGCATTTACATAATTATAAACCTTAATATCATTAAACATATTAATCAATGTCGTTATGATAGTTCTAGTTGTTCTCGGATAGTAATAAGTTAAAGCCATTTATAATTCCAATTCGTATTTTTTATAAAATTTTAAAAATATATCATCCTATGAAAAAGCCAATTTTTTCACTCTCATCTTTCATTTTCTGCTCAAGTTTTTCTGCTTCGGATTCACCCTTCTCTATCATGGTATTTCCAAATTCTCCATAAGAACCGCCCCCCGGCAAAGCTATAGAACCATATTTAGATAATATGTTCCCCCACACTTGTTTACAATAAGCCAATGCCAATTTTTTTACAGATGGGTGATTATACGCATTAATAGCAAATTCTTTTCTATACACCTTCATCAATCCAAACATATTCATAGTTGGCGTAGGGGTAACGATCACCATTTGTTGTAGTTCTCTATAATCAACTCTAAATTTAATAGAAAAAATCTCCTCTACATTTTTTAAATACATCATGGCAGTTTGATAATTAGCTAAAGCCATCCCAGCACCACCATTAAAGACTTGAAAAGAACCCCCTAAAACAATATTAGCCGGAGTAAATAATTGATTTATTGAATTGTTACTCGCTGTACTTATCGAGAAATCAACAACATCTTCTATATTTGCTCCCGAAGTACTGTACGCGCTTACTCCAGGAACTAAAGATAATACCAACCAATCTTCATAAAGACCTTCACCATAAGCATATCTTTGAAAAATTTGAACAGCATCTTCTATAGATTGATTCAATTGATCTACCGACATTTCGACATTAATTACACCAGCAGAGCCACCACCAAGTCTATTTTTTATGTATTCTCTAAATTCTGAAAGAGTCGATATTGCCATTTTTTAATTACCTATTAAGCCAGTTGGAGTTTCTTCTTATATCTTTTTTTCATAATCACAAACTTCATTTATCAACTTCAAAAGTTTTCTTCCTTCGTCCGTATTCCATATAAAAGTACCTTTGCTACCAATAGTATTTATAGCATCTAGATATTCTTGTTCGTTATTTATAGATATCTCGTCTTCGTTCTTATATTTATTGAGATCTATCATATTATTCTTCTGATATTTTTCTTTTTGTTATCGTCCAACCTTTATATGGCTTTTCGGCTTTAATATAATTTCGAATACTAGTTGGATTCAGATCGTGAGATTCGCAAAATTCAGCAACCTTTGTAGTTATAAATTTATTTCCTTTTTCATCGACGAATATGTATTCCCATTCTTGATTTGGATTTTTATATTCTTTACTTTCGTCGCGTACATAAACCCGCCTGAATTCTCCATCATCACTAAGAATTCTTCGTAATCTTAACAGACCAGGGAAACGAATAGTTCCGTTAGTATTTAAAAAATAATCAGGAATGTCTCTTCTAATTTGATTTGCAGTAAAAATAAACTCTCTGCTATTTACTGTAAAACCTCTCGTAAATGGTGATAAATTTTCAACTTCAAGCATTAAGATCCTCTTTTTGATATAAGTATAAGTTTGTATTCTGGAAATTCACTTTTTATTTGTTTAGCTATATCGGTCAAATATTTTTCTGCTTTTCCTGTTGGCAAATTTCCGACATCGATAGTAAGAACATTTACTCTTTTTTCATCTAATACTATATGTTCTACCGACCTTTTTCCGAAATTAAATTTTTTATCTAAATTTGATATAACATTAATAATAGTCTTTTCAAACCAATTCATAATTCTCCTTCAATCACATATCATCAACTATTTATATATTCTAGATTAGAAAATAAAAAATCCAGATCTTGTTCGATCTGGATTTTAAGAGGGACGAAATTAAAGTTTTTTATTTTTGGTATACATATATAATTTCGAACCCGAATCATAAATTCTATAAATTCCGCGATCCAACATTATTTCTCTTTCGGATTTATTTGGATCAAATCCTTCCGAAACTAAAACATCTTTTCGAAAATTAAATCTATTTACTCTTTTATTATCGACCACATACCAATAATTCTTTATAGTATTTTTAATGAAATTAAAACCCAAAGTTTCATACAATTCACCTTGACTCCAACTCCTATCTGCATAGCTAATTATACTACTGAATTCATAATTAGATATAAAGTGTTTAAATAATTTAGATGCACCTCCAGCTACACCACACCCAATCTTATTACAAAATCTCAATAATTCAAATTTAGTTTTATCCGTTCTGTCTACATTCATATTGACTCTCAAATTACCAAACGTCATAAGAGATATTAATTCATCACCAATATATAATCCAAATCTATATAAAGACGCACAATTACCCTGAATGTGATTTGTATTTAAAAAATCTCTAGAATCGTCATAAGAAACATCTCTAATATCACAATTTCTAGCATATATTTTTCTATCCGTCTTTCTAATCGCATTCAATATTCTCGATTCTACGATATCGCCTTTAAAATTCCAATCATCCTCGTATATGTGTATGAGTTTTATTTTATTTTTTTCACATATATTTGTTTTAAATTGGTGCAAATATGGCTCTACATGTAATTCATTATGCCAATATATTCCATTACATTCAAAAGCTAAATTTAATTCTGGAATAAATATATCTAACTCCAAAGGACTTATAATTGTGCGATCATTACAAATAACCACACCATCATAATTTTTCTGTATAAATGTTCTAACATCTATCTGAAAACTAGATTCGGAAATAGAATATGGAGGATTACACACCGTACATATTTCAGCACCATTATTTTTTCTCCTATTTAAAAAATAATAAGTAGATTCGAATTCATGTTTTTTAGGACACAATATTTTATGTTTTTCTTTATATGAATTGTATTCGATCAATTTATAATTATCGGGCAAAATCGAATCGAAACGTTCTCTATTATATTTTTTATTTATCCCCTTAACTTTATCCAATTTAAAACCGTTATCTACACCATATCTAGCCAAACATGTTTCTTTCGAACGTTCGATTTTTAATTTTATTTGTTCTTCTGTCAATGGTATTGCGTTACTCAGATATTGTAGTGAAGTTAAAAAATGTTCAGATCCAAACCTTTCTAAATTTGTCGCTTTCTTTTTATTTATCACATCTTCATTTAAAGAAGAATGTTTAGTACCATATCTTTCTAAATTAGTGGACTCTATTTTATTTCTAACTTCTTTATCTTTTTGAGTACATTTGGGGGAACAATAATCTCTATAACCTTGAGAAAATTTTATGAATTTGGTGTGCCCTTTACAAACCTTACAAATTCCTTCACCCTCTTTTTTTTCAAACTTATCATAATATTCTTGGGTGGTTATATTATGCTCACTTTTAACGTGAATGCCGAAAAATACTTTGGGCGAATATATTGTCATTTTTTGACAAATTTTACAAAAAACGGTTACTTTATCTTTAATATTATTTTCTTCTGACATGTTCCCTTTCGATAATTTTTAATAATATACTATAAAATTATTTTTAGGCAAATAAAAAAGCTTCGCTATTTCTAGCGAAGCTTCAGAATAATATAATCTATTTAAAGATTAAGCTTGCATGATACCATTCAAGTTAATGAAGTTAATCGACCTGTAATATCGACCCGCACCAAGCAAAGAATTAGTAATCGCATACCGGCTCATCACACCCATTCTTGGGCTAAAATCTTCCTGTGTAGTTGCTTCGGATTCAAGACCTAACACGTATGGGCTGTAAACAACTCCACATTCGTTCTGTCCATCTTGACCTTTCAAACCAACAGTAGCATAATCGGTTCTAGCATATCTATCGATATAAACTTTAACCTGATTACCCAAAGTTCCAATTTCTGCAAAAGTATTGGAATTATTTACGCTAACATTATTTCCATTCCATCTAGCACCACAAGCCTGAAGGGCAGTAGCAACTCTTGGAGAAACAATTGCGAAGTTAGCAGAATCAATTCTGGTACTTACTCCAACATCATTAGCCTTTTGGATAATAACGTTTGCGACAGTATTGAACTTTTCTTGTTGCCATCTACCATCAGAAGCGGAAGTCTGCCAAGTTGTAACAGTTTCACCGCCATTAGCGATAGTGGTTGATTGAGTTTTGATATTATACAACAATTCTCTATCTACTTCACCTCTAATCTGATATTGAAGTTTAGCAACCATCTCTCTCTTAACATCAATATTATGCATTGCTTTAACGTCCATCAGAGTTTCCAAAGAAATATTAGCTGCAAGCTTTCTGGTCTTTGCAGTAATAGCAACAGACTCCATGCTATAAACTAATTGAGGCATTGGGGTGGTGGAAGTTATAGAACCGTTAATCTGCCAACCTTCAGCAGTTGCAGTATTGACACCCGTACCAGTATCAGCAACTCCAGAAGTACCAGACAAATTACCAGTAAATGTGCTAAACAAATCCATATCGTCAAATCCAGCTTCTTGAGCAAGACCTTGATATTTAAATCTCATAGCATATGCCAATCCAACTGGACCAGACATAGGCTGTACACCAACACACTTCCAAGCAAACAACTCAGGAGTAACCCTTCTTGCTATTGCTAAAGAAATTGGTGAAAACAAACCAGTGCCAGTACTATTTGGTGCAACAGACGATTGAGATTCATTCATCAAATCTCTAAATGGATTTCTTGAGAAATCGTAATTAGAAATATTTTCCAAAATCCTAGCGGTCACAGCTCTCTTATCAAATTCCTCGATTCCTCCGACAGCTAATTTCTTGAGATCGGAATTACTCCATTTCTCGATTAGCATATCTTCTGTCATATTATCAAACATCTTTAAAATCCTCCTAAAAATCCTTTTAAATTTTTATATAATTATTTATATTACTATTACAAATACTCGCCAGCACGGATTAGAATAGACCCTGGTTTTTCGGTTTTACTCTTTTCCATTACTTTAATTTCTGTCTTCTCATCAGTACTAACCACATCGGTATTTTCATTGATGTTGGATTTTACTGGTTCGACTTTTTCTACTACTAATTGAAGAAAAGAATCAATCTTTTCCGTAGTATATTTAAGATCTTTTCCTTCGAATAAATCATAAACTCTCTTCTTAGCATTCTCGCTCAAATCTGCCGTCTTCTCCATGAGTACAAGCTTTTTATTTGCTGCATCCAATTGTTCAACATAAAGCATATTTTTTGCTATTGATTCGGAAAGTTCTGAATTTCTTTTCTCTAATTCGACTGTCTTGTTTTTGACCAAGCCAGCACCTTCAGTATCCAAGGCGACATATTGTTCCTCGAAAATCTTCTTGATAGCTTCGACCATAGGCAATAACGCTTCATTAATAGCAGACTTTTCGATCAAATCTTCAGAAATCTTTTCATTGATTTCTGCTTCCAAGAAAGAATCTAACTGTTCTACGAGATTTTTTTCTAAATCAGAAACTTTTACATCATATTCTGCATCGAGTTTAGCCTTTTCTGCAACAATAGATTCTTCCAATTTAGTCTTATACGATTCCTCGAAAGACAATTCTAATTTCTTCTTTTCCTCGTCAAGCTTCAAAGAAACTTGTTCATCCAATTTCTTATTATAAGCTTCTTGTAAATCAACGAGGTCTTTATCCTCAACCAATCCCTTCAGCTTTTCTAGCAACTTATCCATTTGTGTAAATCCTCCTAAAATCCTTTATCCAATTATTTATACATTATGATATAAAATCATTTGTACATGTGAATTTCTTGTTTTGTCCATCCATCTTCCATCATCTTTTTAAAAATATTATCTACTATTTTCTGATCTAATTCTTGTTTTGTTAGCTTGGAATCTGAATAAATATTTTTAAATTTTTCAAAATATTTGTCATACGATTTTTGATACGATCTCATATTTTTCTTAGATTCATCTAAACTTCCACTATAAAACGTCTTAAATTTCATAACACATCCTATAAATTATTCAAAAATTGTTTAAGATTTTTTACTAAATCTCTAGAACCATTTTTATCTAATTTTCTTTTGAAATCGTTAGCTACCATCTTTGTAATTTCGTTCCCATTTATAATAAAATCGAAATTTTCATATATTGAATCTACCAACGCACTAGGAGCAGAAGGATCGGATACTATATCTATAGCTTTGACTGACAGATCTGAATTAACTCTTTCGTTTGTAAGTGTTCCTAGAGATCTTGTTGAAACGCCCAATACAATTCCTTCTTTAAGAAATGCTTTGACAGTTCGACCACAAGCAGTATCCAAAATCTTGGCTACTCCATAAACATCATTACCGTTAAATTCTAGAGACTCTATCAAATGAGAGCATCTATCCAAATTAATACTAGGATTTGTCGGGTGTTCTAATTCACCCAAAGATCTTTTTGTTTTTACTTTCTCCGTATTATATTTATTAATTTCTCTTTCTAAAATAGGTTTCGGATAAATTCTACCATTTCTATTTTTTATTTCAGATTGGGCGAAAATACCCTTTATTTTATAAGTTTTTTCCGCACCAACCCCTTCGGTCAACACCTCAAGAGAATCGTTATCTAATGTTTCTATAAGTAGTTTCATCTATTCCTTATATTATTTCTTTTTGGAAGAAAATTTATCTTTCTTTTCTTCGGGTTCTTCTTTTCCATCTCCATCGTCATCCATATCTTCTTCATCTTCATCGCCATCAGGCTCTTTATGTTTCAATTTCACTTTTTTTTCATCTTCGCTAGATTCTTCTTCGTCTTCGTCTTCGTATTTCATTTTTTCACCAAGACCACGAACTTTATTTAAAAACTCATCTTTCTTAGAAATTATTTTTCCAGCTACGATGGATGCTATTCTTTCCTCGGTATAGTCCTTTAAACTTGCGAAATCTTTGTTCATAATATTTTTAATTAATGACATTTTATATCTCCAATAGTATCTTATTTAAGTATTTATAATTATTTCGAAAAATTACTATCTCTAACTACATTTTTTAATTTTTTTATCGGTTTAAGTGGTATTTTATTTTCGACATTTCCCTTATCTTCTTCATCGTCTATTCCATTTTCTTGATCTTTTTTAGATTGAACCATACCTTTTACACCAAATTCTATTTGTTTAAGATTGTCTTGAGTTTCTAAATGATCATCCATAGCTTCTTCGCGTTTATTTTCCAATAATTCTCTATTTTGTAAGTAATCTTGATCTGACATCTTAAAATATTTTTTCAATACAAATTCTTGATCAAATATACCTTGAGGGTTCCCAGGACTCCATATGAGAGGAAATATATTATTTAATATCCCAAATTTAGTTTCTATTAATTCCATTTCTTTATAGTCTGCAAAATAATTAGACTTAGAAAACTCATAATCCAGTATTCTTTGGCTTATATATCTTTCATCAACACCTTTCAACTTTAATTGAGTTAATAAGCAATCGAGAAATAATTTTTTATATCTACTATGAATTCTATCTATGAAATTATCAAATTTTATTTCTTCTCTAGAAATTTCACCGCCTTTTCCAGAATTAAAAAGAGAATTGTTATCTTCCCATCTAGATCTTGGCATCTTCAAAGTCTTATATAATTTTTTTAAGAAATAATCGATATCTTTTAATTCTCCAAGATTCATGCCACTCTGAAGTGTTTGAACGCTAGAACCTTTTCCGTCTTGTTGAGCAAACCAGAAATCTTCATTTAAAGACATCAAGTGTTGTGTGTTCTGTAACATCCCAGTATTTTGATCGTAAACTGTATTTTTCTTGTATTGATTTATCAGTTTATTAATAAATTCTCTTGCTTTTCCAGTCGGCATTTGACCGACTTCAATATTAAAAATTCTCTTTTCGATTGCCCTAGTCAACCTATAGACAATTAAAGAATCTTCTAAGTTCTTTAATTGATTATATGTTCTTATCGCAGGATAGAGGTAACTTTTAGGATCTGTGATATCCCCATTAATGTATTCACCCCAATTAATATATGCTACTTGTTCGGGTTTTAAATTAATATCTGCTTCTGTAAAATGCTTATCTTTCTCTATAGTACCATGAATATAACCATTGACTATATTGGATGTATAGTATGGGGTTATTTTATATGATGGAATAACTTTTAAATTTATTATACTATCATTTTTGTCGTTTAATACCTTTTCGAGATAAACTTCACCTTCGACTAAGAATTTTTTTAGCAACGACCAAGCATTTTGTTTAACTTTAAATACATCATTCAACAAATAGTCAGATTCATCTCTAATTTGTTTTGCTATTTTTTTAGGAATATCTTCTTCGTCTTTTATATTAAGAGATAATATATTCCCATCAACATTTTTAACTACTGCTTCATCACATACTATATCAAGCGCATCGGAAATTTCGGGGAAGTCTTCCATTTCTCTGAATCGCATGACTTTTTCTTTCTTATTGGAAAAAATCTGGTCGAAATTAATATGTTGAGTTACTATATTGCCATCAGATACCAATTGATTCTTTTGTTTTGCTATAAATTCATTTTCAGAAGTAGATACACTATTTTTTATAGTTTGTTCTTCTTGTTCAACGTCCTGTTTCGTTCTAATATTTTTGAATATTTTACTAAAAGGATTGAGTATGAAATTGTACATTTAGTTATTCCTATTTCAATTATTTATATTAAAAAATTTGCTCGTTCAATTTACTTTCGTTCTCCGAATATATATCAGAAAAGGAATCGTTAATATTTTTTTTCGGTTTAGATGCATTATATTTTTTAACCATTTGAATAAAATTGGCAGAATGAAATGTGTTTGGTTGATATTTGACCATCTCACCCCAATCTTTAGTTTTTATCATTTTTAAATTAGTCATTCTATCCATTCTATATTGTCTAACCATATAAGGAACTCTATTCATCAATGATTTCAAAGTCGAATAATTAATTTTAACTTTATTATATCCATCTTTAGAAAAAGCGTTCGTATTCATACCTTTGATTCTCGATATCAACCAATTTCTAGTTAATAATGGACATCTATGAAAATTTATTCCGAAACAATGATTTGAATCTTTTATAGTGAAAATAAGAGATAATGGAAACCAGTCATAATATTGGAGAATATCAAAATCAACGTCCTGCGCGTAGTCGTAATCAAAAGAATATAAAAATCCGTCTTTAATACATTTTGGATTAATATCTTTATAACTAGAAACATTCTTTTTAAATTCTTTTAAAGATTTGAAATCTAATGGTTTTTCTAAGAGAATGTTCATAACGAATAAAAACTCCACTCTTGTCTATATAGTTTATCATTATCTATAAAAAATTGAACAATATAATCGCGGTTTAATTTATGTTCTCTACAAAATCCAGTAAAATTGTCAGTCTCAAAAATTTCTCCAGATGTTTTCTTTATTATATATCGCACACCTTTTGGCTTACCTTTATACGATATTTTTTTTGTAATTTTTAAAAGATGTTGTTTACCCTCGATGTATGCAGTCCATCCCTTATAGTGACCAACTTCACCGCGAACAATTTTAGAAATTGATCCATATCTAAATTCGTTTTCTTTTTCCCACACTCTCAAATTAGTGGTTATAAATTCTTTTCCGTCTGGATCGAAAATATGATAAATATATTTCAATTTTTTTATTGATTGTTTTTTTCTGGTTTCTTCTGAAAACTTGACTCCAAAAAAATGATGTAGTTCGCCTGTTTTTCCATACATAGGATTTCCAGCACCTTTTCTTTTTTCCTTCGATTCTTTACTCCATCTTAATCCCAAAACTCCTTTGTCTGCACCGATAGTCAAATTAGTTAATGGGCCAAGACCGGAATTCATAGTGCCGATTTTAGAAATCATATCTACTTCTGTATTATTTGCATCTTCTCTAGATAAATTTTCTCTTATTACTAAAAAAATAGGATGATTACCTGTTTCTGATTTTATCTTGTTGAATTTTCTACTTTTGAAAATATTACTATCTCTACAAGAATAAGAATTCTTTAAATGACAACGCTTTCGATCTTTTAAATCTACTGTTTGTCCAACATAAAATGGCTCATACTCGAAAACAAATTCTAATCCTTCGTAAATAAAATTCCCAGGTTTTCTAGGATCTAACCATGCATAAATGGCGTGTAATTTAGATTCATTCATAGTTCTATTTATATTTTGTTAGGATTGTAACTTCTGTATTTATTCGCAACCCAATTATAATTTGTCTTATAATAAAAATTACTAGTAAACTTTATCAAATCACTTATATTTTCTGCTGGTACATATCTCAACGTTCTCACTCTATCATATCTATACGTCCTTATAGCTATTTTAGATTTTCTGAGCCATCGCAACAATTTCTTATAATTCATTCCAGGGATAAGTACTCTACCTTCATCCATTTGTGTAGGATATTGTTTTCTAATTAAACTAATCAAATACACTCTAGCTTGTACTGGAATTTGGTTCATGTTAATACAAGTAAATAATTTTTTGGACGGTCTATTCGCAATCACGAGATCCATTGGTTGAAAAGAATAAAACTTCTTGTCTTTGATTTCTTTCTCTCTAAAACCTTCAGCCAAATGAAAAAAATAAGTAAAGCACACGAACGTTCCGGTAATTGGTCTGGAAGTTCTTGGAAATTGCCCTATAAAATTTAAATATTCTTTTTGATTGGAATATTTTAGTTCTTTTTCTTCCATTTAATAATTTATTTCTCTTTTAACTTAGAATAATATTTTGGATCTTCTGCTAAATGATCTAAAGCTATTTCGGTCGCTTGGTGTTTTTTAAATCCATGTTCTTTCATTTCGTGAGCTATACCAATTTTTAATTCATTTTGATCTACATCAGAAGGTTTTAATTTATCTCCTTCACCACCATGAATCTTATCTTTCCATTTTAATTTGGATTGAATTTTTTTCTTTATATTTTCAGAACCTTCGCGCTTCACAACTTCTCCTGGATGTGGTGAAAATTGTCCAGTAGCAGTAGAAGTTGGAGCTACAGTCGATGCATTTTCTTCAATACTTTCCGAAGTCGTTATCATAGATCTATATTTTGCGAAGGACATCCCTTTAGGCAACTTCATTTTAGCTTCTCCAGATCGAGTCGGCTCTTTCTTTTTTTTAAGCATAGGAGATAATACGTGATCTACACTATCTATTTTTATTTTTTTAAATTTATTTGTATAATCAGATATAGGCAAAACTTCTTCTTTTCCGAAATCTGCTTTCTTTTTAATATCTACTTTCCAATCTCCATCAACATCTATTCCATTTTTTTTCAAGTCTGCGATTAATTTATCGAAATCGGACTTACTCGGAAATACCCAAAACGATATTATTTTTTCGTTAACCCACAATCTTCCAGGATATTTGAAATTATCTCTATGAGCTGTTTCTGGAACGCCTTCTGGAAAATCTGCTCTAGAAATTTGTTTATTATTTAGAAGATGTATGAAATAATCTGGGTGATTTGTTGCTTCTTTAGAAATAAAGAATTTATTATTTATGTAACCGAACGTTCTACTATCTTGAAGACCCCACCAAACGGTAGTGCTTACACGATCTGGATTCTCTTTTATATAATTTTTAAAAGTACTCATTATATGGACCCAATCCTATTAAATTCGTTATTTGCTTTTTCTAAGTCTCCGAATATTTTTCTGTAATCTCTACCACTCCATTTATCATTTTTATCTTTTAATAATTTTCTTATTTCCATATGAATCTTATTTTTTATTCCATCGTGACTTAAAAATATTTCTTCGACTTTCTTCCAATTATTTTTTGATTCTGCGTCGTCCAATTGCAAAATATACTTTTTAATGTCATCGACTTTTATATTAAGATGATAAGAAAATCCATAATTTTTTTTGAAATCGTCCAGAAGATTTCTAGCATATTTAAATAATACTTTAGAATAATTTTCAGAATTCCAAGGATTTTCATGAAATGTTCTGATTACGGTTGAGATCTTTTCTAATTGTTTTACAAGAGAAGAACCCATAGGATTTAACTGACCATTTTTTATCTCTAAATTTCCATCAGCTTCTATGAAATCATCAACTGTGCCGATATAATTTTTATCCCCATCATCCATTTGAAAATTAGCACCGCCATAAGAACGCCATTTTTTAAGTGCTTGTAATCTTTCTTTAGAATCCTTTTCGTCGGTAGAATAAAAATAGTCATGGCCCTTAGAAAAAACAGAAACATATTTTTCTTTTGGGATCAGGCCCATTTTTATATAATCATACATCAATTCATACCCTTTTCTATGTTCATCGTTTCTAGCAACGGGTATTATAGTATCGGAATCCAAAGAAATTAATACATAACCAACATCCTGAAAACTACCAACCTTTAAAGTTCCATCACTACTGTTGTTAGAAAATATTTTGGCTTTCCATTTATCAACGTTAGATAAATTTCCTTCGATTTTAAAATTTGCTTTTAATTTTTCAGGAATGGAAAAAGGTTTAACGGAAGTTGTTTCTTTTGGTTGTGATGTGGTTTTTGTTGTTTTGTCAGTTTTTAAAATAAAATTTTGTTCTTTAACGTCCCAAACAAATTCTTTTCCAGATTTATTTTTATAAGTATCTCTCCCTAAGTGAGTTAACCCCAAAACTTTTTGCTTTGATTTTTTTAAATTAGACTCTAGAATAAAATTTTTAAATTTTGGCATGATTGAAATACATCCTCTGTCTGAACCCGTCCGATGAACTGAAATCGACCGCATTCACTAAAACTTTTGTACCTTTGAAATAATCAGAACCTATTAATTTGTTACAAGAATTTTTAGCAACATAACCCAGAGTAACGTGAGGTCTAAATTCATTATGGGTCTGCGTATTAGGTATGTTTTTTTCTAATATTTTTCTCAAATCATGAAGTTTAGACGAAATGACATCGATCTTTAATACATCGCAATCTTCTGGCTGAAATTTAGAAATGAGTCCTAGTTCTATTTCAAATGATTCCGTATCGGTAAGCACACTGAAAGTATCTTTAGGATTTTCTGAATGTACTCCATATAAAACGGTTACGTGAATTTCGTCTTCCAATCCATCTTTAACTAATTTTTCGGGTGATATATTATTTTTCGCCCAACTCATTATTTGTTCACTCTTATCTTTCGGGAAATCAAATAAAATGCAAGAAAAATCGTATTGCTTATTTAGTTTTTCTTGGATATAAAATTCTTTAAACTTCATTTTAAGTGCGGGTATTTATTATAAAAACCATATTTCTCTAATTCTTCATCGGTCATCAAAAATATATTATCTATATTCTTTCTTTTCGATACGCTTTGAAAGTGATCTCTAGCGGATTCAAAAAAAGCTTTATTGATATTGTCTAAATTTATGTCATTATATGTATAAAATTTCTTGAATCTCAAATGAAATCTCCTTAGTCAAAAAGTTCTTTCGGTAATATACTACGAGCTAACGCTATTTCAGTTTTGCTTAAATTATGTATATCTTTTCTAAAAGCGATTTTAAAAAATGAGTCGGGAATCAAGTGAGAATTTATTTCTTTAACGTGATTCTTATGCTGTTGATAATATTTAATTAGTTTTAAAATCCATTTGGGATTATCTTCTCTACGAAAATCAATAAATTTGTCTGGCATTATTTCTACGTGTGGTGCTTCTGACAAATAATAAAAATCTTTGAATTTCATTTTACAAATCCCTCACTTCTTCATGAATCAATTCGATCAATATTTCATCTAAAGACCTATTATATTTTTCGCCAAGTCTGTTCAATTCGTCCTTAATACGGATAAGCTCGGCTTTCCCTTGGATCGAGTTGTTAAAATTCAAATCGTTTAAATAATTATCTTTAGTAGTTAGTACAAAAAGAAATTTATTTAGCATACTCAATTTCGTTCCAAGTAACCTCTTAATTTTCATGACTAATCTATCTAAGATGGTCAATGAATCTATTTCTTCTTTTGAATCAGGTACTTTTATTACTTTTCCATTACTATCTACTAAACCTGCCTTATAAGCATCAGTTTGTGTTATAGGCTCTAAAAGTCGTTTAAGAAATACATAAACAACAAGACTATCCACATTATTTCTTAAATTTTCGTTCGCCATATATTATAAAAGATAAAATGCAGAAGTACTTAATACTATGTCAGGGACTCCGAAAGCACTAGTAGAAAAAACTGTACTCACCAAAGCCCCATTTCCAGAACCATCAATATAAGTTACATACACTTGAGATCCATTTCTTTGAATATCGACTATATTTACTTGATTTCCTTTTAAAAGTGCGTTAATTTTCATTTTTAATTCCTATTTATTAATTATTTATATTATATTTTTCTACCAACTTCCGAACAATGGATCAACAGAACTTTCACCAGCGGAATCATATAATTTATCTGGCATTTCGTTTTCGACAGCAGCAGAAACATTAAAAATGTCTTCAATATCATTTATAGCTCTCACATAATCATCCGAAGGTATCGTTGCGCTAACACTTAGTTTCTCGTCGCGCATAGGTCTAACTATTAAGTCCCAAACATGTTGTCTTTTCAAAAATTGTGCGACTTGTTTTTTTACTGTAACGATTTCATAAAAATATTCATTATATTTTGCCTTCAAAAAATCACCTTCTTTTGGTGTATAAGATGGGTAAATTATAGCGGTTCCTTGAGGATTATATTGTGATGCAGTTTCGAAGTGTCTCATAGTTATTTCGATATGAAAATTATCTATACCTTCAATATTGAATCTACTCCACATTTCATCTTCATTTGGTAAAGAAAAATAAGCTTTTATATTGAAATTTCTTAAAACAGATCTTGTGTTATCTTCTCCAAATATTTTATCGTATGAAGTTTTAAAAGTATTTACATAATATATCATAGGGACGCCATTCATATTAATTGCTTCTGTATACAATAAATTAAATAAATCCGATTCTCTATCGTATGCTGAATCTTCTTCTTGAAAATAATCATTAGGCATTGCCGAATACTCCCTATAATCTTCTTTTGCAATATCACTCTCGAACCAACCCCTTAAACCAATATCGACAAGATCTGGAATAGTTCCATTAGAATTGAACCATCCCCCCAGAAAAATCGAAAGTGAATCAGGAATGCCGCGCATTTTTTTTAATTTCCTATCTAATTTCTAATTCTATTTCCTAAAGCAGCAGATAAACTTAATACTGTAGTCGATCCATCTCTAGATAAGAAAGAATAATTATCTCCGCTCTTGATAATATCCCCAACTAAAACTGCAATAGCTTCAGTGAAAAATTGTCTAACTGAAACTACATCTATAATTTCATCTAACATACCAGATGCGAGAGAACCATGCTGCGAAGCACTAGTTCCATAAGTTTCAATACAAAAAGAATGAGCTAACCATTGTTGATCTACCAATTTAACAAATAATCTTTTTGAAGTTAATTCAGAATCAGTAAATTTAATAGAAAAATCATTACTTCTAACTACGGGAAGATTGGCAGATAAAGCACTAGTGCCTTCATCTTTAGAAATAATACAACAACCAGAAGTAAAAACTGCCGAAACCAGTATCGAAGATGCTGTTGGATCGTAAAGAGAAAAATTACAAGTACCGCTCACACCATATTTTCTAAGATAAATCTGCATTAAAATAGTTCCTTTTATATTTATCTACGATTTTTGTTTCTCTAAGTTGTTAACGATAAAAATTATAATTAGAAAGACCATCATTAGAATCATATATCTATTTATATTAATTAATTAGACTGAGAAATTGTATAAATTTTTGTGATTTCGGACGAATTTCTAGCAATTCTACTAAATCTTATCATATCTATAACCCCATTATAAAAGAATTTTCCTGGAAATTCATCTATATTGAAGTGTCCAATCGTAATGTTGTTTTTATTATTCACATTTAATAAAGGATTAGTGGATTGTGCGTCCAATACACCATCCACATATAAATATAAAGTAGGTTTTCTATTTACAACCGTTAGCGAATGCCAATTATTATCATCAACTCTATTTGTCCCATCGAGCCGTGTAAAAGTAGTTCTACTAAAAACCCCTACAGATATTTTTCCATCAGCACCTATCTCTATCCCTAAACTTTCTAAATATCTCATACCAATAAAAAAAATTCTTTGAGATGTAGTATTCGCTTTGAAAATAATATCTATAGTAAATGTGTCCTTAATTGTTGTAAATGCTGATGGCTTGGTAGTGATATAAGAATTTGTTCCATTAAAATTGACTCCATAACCATTAGCGTTTGCCGCCCAAGAAGTGTTATACATGGTAGCATTAATACCATTTTTTGAGTCTCTAGTTATCGAACCGCTCCCTTCGTCGAATTTAAATAAAGCAATAGTAGCGGAATCATTAAGACTATCCACTGTAGCACCAGGATTAAACGTCATATTGAAATTATACACTATTTTAGTTGTATCGAACGTTATTGTATCTATTAAATTTAAAGTATCCGCATAACTAGAAGGACTAGATATATTTACAGTATCTAAATTTATATTTGCCGTAGGTCTAATGACATAATTAGCACCCAAAGACAATCCAACCATTATTAAAATAAATATGAACAAATTTTTCATTTATTGATTTCCTTTAAAATGAATAGTATGTACACCATTCAAAGTCGTTTTTATTTTTGTATTAGTTTTTAACCCTATATAGTATAAAGCAGCATGTGTTCTAGAAAAATATAACCCATTTTCTTTATCCCAAAAATTATTAGGTACTGGAGAACTAAAAACATTATTGTACATGCTTAATGCTTTAGTTGTCATAGCTGTATCAGGCGTTCCGATATTTGCGGATCTAAACATTACAGATATTAAAGGTGCTTTCGACGTTTGATAAAGATGATCGTCGGAACCTCTCACTGCCACCACGGTATCTAAAGTCCCTCCAATATGATTGCCTGTATACGTTATAGTATCCATGTTCGTCCACTCACCCGAAGCTGTACCATTCCCCCCTGGATAAGTAGTTGCTGAATAGTCCCACCAAGACAAATTTACTGCTTTAAACAATCTACTAATAGGTATTGAATCAGAACCAAGTTTTAAATCCCCATATTCTAAATAAATTTTCCAAATATCATTTAACGGATATATCGCTAACATCCATATTTGTTCTGTAACTAAAGTACCTGGTGATGCGCTCACTTCATCTATTCCAATAAATCCATACTCTTTACTATTTTTATTAACGAGTACTAAATTTCTACTAACTAATCGATCCCATCTATTTTTACAATCATAAAAAAAAGAATAATCGTCTAATGTATGAGATAAAAAATATTGAATGGCTGCATATTGACTACCTACACGACCAACCGTTTCCATCCAATCATTTATAGGAGGTAAATCAGAAGAAACTAAAGAACCATCAGAATTTCTACTATAAAAATGTCTTTGTGTTTCTCCAGCAAATTGAAGCATATCGGTAACGCCTTTATCGCCAGTAAGATAATAATAATAAAATAAATTATCAAAATAGTTATGACTACTATTGGGATTTGCTCTATAAGTTTCATAACCAGTCGAAGCAGTTCCACCAAAAAATCCAGTACCAGAATCGATTTGAATAGCAGACGTATGTAGAGTTCTTCTAGCAGCAGGTATTGTCAATCTATATAGATAAGTAGGGTTATTAGTCATAGCAAATAAAATAAATGGGTTTGATAATGAATGATGATAATCGGAAAATTGACCTTGCATGTAATAACTATCCCAAGACAACCCATCTCCAAAATCTTTTTCGCCATCTCTCATAATATCTACAGTAAAACCGTAAGTCATAAAACCGTGCATACCAAATCGTTCATAAGCTGCCAATGTTGTATCTGAAAGTTTTGTAATGTTTGCTAAATAATTATTATAATACGAATTAGATGGTATGGAATTACCCAGTTCTCCAAGCACTTTAGATGCAGAAACACTTGCTGGAGGGGGCCAAGCAATTAGCGGACAATCTAAATGAGATACAATTTGTTTTCTCAGTGTATCCATATTACTTGATGGTGGAATAAGAGAAATATTCACTTTAGCAAATGCGCCTTGAAAACCTGCCAATCTCTGAGGTTCTGATACTATTTCTATGGATAAAGATTCTGGACTAACAATTATTTTTTGAGGCTCATAATATCTCATTTGTTGGATCGAACCTCCAACTCCACCAGTACTACCATAAGCTGCTACTAATGGTCTTGTAGCAAAAGTTCCAGTAAGCGAATCAGTCCCAATTAAAGCTACATAAGAAGCAGGAGAAGCCATAGTAGGTCTTCTTTTCTGATTTAAAGAAGCTGTTTGTCCAGAAGTTATTGTATGTGTCAATTCATTCGCAGAATCGGCACCAACATATCCGCTAATCGTGCCTGTCAACATAAGAGGCATAGAAAGTCTTACTTTATTCATAAATAACATTCTATCTGTTCTGTTAGTATATCCTATAAATATTTGATCTATTTGATGTCCCGCTTGACCCAATTCATTACTAGGCCAACAAAAATCAAAATCAATCTGAACATCTCTGGAGTTAGAGAAAAATTTATATCTAGCCGTATATTTTAATTTTTTCCCGCCTTTAACATTTTGATTGTAATGACCCATAACTTTTATAGTTGCTGAAATCAATCCGTTACGTTCAATGGTAATCAATTCTGGAGCGGAAGCAACTGTATTGATTGTATCATCGACTTTTATTTCAGATCTACCACCATCATTTATACACTGTGTTTCTGCTCCACCGGCACCTATTAAATAAGCACCTTTAAAAACAGAAAAACTAGTTTTGCTAATTACAAATCTTGCAATGCCAGTAGATACAGATATTTCCGTGGAATTACTTGTAATAGATATCGGATTCGTCGGAGTCGAGTTTGCCCCGGTAGTCAAATAAAATTTTTTTGTTGAGTTTTTTGTTAATGAAGCTGGAAAAGAAACTAATAACCACTGGATCGGAGTGGAACCAGTTTTTGCTCCCGCCCACCTAGAAAGTACCTCAAATTGTGCAGGGATTTGGGTTCCAACAGAATCTAATATTTTAAGATTATTAGTATCCGAAAAATTCAAAGATCTATTTAAAGGAATTCCATTTTGAATTATTTCGTTTGTACGATCAAATCCACTCATTTCTTTTACATTTAACTGAAAACGAGTTTGAGCTTGGAGTTTAAAAGAAAAAATCAACAATAATAAAATAAACATATTTTTATTTATATCTTTAATTATTTTATTTACGCGATTTAAAAAATTCATATAATAATTTCTCCATCTCTGTGAGTTTTCAAAAATCAATAATCCTGTATTACTCTTAATTTATTTATCAAATTTCTATAACCATAAGTAGGAACTAATAAAGTATAAACCCCATTTAAATATCCAACACGAACCAAACTATCAAAATTTATATTTGGATTATTTATATTTATGTTTATAGAAAGCGGAGCAACTGAAACTGAAGAACCTCTATTGACGCTTTGCGCCAATAAAT